>Ga0268299_1000365_pt1 | contig 150902 bp, 114 predicted proteins | sample NOBtaG_FD_193484 | JGI IMG/M metagenome (GOLD analysis project Ga0268299, IMG submission 193484) | Activated sludge microbial communities from bioreactor in Nijmegen, Gelderland, Netherland - NOB reactor | ecosystem: Engineered > Bioreactor > Aerobic > Activated sludge | place: Netherlands...
ACAGTTCATCCGATACCAAAAAGCTCGATGCTCTCACAGCCATCCTGGCCATCGTTCATTCTCCTGACAGGACCTCCGGCCCTGTCAGAACATCGGCTCAATCATGGTTTTTCGGATAGGCTCTTAAGCAAACCGGGGCAACTGCCGCATACACAATGACCGGCACGCAATTGGGCCGCGCCCATTTTGTGCATCTCGTTGCTCGGCGAGGAAATGAATCGAGGCCGCAATCACTCGATCCTCAAATCTCATTCAAAAAATTTCGGCAGGCGCGGGTGGCGAAAATCGACACGCCGCGCCTGCCGTGGAAGGAAGGGTACGGAACATGAGATTGTTTCAGGGGCGACTGCGCGTGACCTCGGCCACTCAGGGATTGCTGTCATTCAACAGGGCCGGCAAGGTCGTAGGTATCAGCCCCGCCACTGTTTCCGCGGCGATCTGGCCCACGATGTTCTTGGCCGTGTCTTGAATCTCCTCGACGGCCGCCTCTTTGAAGGCGTCCACGAAAACCTCGCCGATCGTGCCACAGCCCGAGGCCATTACCATGCCGGCCATGCCGGTGAGGGCCATCATCCCGATGGAATGTCGTTTCATAAATCCTCCCAAGTTACTTTCGCCGTGCCGGGCAACCCCATGATCGCACCGACACGGCGCCACCCCGAAGTAGCGATTACGCTCTAAAAATGGACCGCCGTTTGGCGACTCGTCCCTGCAGAATGACCGTGGCGAAGGAATCCGCATCGGGTATCGCCACATCCAGTTCGTTCAATGGATCGACCCTGCCGACGTCCATCATGTCGCCGCGATTCGGGAGCGGCGGAACCTCGTTCTCGTACACGCGCCAGTGGGCGCTGTGATAGTGTGCAAACGATGCGATCAGCCGCAGCATGTCCTTCCACCGAAAGTGCGTTCGAACGTCCGGACCGAAGTAGAAGACGACCCGACCGTTCAGAGTGTCGCCGTTGGCAACGTGAATTCGATGAAGCAATTCACCGAAATCCTCGAGTTCGATGTGTGTCGCCTTGGGGCTGACCCACAGCGTGCCTTCATCCGATGCGGCGAGACTCCAGCGATCGAGCATGTGGTGTCCTTCCGCCTGCGTGTTCGACTTCGATCGAAACTGACCCATGCCTGTCATGTCTGATCCTCCCAGCAAACCCGTCTTCCGGCTGGCAAAGTGCCGGCCACAATCGGGTCGCCGGATAGACGCGACGGGAGGACCGCGCGTCCGCAACGGAATTCAAAAATCGCGCGACGAGTCCCGAAAACGCGTGATTGCATCGAAAAACAAGCCTGGAGCGCGTATCCACGGCGCGGAGGTATTTTCGGGGGGCCGGGTTGTGTATCAGGATCGCAACGGCTGACAGCGAATGCCCGCCCGGGTCAGGGCGTCGCGGACGGCGCGGGCGTTGCCGACGGCGTTGGGGGTGTCGCTGTGGAGGCACAGCGTGTCGGCGACGATGGGGACGACCGCGCCGCCGGCAGTCGGCACGCCGAGTCGCTGCGCGATGTGCACCGCCTGCGCCGCGGCCTTCTCGGGCTGTTCGATCATTGCGTCAGACTCAGTGCGCGATCGCAGCGTGCCGTCCGACTCGTAGCGGCGATCTGCGAACGCCTCGGATGCGACGCGGATTCCCATGTCGCGCCAAATGTCCAACGCCGGCGCGCCGGCCTGGCCAACCAGAATGACCGAAATGCCCGCACGCGCAACGGCACGAGCAAGCAATGAGGCGATTTCCTGTTGACGCATGGCGGCGTGGTAGAGCGCGCCGTGGGGTTTGACGTGAGTGATCTTCCCGCCGCTCAGATTGACAATCTGCAGCAATGCTTCGATCTGCGCCGCGATCGAGCCTTCGAGTTGAGGATTTCCCATCGCACAGGCGACGCGACCGAAGTTCGCCCGGTCCGGATAGCCCGGGTGCGCACCCAGCGCGACGCCGCGCTCCATGGCCGCGGCGACCGTACGCTCCATGGTGCGCCGGTCACCCGCGTGCCCGCCACAGGCGATGTTCGCGGAGGTGACGATGTCGAGCAAGGCGCGGTCCGAGGCCATGCCGTCAGCGTCGTCACGCTCGCCCAGATCGCAATTCAAGTCAATTGTCGGTGTCGCCATGCGAATTCTCACTTGCGTGACACAGCGGGCGGAATGGCCGCGTTTAGCGCCTGTTCTTGCGCAAGATAGAGGGCTCGCGCCTCGGCGACACTGACTCGCTCGAATTGCAGCCGCTCGCCCGGTCTGATCTGACCCAGCGCCGGGTGATCGACCGCCGCGACACAGGCAATCACCGGATAGCCGCCGGTCGTGGGATGATCGCACAGCAGGACGATTGGTTCTCCCGACTCCGGCACCTGCACCGCGCCGGGCATCATCCCCTCGCTGGGCATTCGGCCGCCCGTGGCCGTGGGTCCGCTGCCGCCGGTCAATCGAAGCCCGGCGCGATCGGAATGCATGGACACTTCGTATGATGTGGCCCAGAACGACTCGACGAAACTCGCATCGAAATGCTGAGACTGCGCGCCGTTCACAGTGCGGACCGTGCGTCGCGTGAGCGCATCATTGAGAAATCGACGGGCGCGCACAGTCATTTCCGCAGGCTCCTCAAACTCGCGTACGCCGCCGATATCCAGGACATCACCGGCGCGGAGGGCCCTGCCGTCCATCCCGCCGAATGCGCCGATGAGATGGGTGGATCGACTGCCCAGTACGAGCGGGCAGTCGATTCCGCCGCCCACGCACAGGTACGCCCGCGCGCCGGTTTGAATGGGGCCGATCACGATCCGGTCGCCGGCTTCAACTCGAATTGGCTTTGCCGATTCGATCGTTGTCGATTCACCCCTCCGCTCGTGTCGAGCATCGATTGCCAGACCGGTCATCGCAACCACGGCATCGCATCTGAATTCAAGTGTGCCGCCGGTCCAGGTCATCTCGATGGCCGCGGCTCCGTCGTCATTCCCAACCAGACGGTTGCCAACGCGGAGACTGAGCGTATCCGCGGCCCCGCCCCGGCCGACGCCCGTGTGCGACCAGCCAGCGCGGCCGAGGTCCTGAATCGTAGACAGCATGCCGGGGGCGATGACGGAGATCGCGGCGCGACGGCTCATGGCACAGCGCTCCCTTCGCTGAGCGCCCGGAACTCCGCGAGGCTGATCGGGTTGAATCGCACCGTGTCGCTCCGCGCGAGCAGCGATGGCTTCGATCGCGTCGCGTCGAACATACGCAGCGGCGTGCGGCCGATCAACCGCCAGCCGCCCGCGGTGTTTCCGGGATAGACGCCCGTCTGATTCGCGGCGATGGCGACGCTCCCGGCGGGAACGCGTGTTCGCGGCACGTCGAGGCGCGGCGTGTTCAACCGCGGCGGCAGGCCGCTCAGATACCCAAACCCTGGCACAAAGCCGATGAACTCCACGACGTAGCTGGCTTCGCTGTGGAGACGAATGAGATCGGCGCGGGTGATGCCGTGCAACCGCGCGACTTCCGCGGCATCAGGCGCGCATGTGTCGTCGTAACAAACAGGGATCTCGATGACCAATGCCTTACTCGGTGTTCTCTCTACTTCTGACGATGCCAGCGCGTTCCGCACCGCGTCGATCATGCGCGGCTCGTCGAGTCGCTCGAGGTCAAACTCAAGGAGTAGCGTCGAATAAGCAGGCGTAATTCCGACCAGCGCCGGAATGCCTGCCTGCTCGATTGCCGAGAGCGCATGATCGATCGGCGTGACTGACTGACCATGCCTGGTCCGGTCGAAGGCAATCCGCAGATGGCGCTCGCTTGCCCAGTCTATTTGCGGGTTTTCACGTCCTGCGTCCATGCCGCCGTTTTACAGCGCTTCGCGACCGCATGTAACGGCACACGGACGATTCACGGCTCAGCGGACTTGGCTTTGGAACCCAACTGCGCATCATTCGGCAGTCTACCACGCCAAGCCGCGGCCTCATCCGGCTTTCCCCACGCGTCGTAAAGGACAATCAGCTTTTCGATCGCCTCGGTCCGATTGGGATGGCCTGCCGGAAGCAATTCCTCGCCGCGCCGCTGACACAGCAACAGCGCTTTCTCTGCCTCGTCATATCGCTTCATGGCAATCAGGCATGTGCCCAGTCCACATCGAAAGTGCTCGGTCAGGTAGTGACCGTCGGGCCATTTCTTCTCCGCGAGTGCGACGGCCTCGCGGCAGTGCAACTCGGCCTCATCCAGCCTGTCGCGCTCGCGCAGCACGCTTGCCAGCGCGTGCATCGACTTGAGCGAAAGCACATCCTGATCGCCGAGGCGCTTTCGGCGGCTCGCCAGCACGGCGCGCAGGAGCGACTCCTCCTCGTCATGTTTATTCTGACGCCCAAGCGACAGTGCCAAGTTGTGCATCAAGTTCAAGGTGAGCGCGTTCTCCCCCGCGTTCAGACGGCGCTGCGACGCTATCGCCTCGCGAAACCGCGTCTCGGCCGCCGCCGCGTCACCGGACCCCATCATCGCGAACGCATGATTGTTGATGAACAGATTGGTCGTTTCATTCTCATCGCCAAAGACGCGGCGGCTCACGGTGACGCACTCTTCAGCGAATGGCACGGCCTCATTCGATCGGCCCTGTTCGCCCAGCACGTTCACGAGGTTGGAGAGAATTCGCAGCCGGTCTCTTTCGTGATTGCCGGCGGACTGCTGCGCCTTTAGAGCTTCGCGAAGTACCGACTCCGCCTCGAGCAGTTTGCCCATTTGAGAGAGGTTCACCGCCCGTTGAAGGAGGATTTCGACAATCTGATAACCATTGCTCCCCGATGTCTTGTGGCTCTCCACGGCCCGGCGAAACAACGCTTCGGCCTCTGCCCGGTTTCCGAGCGATTGTTGGATCGTTGCCAGCACAACCAGCGCAGACTGTGTCGATTCCTGTCCGGCGCCCATGCGATCGCTCAACCCGGCCAGCGCCTCCTCGGCGAGCGGCTGGGCCTCGGCATTTCGACCGGTGAGGTGCAGAACATTTGCAAGATGCATGAGATCGATGAGCGTTTCGGGGTGGCGATCACCGTGGACACGTCGCTTTCGCTCAATCACATCTCGCAACATTGGCTCGGCGTCGGTCAATTTGCCATCGCTCGTGAGCGCGCCGGCAAGCTTGCTCATCACCGCCAGCGTGTCCGCGTGATCGGGGCCCTGGAGGCGCGTCCTGGCTTCGAGCACGTCGCGATAAAGCGATGCAGCCTCGGCCGGTCGATCGGCATCGACGCACCACGCGGCCAACGCACTGCGCGCCATCACGGTGGACAAATCGTCTTCACCGGCCGCACGGGATTGAATCTCCAGCGCCTCGCGCAAGAGCGGCTCGGCCTCGGCGAGTTTGCCCTGCCGGGCGAGCGCGGTCCCCAGGCGGCCCATGGTCAACAGGGTTCTCGCGTCGTTCGGCCCCGCCTCACGCCGGGAGATTTCGAGCGTCGCGCGCAACTGTGCCTCGGCACGGGCGAAATCAGACATCCATAGATACACCATGCCGAGCACCGTGCGGATTTCCGCCTCGACGAGGGGTTGATTCTTGAATTCGCCGGCGTCGACATCCGCGGCGGCCCGATCAAACAGGGCACGGGCCGTCACCGCCTCGCCCTGCGTGTTGTAGGGATCGAGTTTCAGCAGCACGTCCTGTGTGAGGAATCGCGTCACGGCGCGCGCCACTTCGCCCTGCTTGCGAGCATCTTCCTCGGCGGCGACAGCGGCGGCGCGCGCGCCTTCAGCCTCGGTGCGTTCGTGCACAGCCCTGCGCCAGAACGTCAACGACGTGATCAGCGCCGCGGCGACGACCAGTATGAACAACCCGGCGAAGGACGCGGCCACGCGATGCCGTCGAATCTGCCTGGAGATGACATACAAGGCGCTGTCCCGCCGGGCGTCGATCGGCTCGCCGACGAGAAAGCGCTCGATGTCCGCCGCCACGTCACCAGCGCTTTGATAACGCTGGTCCTTTTCCTTGCGCAGGCATTTCAGGACGATCGCGTCCACGTCGCCGTCAATCTCGGCACGAATCGAACTGGGCGCCGGCGGCTCGGCATGGCAGATGCTGTCCACGATTTGGCGCATGCCGACGCCGATTTCATACGGCATCCGACCGGTCAGCACCTGAAAGAGGACCATGCCGAGCGCATAGACATCCGTCCGCACGTCGATATCGCCGGATCGGCCCTCGATCTGCTCCGGGCTGGCCCAGGGCAGCGAGCCGATGAACTGTCCCGTCATCGTGTCGACAATGGAAGAACCGGCCGTGGTCTCGCCGATTTCATCGAACTTCGCCAGGCCGAAGTCCAGCACGTGCGGCTGGCCTGCCGGGTCCACGCGGATGTTGGCCGGCTTGAGGTCGCGGTGAATCACGCCGCGCAAGTGGGCCACGTGAATGGCCCGGCAGATGCCCGCGAAAAGGGACAGCGTTTCACGCACGCCCAGCTTCGCGCCCGCGACGTAGGCATCAAGCGTCTGACCATCGATGTAGTCCATGACGAAATAGACGCCGTGGACGGACGTGCCACTCTCGTGAATGGTGACGATGTTGGGGTGTTTGAGTTGGCCGAGAATCTGAATCTCTCGCTCGAATCGGGCCTTCTCGCGCGGCCCGCCAAGGCGGCCCTCGCGCATGATCTTGATGGCAACGTCGCGCTGCGTGCCACGCTGCACGGCGCGGTAGACCACGCCCTGACCGCCGCGGTGAATCTCCGGGCCGATCTCGTAACCCGGCAGCGCATCGACCGGCCAGTCCGCCGGCATGGCCGTGGCGCCGGCCCTTCCGCTCGACGAACTCGTTGCGGCGCGCAGGCCTGCGCGCTCAAACTGCCGGCGTGCCGCGTCAATCGCGGCGGCATGCCGGCCGTCGAGCGTTGTATCTGTCCTGAATTCGGATGAGCCGTCCATCTTGCGATCATTCCCGACGCGGCGAGGGCGAGCGTAGAATCGGCGACCGACGGGCCTGAGCTGCGACCGATGGAACGCCGCCACCGTCTACGCGACGAATTCCCGCCGCCTTCACGCGCCGTGTGAGCCGAGAATCATCGACTCCCTTCCCAGCAACGCCCGCAATTGATCGTGGGCCCGCGCTCGCATCATATGGACCGCTCCGGGCGACCGCCCCATCGCCTGGGCGACGTCGCCGATGGGCTTTCCATCCAGGTCGTATAAACGGATCACTCGCGCGTAGTCCTCGGGAAGCGCCTCGATCGACTTTTCCAGCAAGCCGCATATTTCACGGCGGCCGATCTGGCGGCTTGGCGTGGCGGTTGTGACGCCGATCAGGTCGTAGAGTTCCGCCACCGAATCTTCATAGGCAGCGGGCACGACGCGGTTCTGCGGCGGCGGGCGCTTCTGACGGGTCAGCCCGCGAATGGCGTCTTTCAAATTGTTCTCGGCGACACGACGCAGCCAGGTGGCAAACGTCGCATCGCCAGCGGGATCGAACGATTTGATGCGGATGAATGCTTCCAGGTAGGTGACCTGCATGACATCGGCCAGCTCGAGCACGCCCTGCCATGCTCGCTCGATGACGAGGGCGCTCTCTACGGCGGGTCCATGCATGCGAAGCAGCACGGTCAGCGCCTCGGTGTCTCCGGCAACGGCCTTTTGAATCAGTGTGTCGGCGTGGTCGGACATGGCGCAGACCATGAGAGCGTGGACGCTTACGCCCGGATTGTAATCAATCCGACGTGCATCCACATCTCAGGTCGGCGCTCTTCAATCGACCCAATCTGGCCGCTCCAAACCCATGGGCTCGAAGGGGCGCTGTCGAGTTTCAATGCACTACGGGCACGCGCCATTGACCAGGCAATTCGCCATCAGGGCGATGTCGAGACCATCCAGCGCTTGATCGCCATTGATGTCGCCGTTGAGCGGATCGCAGCCGGGGAATTGCTGCTGATGGGCCGCTAGATCGACTAACGCCACGGCCATCGGCCCCACATCTGCGGCGTTGACTGCGCCATCACAATTCATGTCGCCGATCAGCGCGTCGCAGACGTCGCCGATGCCGTCGGCGTCGGAGTCGGACTGATCGGGATTGGCGAGGGCGGGGCAGTTGTCGCAGAGATCGGCGAAACCGTCGCCGTCGGTGTCAAAGATACCGATCTCGAAGACGTATGCACCGCCGGCGGCATCCGCGCCGGCATCGTGGCCCTTCGCACCGACGAGGAACGTGTTGTCATTGACCACCGCGCGGCCGAACTCATCACCTGCTGACGTGTCTGCAGCGGTCAGCTTGAATTGCTCGGTCCAGACGCTCTCGCTGCGCAGGAATACGTAAGCGGAACCGGAGGCGTCACCCGAGTCGTCATCGCCGGCAGCCCCAATCACTGCCAGATCGCCCGACAGGGAGACCGATGAGCCGAAGAAGTCGTTGAAGGCCGCGTCGCTTGCCGTCAGCTTGGCCTGCTGGGTCCACGTGGTGCCGGAGCGGGTGAACACATACGCCGAACCCGCATAGCTGGGTGGATCGGACAGCGCTCCCGGCGCTCCGATGACGATCGTGTCACCTTCTATTGCGACAGAACCGCCAAAGTTGTCACCGATGTCGGCATCGAGCGCAGTGAGCTTGGCCTGCTGCGTCCAGGTCGTTCCGGTGCGAACGAAGACGTAAGCCGAGCCGGAGTTGCTCCCGGCGTCGTCGTTGCGATCGGCGCCGATGACGATGGTGTTTCCATCGATGGCCACGGCGATGCCGAACCGATCGAACGTGGCGAAATCGGACGCGGTCAGGATCGCTTCCGTATTCCATGTTGACGCCGTGCGAACGATGACCCAGGCTGAGCCGGCATCGATGTTGAAGCCGAGATCATCGTTGGGCGCGCCGACGATCGCCGTGTCGCCGGAGATGCCGACCGAGCCGCCGAAGAAATCGCCGGCGACCGTAAACGAGTCGGTCAGGTGAGCCTGCTGCGTCCAGGTCGTCCCATTGCGGATGAAGACATAGGCCGATCCGGCATTGGCGTCCGTGGTGTCATCAAGCGGAGCGCCGACGATGGCGGTGTTGCCATCGATTGCTACGGCCGCGCCGAATCGATCGCCCGCGGCCGCGTTGGACGCGGTGAGTTCAGCCTGTTCGATCCAGTCATTGGTTGTGCCCTCGGACTGTCGAAAGAAGACGAACGCCGATCCGGCGTCATCGCCTCCAGCATTCGTGCCCGGCGCACCAACGATCGCGGTCGTGCCATCCATCGCGGTGTCGCTGCCAAGTGCATTACCTGCCGCGGGATCGTTGTCGGTGAGTTTCTGACGCTGCGACATACCCTCGGCACAGGTGCAGGCATCGCCGATGCCGTCGCTATTCGTGTCAAGCTGGTCCGCGTTGGGATCGAGCGGACAGTTGTCGCAGGCGTCGCCGACGCCGTCGCCGTCGGTGTCGGTCTGATCGGCGTTGGCCGCAGCTGCGCAGTTGTCGCAGGCATCGCCCAAGCCGTCGGCGTCACCGTCAATCTGATTCGCGTTGGACTGCGTGGGACAGTTGTCGCAATCGTTGCCGCGGGTGTCGCTGTCCGAGTCGATCTGAGTGGCATTGGCGAGGGCCGGGCAATTGTCGCAGGCGTCGCCGATCCCATCATCGTCCGCATCGGCCTCTTCGAAGGCGTACGCGGAGCCGGTGCTGGTGCCGGCATCAGCGTTGTTGGGAGTGCCGACCATGATGGATCTTCCCGAGACACCAACGGAAGTGCCGAAGGCGTCCTGGGCCCCGGGGTCCGAGGCGGTCATCTTGGCCTTCTGGGTCCATGTGGGAGGAGAGCCAGATCGTGCGAAGAGGTAAGCACTGCCGGCGTTGGTTCCGCCATCGTCATCCGCAACGGAGCCGACCACGGCGAGTGCGCCGTCGATGGAAACGGAGTTACCGAATGCGTCGCCCGTGGCGGCATCGAGTGCGGTGAGCTTGGCCTGCTGGGACCAGGTCGTGCCCGAGCGGACGAATACATAGGCGGAGCCTGAACCGGTCAGGCTGGGCGGACCGGGATCATCGTCGCCCTTGGCCCCGATGAGCGCGGATTCGCCGGAGAGGCTGACGCTGCAACCGAATTCGTCGGCTGCTTCGTCATCATTGGCGATGAGCTTGGACTGGAACGACCAGGTGGTGCCGGAGCGAACAAATACGTAAACGCAGCCGGAGTTGGCTCCGCCGTCGTCGTTGCCGGTGGCGCTGATCAGGGCGGTGTCGCCGGCGAGGGCGACATGTCCTCCGAAGAGATCACCGCCGGCGGCGTCAGGCGCGAGGAGCTTCTGTTGCTGGGTCCAGGTGGTTCCATTGCGAACAAAGACGTAGGCGCTGCCGGAATTAAAGGGGACGTCGTCATTGCTCTCGCCGCCGGTAACAATTGTGTTTCCGGAGATGGCCACCGAAGCGCCGAAACCGTCACCGGCGGCGGCATCGGAGGCGCTGAGTTTCTGCTGCTGAGTCCAGGTTGTGCCGGAACGGACGAAGACGTAGATGGCGCCGGTGTTGCTGTTATCCCCGGGAGCCCCGACGACCGCAGTATCGCCGTCCAGGGCCACGCCCAGGCCGAAGATGTCGCTGCCGGCGGCGTCAGAGGCGGTGAGTTTCTGCTGCTGAGTCCAGGTGGAACCGGATCGAACGAAGACATAGGCGGAACCCGCGGCGGAGTTGTCGCCAATGGCGCCGAAGATCGCCGTGGTTCCAGAGACCGCTGTCGAGAATCCAAATTGATCGAATTGCCCCGCGTCGAGTGCGGTGAGTTTGAGTGCCGGCGACAGGGTGAAGGGGCCGGGGCAATTCGCGATCGGCGGAGGCGCCGTCAGGGTCACGATCGTGAGGTTCGTTGGGTTGTACTGAATCGAGAATGTGGTGCCGGGCGGCTCGGCGATTTGTGCGAACTGCCCGGTGCGCGATGCGTAATTCATGATGACGAAGGAATCGCCGGGTTGCGGCTGAAACCCGCCGGCAAGTTGGACGTCCAGCGTGCCGTCGAATGCCGCGTTACCGGTCAGCGTGAGTTGAGCGAACTCCGTGGATGGCGTGAGGCCGCGCAAAGTGATGCCATACCGTCCGGCGGGCGCCACACTCAGCGACTCAAGCTGCTGCGACGTAGCGAGCGATAGCGTCCCTTCATTGATCGCGGTGTTTCCTGTGTAAGTAATGGCGCCATCGAGGGTGAGCATGCCAGGGCCCGTCTTGACGAGGCCTGCGCCGTTGTTGATCCCGGAGACATTTTTCAGCGTACCGCTTCGGAAATTGAGATGGGTGATAAGCTCATTGCCACTCCCGATTTGATGATTCTGGACATCAAGCGTGCCGCCGTCCAGCGTCAGAGTGCTGACGCCGGTGCCGCCGTCGATGTCGCGCGTCTTGACTGTTCCGCCGTTGATGTTCAGATTGCCGGTCGCTCCCGCACTTGCCAGGTTCACGATGGACAGGTCGAGCAACGAACCCACTCCGCTCACATTGACCGTTCCAACGCTCGACGCGCCAGAACCAATCGACATGAAGCCGGGATTGTCGATGACGCTTCCGTCGGTCACGTTGAGTGTGCCGACACCCTGACCAATGACGATGAATCCGGGAGTGAATGGGGCTCCCACGATTTCCCAGAGTGCACCCGTGCCGCTGACATTGACCACCGCCGTGTCGCCAGCGTCCGGTGCAATGTTGGCGGCCCGGCAAACGACATTCGCATTGATACCCAGCGTGCCTTCCTCAGCCTCGACGGTGGGGTCGGCCAGCACTTTGCGAGTCAGGTTGATCGTGCCGGCACCGACCTTAATGAGACCCGCATCGTTGGTGTCATTGGTGATTCGAACCTGAATGCTGGCGGTGACGCCCGCCGACGCTTGAATAACCCCGCCATCGATACTCAGCGTCGCGGTATCGAAGGACAGGAGTTGATTGGTCAGACTGTAGTTGTCGCCAAACCCGACAAGGAACGCGCGCTCTCCCGGGTTGAGTCTGATACTGGTGTCTCCGCCTGGGAAGCCGGCGGGGAAAAGGGCCGACGTCCCGGAGGCCGGCTCGAGGTTTCCGGACCAATTCACGGGGTTCGACCATTGTGCGTCGCCCGATCCGTTGTCCCAGTCATTGGCCATGACTCGATTCGATGCGAATAGAACGGCCGCGGATGCGAGGCAGAATGCCACCCGAACCCGGCGTGTTTTCTGATTGGTTTTCATATTGGCGTCTTCCAAATGCAAGTGCCGACCCTGATTTCAAGGTCAACGGCTGCATTCTGGACGATGTTTCCAACAACACCTTCACGCTTTTTTCGCCTCGATTGTGAGCCGGCATCGCTTTTCCTCGCCTGGCTGGCGCGGATTGTGGAAAGCGGCTGGGTTCGGGGCGTCGGCGTGTGATACGATGGGCCGCCATGGAGACCCATCACGGCGATCCTAGGTCGGATGACGCCCTTCTCGCCGATGCGCGGCGCGGCGATCGGGACGCGCTGACCGTTCTGCTGACCCAGCATGGCCCTACCGTGCGTGGTGTGGTCACCGCGGAACTGGGCAGCCAATATCGCACCGTTCTCGACGAAGACGACGTGATGCAGGTCACCTACCTCGAGGCCTTTTTACGCATCAGCGATTTGAACGCCGGCGACGCCCGCGGCTTTGTGGTCTGGCTCACCCAGATCGCAAAGAACAACCTGCGCGACGCGATCCGCGGCCTCACAAGGGACAAGCGTCCCGACCCGCGCCGGCGCATGCACGCGGCATCGCCGGATGAGTCAGCCGTCGCCCTGATTGAGCTGGCAGGCTGCGACTCCACGACGCCGAGCCGCATTGCCGGCGCGGCCGAGCGCAGGGGAATTCTGACCGATGCCCTGGCCCAGCTTCCGGCCGACTATGCACGCGTGTTGCGCGAGTACGACTTGGCGTGCAACCCGATTGAAGAGGTGGCCGCGAACATGAAACGATCGACCGGCGCCATTTTTATGCTGCGCGCCCGGGCCATTGAACGGCTGCGCGACGTGCTGCCTTCCGTCACCGCGATGTATGGCACGCGCAATCAGTGAAGCCCCTGGCTCGCCTGTGACGGAGTGCTCGCGGGCGCGATTCAGAGCCGCCGCACGACGCGACACGGGTTGCCTACCGCCAACACGCCGGGCGGGATGTCTTTCGTCACGACGCTTCCCGCGCCGATCGTCGTGTTCGCACCAATGGTCACGCCGGGGCAGACCATCGCCCCGCCGCCCATCCAGACATTCTCCTCTATTGTGATTGGCGAGGCCAGTTCCGGACCCTTGATACGCTCCGCTGCGTTCAGCGGGTGATGGCCGGTATAGAGCTGCACGTGCGGCGCGAGCATCGCGTTGGCGCCGATTCGGATCATTGCACAGTCCAGCAGCACGCAACCGAAGTTGATGAACACGCGGTCGCCCAGCTCGATGTTCTCTCCGTAGTCGCAATAGAAAGGCGGCTCGATCATCACTCGCTCTCCCACGCGGCCGAGCAGCTCTCGAAGAATTCCTGTCCGAGCGGTCAAGTCGAGCGCGGCAGGCGCATTGAGCCGTGCCATGCATTCGCGGGCACGCATGCGACGCCGCTCAAGATCAGGATCGGTCGCGTCGTACAATTCGCCGGCCAGCATGCGCTCGCGCTGGCTTCGAACAATGGGTGTGTCTCGTTCATGGCTCATCGATTTGTCTCACGCTCGCTTGATCTGACCGTCCATCCTCGCCACGCGCATCCGCAAGGACACGACGGTCGACGCGTGGAGCAGAAGACCCAGTGCGACCGACAGGAGGATGTCGGCGGGTCGAATCGCATTTACCAGAATTGCCGCCCGATAGCAGATGACGCCAATCGGCACATACAGCAGCATCGCCGTCACCAGTCCCGGCGAATATCGGCACAGTCGGACCGTGAATACAACGTGCAGCAATGCATTGACCAGCACAATCGCCGCACCGCTGAGTCGTGTCCACACGGGCAACGCCGTCCACGCCGCGACGACGATGAGCCATCCGACGAAGAGCACGTTGATGACCAGCGCCCATCGCGGCGTCATGGCCGGAGCGAGCCTGGGCATTGCCTGACGAAACCAGGGTAGAAAACCGAGGCTGTATTCCTCCACGATGTGCAGCAGGCTGACGCCGACCAGCGCCCACAAGGCGTGGTTCAGGGATGGACTGAACATGGCGTGCAGCACGTGAATTCTCCGGATACACGGCTTGGTCTGATTCTATCGATGCGACATGCCCTCTCAATGTTATACGTGCCCGTCGACGCCGTTGTGCCCAGTCGCATCACGATCGGCGATCGCGCCACACTCTCCGCGCAGTTCATTCCCCAGGACCGGCTCGCGCCCAGGCGCAACACTTTGCTCAATCAGTCGATACCCGCGCTGCTGCAGCCAAACACCGAGCGTGTCGGGATCGAGACCGCTCTGAAACGGCTCTCTGCGAAGTCGAAGCCATGCGTCGATCAGGCGGCTTCGCGGACGGAAGGCGGGCGGCGCACCCGCGGCGGTCTCCATGAACGTGAACGCCACGCGAAGTTGGCGCAGCCGAAGTCTGGCCAATTCACGAAAGAGTTCAGACACGCGCTCCGGCTGAAGATACATCAGGACGCCCTCGATAATGACAACCGTGGAAGCCGCTTCCGGGATCACACCCTGCAGCGCCGCCCAAAGTCCCGGCATGGACAAGTCGTGACTGACAAACCGATGCGCCTCCGAGACGCGCTTTTCGATAGCCGCGAGCCGAACTGCCAGCGTGGCGGGATGGTCCACATCTACTGTGAGAATCCCGCCCGCCGAGGCCTGCGCAACCCGCGGTGACAACGAATCGAATCCGCTGCCAAGTACGACGAGTGTGTCGAATCCGGCGGACTCGGCCGTTCGCCACGCCGCAGCCAGCCACTGCTTTCGGCACACCCAGTGTCCGATGACGCCGGGGATGGTACATCGCTCCGCAAGGCGAATCGCTTTCCTGCCAAGCCGGCTGTCGATCCAGCGAAGAAGCCGCCGGCCACCGGCACACGACTTCAGCATGTCGCGTGTCCACTGCGCCGCGTTCGGATCGACACATCCGCGCAGCGACGGTTCGTCGGCCGCGAAGACGACCCCGCCGGCCACGACCAGGGCCGTTCGACTCGGCTGGCCGGGTCTCACGATTCCGATTCCAGATTCTGACGAATGTATTGATACCAGTCGCTGGTGAACAAGCCTTCGGGATCGTGGCGGCGCTTCTGCGCCAGCCAGCCTGGCAAGCGCGGATGGCAGCGCAGCAGTTGATCGCGCGTCGCCCAGCGGTGATAGGTGAGGTAGAACGATCCACCCAGCCCGGCGGCGACGTCGATCAGCCCGCACGCGGCGTGTCTTGCTTTATTCAGACCTCCGTCGTCATGCTCGACCAGCAGGTTGAAAATGATGCAGGCACGCTCGCCCGTGGCCCAGGGCAGGAACGTCGTCGTATCGGGCTGAATCGCGCGGATGGTGCCATAGATGTCCCGCGTGCCAGTATCGCGCAGCACTTGCCGCGCGCCGGCCATGAAAGCCGGGAGTGCATCGGGCGGAACATAAAGTTCAGTGATCATCAGTGTGCGCGGGATGCGCGCGGCGGCGTCCGCCCCGGGCCCGCCGGCCAGAAACTCGGCGTAGCTCGGCAGGTACGTTGCCAATTGCATCGTATCGGACCAATAAGTGCGGCCATGCGTGGACAGGTAGTAGCCGCTATAGACTGCAAAGGCCTCGCGCGGGTTGTCGTGCGCCAGTCGCAACAGTTGCAGCCAGCGATCCTGCGGCAGGTCCGAGCCCTCGTCGGGATCGGGGGCATCCGGCCGGGCCGGCTTGTAGTAGGCGAAGACGCCGCGTCTGAGAAATTCGTCGTCGCGGGCGTCGATGGCATATTGAAAGTCGCCGTAGATGCAGCCCTCGTTGGCACGGCGGCGCACCGCATGCAGCGCATCGTCTATATCGCAGATGTCCACGAGTCGCACGAGTTTCAACCGCTGCGTCAGTCGCAGGGTGACGTCGGCGATGAGTCCGAACAGGCCGTAGCCGCCGCAGACCAGTCCGAAGAGTTCCGGCTCCTCTTCGCGCGAACACCGGACGACCCGCCCCGCCGCGGTCACGACGGTCAGCGATTCCACATCGTCAACAAACGGGCCGATCGCAAGGCCGCGACCGTGCGCGTTTGCGCTCACCGCCCCGGCCAGCGTGAGATCATCGGCGCCGGTCTGCTTCTGTCGAATGCCCCAATTCGACGCGGTGGGATTCGCGCGGACTGCGTCGATGACAGCGGGCCATTGGGCACCGCCGCCCATGCAGAGATGACCGCGCTGCGTATCGAACGAGTGGACCTGATCAAGACCACGGCAATCGATATGCAGGGTGTCCGCGCCGAATTGCTGGCCGCCCATGGCGTGACGTCCGCCGGCGATGGAGAGTTTCAATCCGCGACGCCGGGCCGAATCGACGCACTCCACCAACTCATCGACGTTCGCCGGCCGGATCACCTCCGCGACCGATGTCGCATTGAGTTGCGAATGAACGTCGTTGAGCACGATGGCCATGAGGCGCCTCGCTGAATCAGGGTGGGACTGCAATCGCAGCAAAGAGTCTATCCGAAAGTGACTTTGAAGCGCACGTTCGTAGGTTGCTCAGCGCGGTCGCCCCGCGTGGACCGACTCCCGCGCGGCATCCAGAATCTCGACGGCGATCAGATTCAGTTCCAGGCTCGACAAGGGGTCGACCGGGCACTCGCCGCGAACGACCTTGCGAAGGTAGGTCCATTCATTTTCGAAATCGGTCGGCATTGCCGGCGGTTTGACGGTCTTCGCCGGTGCATTTTCAGTACGGACGCTCAGTTCGCTCCATTTCGCGGCATGGATCGACCCGCGCTCGGTGTGAAGATCGAGTTCCTTGTTGTCATGGGTCCATGCCCACGAGGCTTGAATGACGGCGGTTGCGCCGGGATAGGTCAGGACAATGGTCGCATCGTCGTCCACACGCGGATACACCGTGGGCTTGAGCGTCGTCGTGCTGGCCGTGATGTGCGTGGGACGCTGTCCGTCCATGAGCCAGGTTGACAGGATCGCGCCATAACAGCCGAAGTCGACGATCGCCCCACCGCCATTCTGTTCGGGGTCGGTCAGCCAGGCGAGAAACTCCGGGCTACAACCGATTTCCCTGGGACCCTTGTGGCCATGGCGGAAGACCATGCGCCGGATCGGCGACATCTTTCCAGATTCCACCAATCGCCGGGCCTCGCGCACCGAGGCGTACCAACTCGTCTCGTAGTTCGTGAGAACGAGCACGCCATGCCGGGCAGCGAGTTCCGCCATGCGACGGGCGTCGCGATTGCTGAATGCCAGCGGTTTCTCGATCAAGAGATGCACGCCGCGCGGCGCGCATGCTTCGACCGCCATGAGGTGATCCTTGATCGCCGTCATCACACTCACCGCCTCTGGCTTGGCGACGTCTAGCATCTTGTCGAGCGATGCATGATGGAGAGTTACATCCAGTTTGTACTTCGCCGCCATTCGATCAAAGAGCGCCTTGTCGGGTTCAAAGATACCGACGATCTTGAGGTCGTCGCGCTTGGCCGCCTGGGACAGCAACCCCTCAACGTGGCCATGCACGAGGCCGACGACACCGATCCGCAACGGTCCAGTCTGCTTCGAAAACTTGGGCGAAACAGGTCGGCCACCCGCAGCCGCCGGCGGCGCCGCTGTGGCGCACGTCACCATGAGACAGGCGACGGCAACGATAAGACACGTGTAGGACATGGCTCATGCTCACACAGGCTGTCATGACTCCCCCCACGAATGATCCCACTGCGAGGCCGCCGCGTCGAGCATGCCGGCTGACTGTCGCGCAACGGTCCACGCCGTCGAGGTCAGGATGGGCTATGATCCCGAGCCAATGGAAACAGAGATCGAATCGCCGCTGCAACGCGCGCTGCGCACGCCCTTCACCCTGCAGGTCGCCATCGGCGCGACCATCATCTCGGTGAACTGGTGGTTGGGCGGACACTGGGCCGAGCCGCTGATTGCGACAGACAATCTCTTTTCCCGGCCGTGGGCGATGCTCACCTGCACCCTGCCGCATGTCAACTTCATTCACTTGCTCTTCAATTTGAGCTGGTGGTGGCCGTTCGGGTCGCGGATCGAGCGCGTCTGGGGCAGCGGGCGGGCCGCGGCGATCTTCGTTGTGCTGGCCGTCATCAGTATGGTCGCCGAGTACGCCTTCGTGAGCGGCGGCGTGGGCCTGTCGGGCGTGGTCTATGGACAGTGCGCGCTGCTGTGGGTTGTGCAAGACAAGGTGCCGGGATTGCGCAACACCGTCACACCGCAGGTGCTCAAGCTCTTTGCCGGTTGGTTCCTCTTCTGCATTGTGCTGACGCTGACGCAGATCGCGCCGATCGGAAACGTGGCCCACGGGGTCGGCGCGCTGGCCGGCTGGGTGCTGGGCAAACTCATCGTCTCGCGCGAATCGCGCGGCCTGTGGGCAGCGATGCTTGCGGTGATGGCGGTCCTGATCGGCGTGAGTGCGACGGTCGCCCGGCCTCGCGTCAATGTCGCGTGGTTGTTTGAGGACGAGGCCCAGCGCGGAATGGTGGCGCTGCGAGATGGCCGGTACGATGAGGCCGTACAACTGCTGGAGGCCGCGGAAAGGAAATCGCCGGACGACCCGGTCGTTGCGATCAACCTCGGCATTGCGTATCAATACCTGGAGCGGCATGATGAAGCCCTGCCACTCTACAAGCGCGCGGTTGAACTGGATGCCGACAAGCGGATTCATGTCGCCCCGATGATCGCAGAGATCCTCGATCGACAGGCGTATGAAGCGGGCCGGCGCGGCGATGTGGAAGAGGCCCGGGCGCGAGCCATTGAATCACTGAAGTGGGAGCCGAATGGTCGCTATCCGCGCGAATTGATCGGCATTCTGAACTCAGGCGAGCCGCTCCCAGGTGACATTGGCATGATGCCGTGAGCAGCACGCATTCGAGCGCGGCATCGACGCTGGGCCTCATCAAAACAATTTGACGCGATCAGGCATGTGCCGCGTGGCCTCACCGCCCCGCGAAGAGTTCCACGATCACGACGTACGCGTTCGTCAACGCATGCTCGCGGAATAAGGAGACCGGCATGCCCGGCGAGCCGACAAAGGGCCGCAGGATCCAGCCCATCTGAATCCCGACAAATGCATACAAGACCATCCACAGGCCCAGCGTGGCCAGATGCCGCGGATTTCGACGGATCAGCACGCGGTAGTAGCGCAGCATGACGAGTTGTCCCGCGGCGGTGGCGATGGTGAACATCGCGGCGTTGAAGAGCAGGGCCGCGCGGTAGTCCTCGGTCGTGAAGTACCAGAATCGCGTGAACGGCCCTAGCGAAGCAAGCGTGATCGCCAGTCCGGCCTGACCAGCCAGGATGGCCTGCATGGCGTCGCGAAAGTCGTCGCGCAGGCCCAGCACGGTGTTCAATACGAAGAACCCCGGCAGGCAAAGCAGCGTCGTTACGCCCAGCAGCAGCGGGGCCTTGACCGCAGAATAGACACCCTGCAGCAATCTCTCGGGTTCATCCAACTGGTAGCTGCCCATGAGCGCGCCGTACATCGGCGTGAATGCGAGGATGATCGCCGGCAGCCACCATGCCGGACGCGCCGCGGCGAAGTTCGGCGCGAACGCTCCGCGGGCATGCAGGAAATCGTCTGTATGACGGATTGCCGCGAGCATGGCGGACTCCCCGATCAGCCGCTCAGAAGCGCCTGAAAATGTATCCACACCGAGTGAAAGAAGTTACCCTCGCGATGCCGGAACCAGGTGAACTCCAGATCCGGGCTGCCAATGAAGGGCCGAAGCAGCCAGCCGGTCTGCGCTCCGAGCAGCCCGTAAATGAGCACCCAGATTCGAAAGATGTTTCGCGACTCCCGCAGGTCCGGCAGCGGCGCGAGTGCCGGCCGAAGCGACGCGTCGGCGCCGGCGTCATCGGAGCCATTGACATACTCGGTGCTCATCGGTGTCGCCACCGGCGGCGCGGTCACATAGGCCGCGGCGGCCAGCCGCCTCAGCGTCTGCATGAGGAAACCGAGGCCGACCGCACCGGAAATGGCGAGCAGCCCCACGTTGAGAATGATCATGAAGGGATAACTGGTGGTGCTGAGCGTGAAGAAGCCGAGGATGGGCGCGAGCGAGGCCGCGACGGCCGCATTGACGACGATGGCGGCGATAAGCAATCGCAGGGTTTCAAGAAATCGCAGGCGCGAGCCTAGCAACGCGTTAAAGACGTAGAGCGATGGAAACGTCACGATGAGGGTGATGATGAACAGGGCCGGAAACTTGACCGTCGATGCGAGCAACTGCTGATAAACGGCCGGCTCGCGACTGGTCACGGAGAACAGGCCCATGAACGCACCATAGGCCGCGCCAAGCAGTATTGACAATGAGGCAAATGGCCCGAGTTTCAGATCGATCTTGCCTTGGGCCAGTGACTCGGGCAGCGTCTTGCGCCCGCGAAGCAATTCGTCGAGGTCGCGAAACCAGGCGAGTGCCATAGATGTGATTCCAGCAAGGGCGATCGGCGCAGGCGGCCGGGTGTCGCGCCCGGGTCGGACTGCGTGCGCCCATGATAGGGTTTGGCGGGGTCTTGTCGACTTCCCGCGACGACGCCATCGTTACGAATGTCGGCGCGAATCGGTTCGTTCGAACGCGAAACGCAACGCAAATCACAGGCCCATCGGTGGTTTCTGGCGGCCGTTCAATTGCCTTATGATGACGCTCTGGCCCTTCGCAAATGCGGCGAGGGCAATTCAGGACGGACATCCCATGCAAGATTTCGAAAAACTCGGTGTGTTCTATCTCGGCGCCCAGTATGACTTGGAACGGCGCAAGCGCGGCGAGGATCTCATCCTCTACGACGCCAAGGATCTCGTCACCCATGCCGTCTGTGTGGGCATGACCGGCAGCGGTAAGACGGGCCTGTGCATCTCGCTGCTGGAAGAGGCCGCGATCGACCACATCCCGGCGATCGTGATCGACCCCAAGGGCGATTTGTCGAACCTGCTGCTGACGTTTCCGAATCTGGCGCCGGCCGACTTTGCGCCTTGGATCAACGAAGACGACGCCCGTCGAAAAGGCATCGCGCCCGCGGAATTCGCCGCACAGCAGGCCGCCCTGTGGCAGCGCGGGCTGGCCGAGTGGGGACAGGACGGCGCTCGCATCCAGAAGCTGCGCGAAGCCGCCGAATTCGCCGTGTACACGCCCGGCAGCAACGCGGGATTGAGCGTCTCGGTGCTGAAGTCGTTTTCGCCGCCGCCGATGGAGATCATTGAAGACACGGAACTCTTCCGCGAGCGCATCGCCAGCACCGTCACCAGCCTGCTCGGACTCCTCAATATCGAGGCCGACCCGCTTCAGAGCCGCGAGCACATCCTGCTCTCGACGCTGTTCGGCAACGCCTGGGCAGGCGGTCAGGACCTCGACCTGCCCTCGCTCATCCACGCGATACAGACGCCCGGCATCACCCGCGTCGGCGTCATGGAACTGGAAACGTTCTATCCGTCGAAGGATCGCTTCGCCCTTGCAATGCAACTGAACAACCTGATCGCCTCGCCTGGTTTCTCGCGCTGGACCGACGGCGAGCCGCTCGACATTGGTTCGCTGCTCTACACCCCCACCGGCAAGCCGCGGATCGCCATCTTCTCCATCGCGCACTTGAACGACGCCGAGCGGATGTTCTTCGTCTCGCTGCTGCTCAATCAGATGCTTGGCTGGGTGCGCACGCAATCGGGCACAACCAGCCTGCGGGCCTTGCTATATATGGATGAGATCGCCGGCTACTTCCCGCCGGTGGCCAATCCACCGTCGAAGCAGCCGCTGCTGACGCTGATGAAGCAGGCCCGGGCCTTCGGCGTCGGCATCGTTCTGGCCACGCAGAACCCCGTTGATATCGACTACAAGGGTCTATCGAACGCCGGCACCTGGTTCATCGGGCGGCTGCAGACCGAGCGCGACAAAGCCCGCGTGCTCGATGGCCTGGAGGGCGCGGCCGCGGGCGCATCGTCCGGTTTCGATCGGGCGAGCGTCGATGGCATCCTGTCGCAGTTGGGCAATCGCATCTTTCTGATGAACAATGTGCACGAGAGCGGGCCGGTCATCTTCGAAACGCGGTGGGCGATGTCGTATCTCCGCGGACCGCTGACGCGCAACCAGATTAAGACGCTGACCGACGGGCAGCGCGCGGGTCTCACGGCGACCACCTCATCTACTGCACCCGTTGCCAGCGCTTCGGCAGCACCAAATGGGCCTGCGCGATCATCTACGGTCGCAGCCGCGCCGGCGAACGGCGGCTCTAACCAGAAGCCCATCCTTCCGCCGGAGATTCCGCAGTATTTCATCCCCGTCCGATCCGCGCCGGGCAACGGATCGCGTCTCTTGTATGAACCCGTCCTGCTCGCGACCGGCCGCATCTACTATTCGGACGCCAAACTCGGCATCGACACCGAGGAGACCGTCACCTACTGGACGCCGGTCGCCAACGGCCCCGTGGCGGTGGACTGGGATGTGGCCGACGAGGCTGACGTGAGCGAGTCGGAAGTCGAGACCGAGCCGGCCGGCGGCGCGGCTTTCGCGGCCCTTCCTGCCGAGGCGGGCAAGGCGAAGAGCTACGACGCCTGGAAAAAGTCATTCGCCGACATGCTCTATCGCGCCCGCAAGCTGGAACTTCGCCGGGCCGCGGCCTTCAAGGAGATGTCGCGCATCGGCGAATCGGAGCGTGAGTTCCGCCTGCGGATCATGCAGGCGGTCCGCGAGGCCCGCGATGCGCAAGTCGAGAAACTCCGCGGCAAATACGCCGCCAAGTTCAGCACGCTGCAGGAGCGCAAGCGCCGCGCGCAGCAGGCCGAGGAAGTGCAGAAGGAACAGGCCCGCGACGCCAAGGTAAATACAGCCATCTCGTTCGGCAGCGCCATACTCGGCGCGCTCTTCGGCCGCAAGGTCACTTCGGCCGGCAATATTGGTAAGGCCGGCACGGCGATCAAGGGCGTCGGCCGGTCGATCAAGGAGTCGTCCGACATCGGCCGCGCCGCTGAGAATGTGGCCGCCGTCGACAGCCAGATCGCCCAACTGGAGGCCCAGTTGCAATCCGAGGCCGATGCAATTGCTGCCGGGCCCAATCCGCTCACGTCCGAGTTGGAGACGGTCTCGCTCAAGCCGAAAAAGACGAACATCAGCGTGCGAGCCGTCCTGCTGGCCTGGGCGCCGCATGCGGTTGACGGTGCCGGCAACAAGCAGCCGCTCTGGCAATGACACTGCTCCCCTGCCCTGACAGGCGACGTGCCGAATGGCCTGACAAGTCTGACAGCCGCAATTCAGCCGCCTGACAGCCGCGTGCCGCATAATACAGATGAAGCCCATTCGACCAACGACGCACCGGTGAAAGCCGAGACGACGATGGAAACCAGAATGGGCTTCGCCTTTTTTGTGCTAACACGCGCGACCCGCACCACGTTTCTCACAATACACGCTCGTAATCCCCAACTCAGCCCGCCGAAAGTTCATGGGTGCATACTCCAAACAGGAGGAAGACCACTATGAACCGCAAATCGCGAAGGACTCTTCAGGCAGGCGTGATGGCCGCCGGCCTCGCAATCAGCTCGACCGGCTGCGCGATGTTGACGACGGAGCGCGTGGCGACCTTCGTCGCCAAAGAGGTCGGAAAGAAGGCCATCAAGGATATCAAGGAGGATCTCGACGAGAAGAAGGCAGCCGAGCGGCAGCAACAATCGGAATCACAGTCGTCGCAAACGCCGCCCGCCCAATCTGCTTCGAATAGTGATCAGTTGGAAACGCGTCCAGATTCGCAATAAGACTCCGATCGCGCGCTGGTCATTTTTCTAATCCGTCTTGATGCCATATGCTTTGGCGTCATGGCCGGCGTCTGGCTCGGCGAGGTGCCAGCGACGATAAAGCTCTTTCATTCTGTCCCTCGCGTCAATGGTGGATGGATGACGCTCGCCCACTCCCGCGGCGAGGTGTTCATACGCTCGTACAAATAGAGGCTCCGCGTCCGCAAACCGGCCCTCATCCCGCAGGTTGCTGGCGAGCACATACTCTGCATAGGCCCTCAACACATCGTCATCGGGCCGCACCCGCATCGATTCGACGGCTCGTTCCACATGCATGCGAGATTCCGACAAGCGGCCCAACTGGCGAAGAGAATCCGCGAGCACCGTGCGATGCAGCGCAGTGTTCAGACCATCCTCGTTATCGAGCTTGATGCGATCCTCCAATGTCATGGCGCCCAGCGTTGCTGCTTCATCGTATTGTCCGGCGCCATTAAGTACATGCATCAAGTCATACGCAGCATCGAGGCTCTGCGCACTCTGGGGGCCATGAACTTCGCGGCTCAGTTCGAATCGCCGGCGCGCGGTCGCAAGGGCCGCGGGCCATTTCTTGCCGGCACTCTGCACTCGAGCGAGCGTGCCCATGAATGCGAGCGTGACGCCGTCAGTCTCGCCGCGCACGCGCTGGTACTGCTCAAGGACTTCGCTCGCGACCGCCACAGCCTCGTCAAACTTGAAACGGATCTCCAGGAGATTCGCAAGCGAAGACTTGAAGGCAAGGGTCTGCTGATGATCCGGTCCAAATGCACGCGCGCCGCGCTCGACGAGGTCGCGGTACACGGGCTCAACCGCTTCAAACTCCGCCGGCGTCTGCGCAAGCATCGCCACGTGACCGGCCAACACCAGCGTCTGTGGGTGATCCGGGCCGCGCGCCTTGAGCGCCGCGGCATGCGCAGCCGTATGCAGCGCCCTCGCTTCCTCGGTGTGGCCGAGCATTTTCTCCAGCGTGCCCAGGTCTTTCATCGTGTCGAGTGTCTGCTCGTGGTCGGCGCCGAGCACCGTGGCGCGGCCTTCAAGCGTCTCGCGGAACATCCTCTCCGCGCCTTCCAGGTCGCCCGATTCGGTCGTCATGACCGCGAGGAACTGGCGCGTGGTCAGCGTGTCCGGATCGCGCGGCCCGAGCGAGCGCGACTGCGCGTCACACGTTTCATTCAGGTGCTTCATCGCTTGCTCAATCGCGCCCGTGTGTGCCAGCGACAGCGCGAGGCCATAGCGAAGCCGGAGCGTTTGCCGATCGCCAGCGCCCAGCTCACGACGGGCAAGCGCGTAGCCCGCCTCGAATTGCGGCAGCGCCTCGGCGTACATTGTGAGACTTGCGTAGGCATCGCCCAGGGCCTGGCGCAATGCGATTGCGACGCGCGGCTGCTGTTGAAACGCAGTCTCAATTTCGGTTGCCGCCTGCTTTAAGACCGCCGCCACCCGCACGTCCGGGCCCTGCAGCGACGGCGAAACTGACGCAAACATTCGTGTGAGGAAGTTGCTGATTTCGGCATGGGTCGCCGATTCCGCAAGGGCCGCCCGCTCGGCGACCCGAGCCCGATGGGCCTGCCAGATCGTTGCCGCCACGCCGCACCCGACGGCGACACAGACAGCGCACAGGCCGCCGACCAGCACGCGATTGCGCCTCGCAAACTTGCGAAGTTGATACACAGTCGTCGGAGGACGCGCCGCGATGGCGTGATCGTTGAGATGCCGCTCGATGTCGTCCGCCAGGGCTGAGACGCTCTGATACCGCTGGGCCGGCTCCTTCTCCAGGGCCTTGAGTACAATCGTATCGATGTCGCCTCGAAACGCTGCTGCCTCCGATGCAGATGCGACCGAACTCGGTCGGCGCGGCCGGGCCTCGCAGATTGACCGAATCGCCTGCGGGACAGCGTGTCTCGGTACATCGTACGGCAGCTCACCGGTCAGCATTTCGAAGAGTATCACGCCGAGCGAATAGACATCGCTGCGAAGATCGATGTCATCCGCGACGCCGCGGGTCTGCTCAGGACTCATGTAGGCCAGCGTGCCTACAAGCCTTCCGGCGTCCATTGCGAGAGACGCGCCCGTCGTGTCGACGTCGGTGATTCGCGCAAGGCCGAAGTCGAGCACTTTGGGCGCTCCGCCCTCCTCCACGAGGATGTTGCCCGATTTCAAGTCGCGATGAATGACGCCATGCTGATGAGCATAGTTGATTGCGGCGCAGATCCTCAGGAACAGCGACAGTCGATCTGGCACGGACAGGGCATGGCCGCGGACATAGTCCATGAGGCCCGTGCCCTGCACGAACTCCATCGCGTAGTACGGCCCCTCGCTGGATGTGCCCGATTCGAATATTGACGTAATACCGGGATGTCGCAGCCGGGCCAGGGCCCTGATTTCCCGCTCGAACAGCCGCCGCCGCTCGATGCTCGCGGCAAAGTCAGCGCGGAGCACCTTGAGTGCGACCACGCGCTCGGGCTCCTGCTGCATGGCCTCGTACACGACGCCCATGCCGCCGCGTCCGATTTCGCGCATGATCGAAAAAGGACCGATGCGCTCCGGCGCGGGCGAAAAGCTTCGCAGCGACGCCGCCAACCCAACGGCGGATTCCTCCAACTCGCTGAACAGCGCGAGGTTGTCGGTCAACTCCCCCAGCCGCGCCTGGCACGCGACACAATCGACGACATGCTGTCGCGTTGCGGCGGAGGAGCGATCGGGGTGAGCCGCCATCAGGTCCAGCTCCTCCAATACCGGGCAGGCCCGTGGCAAGACTAATACTCCTCTTCGAGCGCGGCGCGAAGCTCACGCAGGCGCGTGCCGACGCGGTGCTTGGCAATGAAGACGGCGTTGCGGCTCATGCCCAAGCGCTCGGCCACGTCGGCCGGTGGCTGATTCTCGAACACCACCAGCCGAAAAGCCTCAAAGGTCTGCGGCGACACCTCGCGAGCCGCCCGTTCCAGGCACTGGCTCAGTATGGTCTGCCGCCATTCCTTCTCCCAGAGATCTTGCGCTGTCGTCGCTTCCGGCAACTTTGACCAGAAGTCGGTGTCGCCGTCCGAAGAAGTGACTTGCATTTCGCGCCCGGCGATCTTTCTCCGCGCCGCAAGAATTTTGTTGTGGGCGATGCCGAACAGGTAGTGGCTGAGCCGCCCGCGTCCACGCTGGTAGGCGTCCTGACGGTAGGACTCCAAGAATGCAATCATGGTTTCCTGGGTGACGTCCTCGGCATCGGCCCCATCCAGGCCCATCTTCCTGCTGAACCCGGCAATCGGGGCGCGGAACCGCTCCATGAAACTGCTCCACGCCGAGTGGTCATCGGCGTCACGAAGCCGGTCGAGCACGGTGGTGGTGGTGATCCATTCCACGATAGAGAGGCTCCCGCGTGGTGATTTTACACCTGTCCAATCAAAAAATTGAAGATTCCCTGAAAGACCGGCTGGCGACGCGCAAATACACGAAGCGGTGCCCGGACGTCATGGTTTATGGGCTGCGCCGCGCCCATTGGGGGATGGTTGCTCGCGGGTATTAGCGACCGCCCTTGCACTGGATGACTTAAAGTGGAGCACTCGAAATGAATTTGAGGACGTACATCGCAATGACCGCCTTAGCGTTGTTCGCGGCATCCCAATTACCGGCGCAAACGCTGACCAGCCGCACGTCGCGCGTCAACTATGGCTATGTCTATGGCGCCGGTGGCGATTCCAATACCGACAGCGACATCGTCGAGGACTATGCCCTTCTACCCACGGACACCGAGACCACCGGTTACATCGGCAGCACGTCCGGATCGTTGCCCGACGGTCAACCCTATTCCGCCGGCGTCGAATGCGGTGTCACGCACACCTATACCATCACCGGCGCGCTGAGTGCGTTCGAAACCATTTCGGCCAGCGCATCGGTGGAGGTGCAGTCGAGTGCAAGCGGCGCCGGGCTGGCCAATGTCTGGTCGACCAACCCCGGCAACGAACTCAAGTTTGAGTTCAACGTAGTGACTTCGGTTCATTACGAATTGAATGGACACTTCTTTCATCCCAATCCCGGGGTGTTTCACGGCGTGCTGTTGGAAAGATTCAACGGCTCGTTCTGGAATGCCGTGTTCAGCACGTTCTTCACGCCCAACGGCCCCTTCAACCAGTCAGGCATTCTGACGCCCGGGCAATACCGCATGTTTTCATTCATCGGCGTGTCGGCGCAGTCCAACGAGTCGTTCAGTTCGAACTACGATTACGTGCTCACGATTCATCGCGCCGCGGACATGAATTGCGACGGACTGGTCAATGGCCAGGACGTTTCCGCGTTCGTCACCGCTCTGCTCGACGGGCCCGCCTACGACGCAGCCTACCCGGATTGCCGCCGCATGAATGCGGACGTCAATTTCGACAATTCCGTCACTGCCGATGACATCACACCGTTTAGCCAATGTGTACTGGAAGGCGGATGTCAGTAACGCAGGCCTGAACGTGGGTTAGCCGCCCGCCTTGCATGTGATTCGGTTACTTGTCACTTTATCTAGTTCTGCTCAGGAAGAAGGTCAGGGCCGCTAACGGCGGCCACTCTTCCTTCCCCGGCACGCGATCCCATCGACAGTAAACATGACCCCAAGAAAGCGGGAGCCGGGTGCACTCAGCGCCCGGCTCCCATGGGTCCCTCGTTCTGAGTCGTTCAATTAGGGAACGTTCGGGTCCAGATCGTTCGGGTCGCAGGCCGCGCCCACGCCATCGCTGTCAAGGTCGATCTGACCGGCATTCGAATCATTCGGACAATTGTCGCAAACATCGCCCACGCCGTCGCCGTCTGCGTCGGCCTGGCCGACGTTGGCGTTGTTGATGCAGTTGTCACAGGCGTCGCCCACGCCATCCTGGTCGGCATCTTCCTGATTAGGGTTGGCGTTGTTCGGGCAATTGTCACAGACATTGCCGATGCCGTCGTTGTCGGAATCCTCCTGATTCGGATTGAAGACGATGTTGCAGTTGTCACAAACGTCGCCCACGCCGTCGAGATCGAGGTCTGTCTGAATGGTGTTCGCATCCTGCGGGCAGTTGTCGCACTCGTCGCCGACGTTGTCGCTGTCGGCATCGGCCTGGTTGGCGTTTGAGACCGACGGACAATTGTCCATGGCATTGTTCACACCGTCGCCGTCAGAATCAAAGGCGCCGCATCCCGGCGACACTGCGGCCATCATGAGACAACATCCCAACAGCCCCAGCGGGTGCAAAATTCTCTTTGTCATAACACTCTCTCCTGTCATGCGCGAGGAAACGGCCCGCCGGTTTCCGGCGAGTGGCCCTCGTCCTGGATGCGAATGCACCCGAACTCGAACGCGGACGCCAAAGTATGTGCCGCGGCTCTCACGCGAGACTGAAATGGCTATAAACGTGTCGTTATGTCTGCAACTTAGGGGTGCGCGAGAATTGCGCCGCGCAAAAATCGGCGTGATTATTGGGCGGAGGCTTGCAGTGCGTGCTGCGATTCAGTGCGCCTGGGCGCGCGCGCCGCAACGAGACCCCGCACGGGTTCGGAATTGTCGGATTGGAGTGCATCAATTTGCGCATTGATCGCGGCGAAGAGCGCCGCGCCCTCGCGAGCAAGTGCGTCCGCCGATTGCCGCGCATCTCGGAGCGTTTCATCGATGCGCTCGCCGAGCCGAGCCAACGCCGCCGCCAACGCACCAGTCACCGCTTCATGCGCGGCCGCTTCTATCGACGGGCGAACCCAGCGCTCCAGTAGTGCAGGCAGCATCCAGAGTAACAAGACAAACAGCGTGCTGTGTATGGCGAAATCGCCGCCGAGAAACGATGCCTGGCCGGTCGACGCCCGCCAATAACCGAGGATCACCGCATAGGCAACGATACACAGCCCCGCCGCCGGCAGCACGCGCGAGGCCCAACGCAGACTCAGTTGCACCAATCGCCGCGGACCCGATCCCGCCATGCGCGGCGCGGTTGAAGCATGTGCGCCGATCCATTTGCCCATTTCGCCGTCGGCACGGCGAGCGAGCGTGTCGAGGCGATCACGGATTGGCGCAGCGGTGAGGCCCGCTTGTCGCGCCTTGACCTCGATTGCATCGAGACAGCTCGCGAGGCGAAGCGCGGACGATGATTCCCAGAGATCGGCGGCAAAGAGTGAAGTGTCATCCGCCGGCGCGACAAGGGGTGTCGCGTCATGACCCCGCAGGGCCAGCGACGCCTGCGCCACGCGACGTGCAACGGAGGGCGATCGCGCGGCGATGCGCTGGGCAGCGACCTGGATCGCAGGAATCGCCGTGCGCTGCATGACCTGCGTGGCGGCATGCCAGTCGGCCCGCGCAGACTCTCGCAGCTGCGTCCATGCAGTGTCGTCGCCGAGCTTGTTCATCGCGGTCGTCAGCACGCCGCGCAGATCGTCCAATCGCGCGCGCTCGGCCTGCTGATTTAGCAATGCGACGCCGTGCTCCTTCAGAAGCCGGGCGATGCGCCGATGAATCACGTCCAACTCGTCGGGCGTCGGCGTCGGGCGATCTTTTGCGCAACTGGTGGTCGCAATAAGCGGCGATTCGAAGCCGGCCTCGCGGAGCAGCCGTGCGAAATCGTCGCGCTGCAGGGCGTGCCCCTCGTCCCAGCGATTGAGGATAAACATCCAGCCGTGCCGGTCGCCGCGCTCGCGCAGGATGCGCCAGCCGGCGTCGTCCTTGTATCGCTCGGGGCTGACGACGTAGCAGACGAGATGGGTATGCGGCAGCCAGGCGAGGGCGCAACTGCGGTTGGCGGCCTCGGTGCTGTCAATGTCGGGCGCGTCGATCCAGAGGATTTCGCGACAGGCGTCATTATGATGGCGGCTGATGGTCATGCGATCGAGCGGCAATTCCGGCGGCAGATCGGCCAGTTCGATCGACGCGTGCAGATACAAGGTGACTTCGCGCGAGGTGGGCCGTTCAACGCCGACCCGCGCGATCGGCTCGCCGGCAATGCGATTGAGCAAACTGCTCTTGCCAACGCCGGTGCCGCCGAACAGTGCGACCACGAGCGGGCGAAAGGTCGGATTTTGCACAAGATCGCCCGGTCGGCGCGATTCCACGCTGGCCAGCCGCGCGGCATCGTCGTCACCGAGCCAGCCGGCTGCACGACCCTGCTCGACCCAGGCCTGAGCGCGCGACAGCAACTCACGAAGGTCATTCGCCATGGGCCGCGCCTCCCTCCGCCAGTTCACGATCGGCACGGGCCAGCAGGTCCGGCCCGATCGGCGCGATCGCGGCATCAGTCATGCGGTCGGTCAAGTCCGAAAGCGCCTGCTTCAGCGTGTCCTCAACGAGCGTCTGTCGCACGGCCGACAACTGCCGCGCCTTGAGATTCCGCGCGACATGCCCCATCCGCAGCCCGGCCATTTCCTCGACGAGCATCGACGACAGTGCAAACGTCGCGGGGGCATAGACCGCGTCGAGGGGCGTCAACCCGCCGGTCTTCAGCGCGAGCACGAGCAGGCCCACGTCCAGCGTGGTCCGCGCGGTGCGCAGGGCGGCCAGTTTGACTGGGCTCTTTTGCAGACCTTCGTAGAGTTCTCCTGCGGCGGCGTGGATGTCGGCGGTGATCTTCTCGTGATGCGCCCGCAGGGCCGTTGCGAAAGATGCGCGGAGTTGCTCCTCTTCGGCTCCAAGCCGCGCGGCAATCGCGCGCCATACTGCGTGTCCGGTATGCCCGGGATCGGCCTTGCGCGATGCGTCGCGGGTCAGCGTTGTGAGCATGGTCTGAGCCGCTTCGATCAGAATGCCGGCCTCGACATCCACATCCGCGGTCGCGCCGCCGCCGGAACGCACCGCTGCCTTCGTCGTCGCAAACAACTGCCGCACCGGCCATGTGACCGCACGGCGCACCTGCGACAACGCTCCTCCGAGCTTCGGTATTTCAATCAGTGTCAATAATTCCAGCGTCGCACGGCGGAAACTGTCGTAACGCTGCGGGTGATCGAGGTAGTCGCGCCGATAGGCGGCCACGAACTGCTCGGCCGCTGCGGAGACGGCCGCCTGCCATTGCAGCATGGCAGCATGCTGCGCCCGCAGAGGCGCGGTCCACTCCGACCAATGCCGGCGGATAAAGGCGCGCTCCCCGGAATGCGTAGGCGAGTCTAGCTCCGTCGCACGCGAGTTCCTCTCCGTGCTGTGCATGCTGAACACCGCGTCGCGCAACTTCGTGGCCATGCCGTTCGTTGCGACCGGCTCTTCCGCGCGGCGCGCGTCGTAATCAAGCGTGTAAATCGCCGGGCGATCATAACCCCATTCCATCTCGCCCAGCCGCGCCGCGAGCGCCTCCTTCAGCGGCGCCAGCGCGTCGGGCGTCATCTTGTTCAATACGATCAGCATCGGTCGCCGCAGCGGCGCGAGCAGCCGAAGCATGGTCCATACCGAGAGATCGGCGTACTTCTCTTTGCTCAGCACGACGACGTATGCGTCCGCCCGGCCGATCAACTCCAGCAGCCCGCGCTGATAGACACCCGCAAATATCGAGTCGAAGTCCGGCGAATCCCATAGGATCACGCGACGTGCATCGGGCACGTCGTCCACCGATTGAAGCGTGTATTGAAGCGCATCGGCGGGCACGTCGTCGTGCATCTGACCGCGCGTGTAGCCGGGAAAGAGGCTCGCATCTGTCGCTTCCGCGGCGCCGCCCATCGCGAAGCCGTGCGGATGCCGCGTGAATCCGGCCAGCGGGCTGACCTGGGCAAGCCGCCGGCCCAACAGCATGTTGACAACTGTACTCTTGCCGGTCTGGGTGGGACCTATGACCGCCACCTCCAGCGCTTTTTCGGCGCTGCCGCGCGATTGGGCATTCCGCAGCACGCTTTCGCCCAGTCGCAGCGAGGTCAGACGCAGCCGGTCGGCCTGCGAATCGGCAGGCTGCGCCTCGGCGTGGTCCTTCAGCAAGCGAACCAGCTCGTGGACGGGATCGTTGGACGCCAGGCGAGCGCCAGATGTGAGGGTCGGCTGCTGCATTACGGATTATTGTAGTCGAATAAATTCGCGCGAATTGCGGCGGAATCAGCACAGCGCCGCATAGGTCAGCGCCGTCAGGATCATGATCTTGGCATGGTCCTGAAAGTACCGCGTGATCGCATCGGCAACGGCGCTGACCATGTGCCCACCCCGCGGCCGGGGTTCGCGTTATTGCGAATCCACCGGCGTGCGGGACGACGTGGCATGGGTGAGGCCGTGACGCGATTGAGGGCGCGTCCTGAAATGATCCGCGCAAGCTGCTGGCGCGGCAAGGGTTGTGAGCGGTCGCGCTCAAGGTACGATGCGACGGTGTGTGCGGGCAGCGCCGACGTGTGGCGATTCGTCAACGAGAGTGTTGCGATTCGGTCACACACAGGCAACTGGTCGTGGGTTTGATATCGGCCCTCGCCCAGGCCTTGTCGAGGCGTGTCGTTACCGCATCGACTTCGGCCGTCTGGCCCCGGGCGGCCTTGCACTTTGCAAGACCCTGCAGCGACCACCCATTCTCGGGCCATACCTTCAGATCGTCTTGATAGACCTGCTCGGCCTCGGGCACGCGGTTGGCGCTCAGCAGGAATGCACCGAGCGTATGCCGCACCGGCTGAATCCACTCCGGCGGCTCCATGTACAGCAAATCGTCTTCGATCGTGACCGCTTTGCGCAGCAGCGCGACTGCCTCGTCCACGCGCTTCTCCCGATAAGCGATCTCAGCCTCGAGCATCAGATCGGCGATCGAGAGCACCTTGTGCGCCGGATTGATGCCGGTCAATGCGTCCTGCGGCACACGCTTCTTTGCGGCGACGAAGGCGGCCTGCTCGTCGCGCGCCTTCTTGACCTGATCCTTGGCGGCGTACGCCAGACCGCGTGCATAGTGGTACATGGCCATCGAAATCGGCAGTTGCCCGCGCGGCTTTGGCTGCTTGAGCACGTCGTCCCAGCGGCCGAAGCGCTTGAGGACGTCAAACTCGATCATCATGAACGGATCGGCGAATGCCGGCTGACTGTCGATAAAGTCTTGCGGAATGGAGGCGAGCATCTCGCGTGACGCCTTGAGCGCCGCATCGCCTCGACCCTCCATCATGCAGGAGAACGCGAGGAAATGGCGATTGTGGGCCATGTACATGTTGTAAAAGCCCTGTCGCGGACGCATGGCTCGGTACTTCGTATCGGCCGCGATCGCCTTCTCGTTTTGATCGGACGCCTGGGCCCATTGACCGACCTGCACGTCGATGTGCGACGGCATGTGAATCAGATGCCCTGACAGCGGCACCATGTCGCGCAGGCGATCGGCCGAGGCGATGCCGCGCTCGGGGTTGGGCGACGATTCGACCGCGTGAATGTAGAGGTGATTGGCACCCGGGTGGTTCGGGTTGATCTTCAGCGCCTGCTCGAGGATCGACAGGATTTCGTTGGTGCGTCCCTTGGGCGAACCATCTTTGTTCCACAAATCCCACGGCTGCAAGTCCATCAGCGACTCGGCATACAGGGTGGCCATGTCGGCGTTGTTGATGTCCATTTCGTAAACGCCCTGCATCGCGGTGGCATAGGCCTCGTCCAACGGCCGGCGATCCTCGGGATGCGCTGGCGCATAGCGCGTCGCTACGGCCTTGATGAGTTGCTGTTCGGGGTAATTCGCCACGCCGATCAGCGCGATTGCTTTTTGCGCCGCTTTCCATGCTGCAGCGGATCGCTCCGGCGTCATGATGGGGTTGTTGATGTGCGGCCCGTTGCACAGCGCGACACCCCAGTATGCCATCGCGCAATTCGGATCGTGCCGGGCCGCAGCCTCAAATGCGCGGATCGCCTCATCGTGGTTGAAGGCGTAGGCCCACGTGAGGCCCTGGTTGAACATGTCCTGCGCCTCGGGCACATCGGTCGTAATGGCCATCGCATGATGGCCCAGGCCGTCAAGTTTCTCGGGCTGCGGCGCGGTGTCGACGATGTTCGCATGCGGCTTGTTGCAGGCCGCCACCGCGCAGGCCACCAAAACCAATGCGATCAATGCGTGTCGTTTCATGGGGATCCTCCCTGCGTCTTGGGGCAAATTGATGTGGGCGACCCAGCATCTTACGACCGGCGGTTGGGCGCGTAAACACTTTTCGATGCGACCTGCCGGCCCTATCATGCGATGCAGAACCGGCAATGTCCCGCGGAAAGTAATGTTGGCGCAAATCCCGGCAACCGAGCGTCACTTTTTTTAGGAAAAAACCCCCATGCCCAAAGACTCGGCCAAAATGGAAAAAATCGTCGCCCTGTGCAAGCGGCGCGGCTTCATCTTTCAGTCCAGTGAAATCTACGGCGGCATCAATGGATTCTGGGATTACGGCCCGCTCGGCGTCGAGCTGAAGCGCAACGTGATGAACACCTGGTGGGACTCGATGGTCCACCATCCGCCGCTCGGTCCGAACGGCGAGTTTGACATGGTCGGACTCGAGACCTCGATCATCATGCACCCGCAGGTGTGGAAGTGCTCGGGGCATTTCGACTTGTTCGCGGACAAGATGGTCGATTGCAAAGAGTGCAAGAAACGCTTTCGCGCGGACAAGGTGTTCATTGCCGTCATCATGAATGGGGCCACGCGCCGCGCGGCATTCGGTATTGAGGCGGATGGAATTGGCGGGGCATTCGAAGAACTGACATCGTGCCTCGGCGGATGGGCCAAGGCCAAGAATGACGCTGAGTTTAAAAAGTCGGAAGTCTCCGTATCGGGCGAATCGGCGACGATCACGACCGGCAAGGGATCTTATACCGTTTCGATGCACCCGCTCGAACGCGCCCCCGAGGGCACCGGCCGGGCGTGCCCCTCGTGCAGCTCCGATTTGACTGCCTCACGTGACTTCAACCTGATGATGGAGAGTCACGCCGGACCCATTCAAAGTGACGAGAACAAAGTCTTCATGCGCCCCGAGACCGCGCAGGGCATGTTCGTCAATTTCAAGAACGTGGTCGACACCTCTCGCGTCAAGGTCCCCTTCGGCATCGCGCAAATGGGCAAGAGTTTTCGCAACGAAATTACGCCGCGCAACTACATCTTCCGCTCGCGCGAGTTCGAGCAGATGGAAATGGAGTTCTTCTGCCACCCGAGCGAGTCGCAAGCCTGGTACAAGTTCTGGCGCGACACGCGGATGAAATGGTACACCGACCTCGGACTGGCCAGCAGCAACCTGCGCCTGCGCGAGCACGATCAAGACGAATTGTCGCATTACTCCTGCGGCACCAGCGACATCGAGTACGCCTTCCCCTTCCTCGCCGAGGGCGACTTTGGCGAACTCGAGGGCATCGCCCACCGCGGCGACTTCGACCTGCGCAGCCACGCCGAAGGCAAGTTGGTTGCAAAGGATGGCAAGCTCGTTGTCGAAACCGGCCCCGACGGCAAGCCCAAATGGAAGGGTAGCGGCAAGGACCTCAGCTACTTCGACGACGAGCGCAAGGAACGGTTCGTTCCGCACGTCATCGAACCGGCCGCCGGCGCGACGCGCAGCACGCTTGCGTTCATCTGCGAGGCGTACAGCGTGGATGAGTCACGCCCCAGTCCGGAAGTGATGAAATTCCACCCCCGTCTCGCGCCGATTAAGGCGGCCGTCTTCCCACTGGTCAACAAAGACGGCCTGCCCGAGATCGCCGAACCGATCTACCGGGAAATCCGCAAACGCTGGCCATCGCAGTACGACGGCAAGCAGTCCATCGGCAGGCGCTACGCCCGCATGGACGAAGCCGGCACGCCCTACTGCTTCACCATCGACGGTCAGACCAAGGAAGATGGAACCGTCACGGTCCGCGATCGCGACACCGGTGCGCAATCGCGCATCAACAAGACCGGCGTCATCGAATACCTCCAGGAAAAACTGGGCTGACAAGATCGGCAGGAGCCGCGACATCAGCCAATTCTGATCCGCACCCTTCACCTTCCTGAAAGGCGACGGTCCCGCAATCGTTTGTTGATTCCGCGCAACATGCGTCCGGAAATGTCGCTACGCGAATCAAACCCCAGACTGGCATAAGGGATGCCAGTGGATTTGACCCGCGCGAAATCATGGACATTCGCGCGGAAATCTGGAACAATGCGCCCACTCGCTTCACGGGGGTAACGGTTCGCTTCGCCTCAATAATATTGACATTGGTAAGAGTTTCCTGAACAGGGTCTACAGAAAGGGTGCGCCATATGATGGTCGCGAAAATCGTGTCACGATGCGGATTCGGCCGGCGAATGTGCCGGGGCACCATGCTTACCGCGATGGTCTTGGTGAGTGCGACGTCCGTTGCAAACGCCGCCACCTTCACCGTAACGACCACCAACGACGGCGGAGGCGGCAGTCTGCGTGACATGATCACGCAAGCCAATGCCGCCGCAGGCGCCGATGAGATTGTCTTTGCCGCGGCACTCAATGGCGTCATCGCACTGGGCAGCGACCTGCCGGTTATCACCGAAGAGCTGACCATCTCCGGGCCTGGCCCGCGAAACATGACGATCAGCGGCGGCAATGCGCGGCGCATACTCAACACGACTGCGACCCTCAACCTGGCGGGCCTGCGCCTGGCGAACGGCTTTACCGATCGTGGCGCCGGTGTGCGGTTCGAAGCGGCGAACGGCAAGCTCACCGTGCGGGATTGCCATTTCGATCAGAACACGGTCACGAACGAGGGTGGAGCGATCGTCATCATCTCGGGCAGCTTTGACGTCGAGCGCGTCACCTTCACCACCGACCAAGCGGCGGGCGCCGGCGGCTGCATTTGGTGGGGCCAGGGCGGCGGTGCGCAGACTGGGCGGATCGTTAACTGCACTTTTGTCAATAACTTTGCCAGCCAGTTTGGCGGCGCACTCCGGCAGTTCAGCGCGACCGACTACGCCACCGAAGTCACCAATTGCACTTTCGTGGTCAACAATGCCGGACAAGGCGGTGGCGCCATCGCTGTCGCGGGCGGAACGATGACGCTTCGCAACAGTCTCTTTACGGCAAACGCTGCCGGCGGCAATCCTGGCGGACACCTGATCGATCAAACCGCCGGCGGGGCCATCACCTCGCTGGGCAACAACCTCTTCGGCAATATGAACGGATCCAACGTCGTACCGCACCCGTCCGACAAGTTCGGCGTGATCGGCAATGAGTTGAACACGGGCGTACTGATTGCCTTTCCGTTCAACAACGGCGGCCTCACCGATACGACGCCGCTGCTTGGCAATAGCATCGCAATCGACGGCGGTTCGGCGACCGGCGCTCCGGTGACCGATCAGCGCGGATTTGCTCGCGTCGGTTGCTCACCCGATGTCGGCGCCTTCGAAGTTCAGACTTTGACCGACTCGGACGGCGACGGCGTCATCAACTGCCTCGACACTTGTCCGAATACGCCGGCCTGTGCCTCGGTCAACGAGACCGGCTGTCCGACCGATTCCGATGCCGACGGCGTGTTTGACGGCTGCGACACGTGCCCTGGAACCCTTGCCGGCGATCCTGTCGACGCAAACGGCTGCTCAACCGCGGATGAAGACGGCGACGGCGTGCTCAATGACGCCGATCAATGCCGAGGTACACCGGCGTGTGCGATTGCTTCGGTCAATGCCCAAGGCTGCCCGGCCGACGCCGACGGCGATGGTCTTTTCGACGGCTGTGACAACTGCCCGGGCGCCAACGACCTGACCGACACGGATGCGGACGGCATTCCCGACTGTCTCGATGCCTGTCCGGCGGTCGGCGATGCCGATGCCGACGGCGTGCAGGATTGCCAGGACGGCTGCCCGGCCGATCCGCTCAAGATCGCCCCCGGCGCGTGCGGATGCGGAAATGTCGACGCCGATCTGGATGCTGACGGCGTACCCAATTGCCTTGACGGCTGCATCAACGACCCGCTCAAGGTCGCGCCCGGCGTGTGCGGATGCGGCGCGGCGGATGCCGATACCGACGGCGACGGCGTGTTGGACTGCAACGACGCCTGCCCGGCAACGCCCGCCTGCGCTTCAGTCAATGCGACTGGATGCCCGATCGACAGCGACGCCGATGGCGTCTTCGACGGTTGCGACACGTGCCCTGGCACCCTCGCAGGCGATCCGGTCGATGCGAACGGCTGCTCTACGGCCGATGAGGACGGCGACGGCGTGAAGAACGATGCCGATCGATGTCGGGGCACGCCCGCGTGCGCGATTGCTTCGGTTGATGCCAACGGTTGCACCGCCGATACCGATGGCGATGGCCTGTTCGACGGGTGCGATCGATGCCCCGGCGCGAACGATTTGACCGACACCGACGCGGACGGCATTCCCGATTGTCTCGACGCTTGTCCGAATGTCGGCGATACCGACGGCGACGGCGTTCAGGATTGCCAGGACGGCTGCCCGGCCGATCCGCTCAAACGTGACCCCGGCACCTGCGGCTGCGGTAACCCCGACAGCGACACAAATGGAAATAACATTCCGGATTGTGTTGATCCGCCGGCACCTGCACCGCAGCCTGCGCCGACCGGCAACCAGGGCGGACTCCAAGCCTTCATCCCGATCACGCCGCTGGCGCCGGGCGGCCTTGCGTGCGGCTACGGAATCCCGCTGCCGTTCCTGATGATGATTCCAGGGCTGATGCTGGTGGGCGGCGCCCTCCACAGAAAGCGACACCGGAAGTAATCGAATCGGCCAACGCACCTTCCGGTCGCAGTCGACGACTGCTCGCAGTGTGAATTGGTTGGTTTTCAAAACGAAATGGCAAGGTGCTCAGGAATGACACCTTGCCATTTTTTTGTTGTGGTCTCGGGTGGCAATTCCAGAATTACACAGCGGTAATCTGCTTTTGTCTGGCCAGCCTACCGAAAGACCGTCGGGACAGTTCCATGCATTGGCATTGCAACTCCTTTCCCATCTCTGTTCCTTAAATATTTGATTCCGGGATCGCGTTCTCTGTATCCTGAATATTGTCGCGGGGCGACTTCGTGGAATCGAATGGGCTGATCGGCGGTTGACTCCATGAACCACCCTCGGATAGAGGCCAATGGCCCGCTCGCAACTGCGGCTAACAGGAACCTATGCACTATGCACTCATTCAATCTATCAGTTGGATGGCGGATACAGCGCCGACAGTTGACGCGGGTTTTCGTTTGTGTCGTAACAGCTCTTGCAATTGCCGCGATGTCCGCGGAGGGGCAATCCTCCTTCGCAGATGCCGCCCGGAACGCTGACTTCAGTGCTGCGAACCATCCTGGCGTGATCGCCAACACGAATCGTATGCGTCACGAACTACCGCCGTCGGAGTGGTCGACGATCGTCCAAGTCTACGAAGCCAACCGGCACGCCGCGTTCGCTTGCGATGGGGGATTTCTGGCGCGGAATCCCGGCCAGCGGTGGGTGACGGTTTTTGACGGCAACGGCTTCATCACGACGCCCGACGCGGGCAAATGGTCATGGGGGCTGGAACTTCGCTCCTACGGCGTCGATGGCGCGACGCGCGTCGTCGGCGACGCGTCATGCATGGAGGCGTTCGGTCGGCGCGTGGCGTATCAATGGGATGACACGTTGACTGAGTGGTACGTCAACGATGCGAGCGGACTTGAGCATGGCTACACGGTTCATCATCGCCCGGATGGCGCGCCCGATCGCCGCGGGCTGCTGCACTTCACGCTGGCGGTGCGCGGCGGCCTGCGTCCGCGGATCAGCGGTGACGGACGCGATGTCACATTTGTCAATTCCGGCGGCGCGGCGGTGGTGAACTACACGGGGCTGGCGGTGATCGATGCCGATGGTTCGACCGTGCCGGCGTGGTTCGAGTATGAAGGCGACGGAATTCGGTTGTTTGTCGACGACGCGTCAGCCCGCTATCCATTGACCATCGACCCCACCGCTCAGCAGGCCTACCTCAAGGCATCGAACACCGGAGCGGACGACTTGTTCGGCCACGCGGTGGCCATATCGGGCGACACCGTCGTGGTGGGGGCGCCACAGGAAGACAGCAGCGCGACTGGCGTAAACGGCAATCAGGCGAGCAACACGGCTCCCAATTCCGGCGCGGCCTACGTCTTTGTCCGTAGCGGCACGACCTGGACGCAACAGGCCTACCTCAAGGCCTCGAACGCTTCGGTCATTTCATCCGACGATCGATTCGGACAGTCAGTGGCAATCTCGGGCGACACCGTGGTGGTTGGGGCAAATCGGGAAGACAGCAACGCCACGGGCGTCAATGGAAACCAGAACAATGACAGCGCCCTTGAATCCGGCGCGGCGTACGTCTTTGTTCGCAGCGGCACGACCTGGAGCCAGCAGGCCTATCTCAAATCCTCCAATACGGGGGACTTCGACTTTTTCGGCTGGTCCGTGAGCGTTTCGGGAAATACGGTGGTCGTCGGGGCCTACCCGGAAGACAGCAATGCCACGGGCGTGAACGGCAACCAGGCCGACAACAGCGCCTCTGCTTCCGGCGCAGCGTATGTTTTCGTCCGCAGCGGCACGACTTGGAGCCAGCAGGCTTACCTGAAAGCATCGAACACAGCGGAATTCGACAAATTTGGCTGGTCCGTCGGCGTGTCGGGCGACACGGTGGTCGTCGGGGCCTACGAAGAAGACAGCAATGCCACGGGCGTGAACGGAAACCAGGCCAACGAAAGCGCCTTTGCTTCCGGCGCGGCATATGTCTTCGTTCGCAGCGGCACGGCCTGGAGTCAGCAGGCATATCTCAAGGCTTCAAACACCGAAGGCAGCGACTGGTTCGGCTACTCGGTAAGTATGTCGGGCGACACGATCGTTGTCGGATCACCCTTCGAGAGCAGCGGCGCAACCGGCGTGAACGGCAACCAAAACGACGAGAGCGTCGGATCGGCCGGCGCGGCCTATGTTTTCGTCCGCAATGGCGCCACTTGGACACAGCAAGCCTACGTGAAAGCCTCGAATACGCCGCTCGAGGAATGGCAGGTCGGGGGCGACCTTTTTGGTATTTCAGTGGCAGTGTCCGGCGACACCCTGGTGGTTGGAGCGACAAACGAAGACAGCAACGCCACCGGCGTGAACGGAAATCAGTTGGACAACACCGAGTTTGATTCCGGCGCGGCGTATGTCTTCACCCGCAACGGAACGACTTGGACCCAGCAAGCCTACCTCAAGGCCTCGAACACTGAGACAAACGACGTATTTGGACAAGTGGTGGCCGTCTCGGGCGACACCGTGGTCGTCGGCGTCAATCAGGAGGACAGCAATGCGACCGGCGTGGACGGCAACCAGGCGAACAACAGCGCCCAACAGTCCGGCGCGGCGTACGTCTTCGTGATCGACGCTTGCACCAGTGCCGGCCCCGGCGACATGAACTGCGACTGCGCGGTAAACCTCGCCGACCTGCCGCATTTCGTGCAGGCACTGGTCGACCCCGCCGGCTTCACCGGCTGCAACATCCTCAATGGCGACATGCAACCGGACGGCAGCGTGGATGGCCGCGATGTGCAGGGATTTGCGAGTCTGTTGATTCCGTAGCGCCGCCGGCGCCTCGGTGCAACAGAAAGGCTGCCTTACAGCTTCTTAATAATCACCGCCGTCAGGTCATCCGCCTGCGCTGTGCCTTCGGCGAACTTCAGCACCGCGTCGTAGATCGTCTGAATGATCTCGCAGCAGGGGCGATCACGCAGGGCCATGACGATCTCGGCGATGCGCTGCGTGCCGAACTGCTCGCCGTCGGCGCCGACCCATTCGAAAAAACCGTCGGTCACCAGAATCATCATGTCGCCCTGTTGCATGGCCATCTGGGTCGGATCGCCATAGGGGAAATCGCGGACGATCCCCAGCGGCACGCCCCCCGCCGGCATCTCGCGCACCTCATTGGCGGCGGCTTCGAAGTAGAGCAGAGGGCCGTGGCCGGCGCTGATGAATGTCAGAACCGAATCGGCGGGGCATAGTTTGCCGAAAAAAGACGTGACGAAGCGATCGCCCGGCAGATCGTCGCTGAGCAGATTGTTCACCAATTCAACGACTTCGCCGAGATTCGGCATGACCGACACCGCCCCGCGAAACATGGCCCGGCATGGCGCGATGACCAGGGCCGGGCCGATGCCGTGACCGGTCGCATCGGCCAGCATGATGGCGATGTCGCCGTTGTCGAGGGTGAGAAAATCGAAGCAGTCGCCGCCGGTCTCATCGGCGGGCTGATTCCATCCGGCGATCTCGAAGCCCGCGGCCTCGGCAGGCTTGGCCGGCAGGTAACTCTGCTGAATGGACCGCGCGATGTTCAAGTCGCGTTGAATCCGCTGCTTCTCGGCGTATTGCTCGAGGAGCATCTGCCGCTGCACGGCGACGCCGACCTGGGCGCCAAACGTATGGACCAGTTCCTCGTCCCACGGATCGAACGAGCCTTCGCGTTTGTTGAGCACCTGCAGCACGCCGACCGGCTCATTCTCGAAACCCAGCAGCGGAAACGACAGGATGTTCCGCGTGACAAAACCGGTCTTTTTGTCAATTTCAGGGTTGAACCGCGGATCGGCGTAGGCATCGGGCACGTTGATGACTTCGCCGGTGCGGATGACCTCGCCGGCGATTCCGCGGCTGGCACTGAAGCGAATCTGGTCGCCGCCGGTCGCCATCTGGCTGTAGAGTTCGTCGCGGTCCTTGTCATAGAGGAAGACGGTGGCCCGCTCGCACTCCAGCACCGACCGGGCCGCCTGCTCGACCCGGGCCAGGATCGGCTCCAGGGTGAGCATTCCCGCGAGATCGCGCGAGACCGCCAGCACCGCCTGAAGGTCCAACAGGTGCTTCTCGTGGATCGACAGGTTGTCACCGTGACCGGTCAGCATCAGCAGTGCTCGACAGATTCCATTTCACGGGCGTGTGAATCGACGCGTGTCGAATATTCCGGCCCGCGAAAAGCCAGATTCAATGCATCTTACACCGAATCGCGAAGGCGCGCGAATTGCGCTGCGGTCGGCAGCAATGGCCGGCTCACGGCCGAGTCACCCCTGCACCAGCAGTCTGCACGAATCGTCAGGGCCGCTGCCCCACCGTCAGAAAGATGGGCACCAGCACGCCCTCCTTCTTCTGGCGAATGTTGGTCAGCCCCGCGTCCGCGAAGTATCGATGCATCACCGACCAGGGGACGTGGTGCACCGGGGCCTCGGGCGTGCTTTCGCCCCGCGTGATGAAGACGTCGAAGACCACCCATCCGATGACGTTGTCGCGAAAACCGTCGATCAGCATCAGCCGGCCGCCGGGCCGCAGCACGCGGACCATCTCTCGAATGGCCGCCTCCTGGTGGGGATAGTGGTGGAAGGAATTGCTGCACGTCACGACGTCAAACGAGCCATCCGCAAAGGGCAGGTGTTCGGCATCGCCGTTCACGAATCGCGGCGGTGCTTCGACAATGGCCTCGGCCTTTTTTCCGGCCACGCCGCACATGGCCGCTGAGTAATCGAGCCCCACCAGCCGACGGCTCGGCAGCGCACTGCCCGCCACCCACGCGACCCAGGTGCCCGTGCCGCACCCGATGTCGAGCAGGTCAAACGGCGCTCCGTCGTTGCGGCGCCATCGATACAACTCTTCCATGAACATCCGATAAGTCGGTTGGAACAGCAGGTGCTGAACGATCGACCGGTCATAGGAGTGTGCCCACCGATCAAACTCGGCCCGGGCGTTGGCCTTGATCTGATGCGTGGCCCTGCCAGACGCGGGTGAAGCGTTGGCCGGCGCCTCTGGCGATTTCGAATCATGGACCGTTGTCATGGGCACTTCACCAAAGGCTCATCGCGTTGCGGTTTTCGGATCGTATATTTCATCGACGAACGGCCTCGAAATGCGTTGACTACCCGACGCTCATCCTGGCTTTTTCAATTCGCGCGCGTTCGTCGCATCGTACTAAAGTCGTTGCGAGCGCCGGGTCGATAGGTTTGTGCCCCGACGTCGTCATGGACCCACCAGCGACGTCGTGCTCGCCCGCACCGTGGGGAGTTGACAGACATGTCAAAACCAGAACTCATCGACCGCATCATGGAACTCAATCGCACCGCCCGGCGCGAGTTTCTCCAGGAGTTCAACGAGAACGAACTGGATGACTACCTCCGCCAGCTTGAGTCGGTCATGCCGCGCGTCGAACGGCGCGTCGCGGTCACCGCCCCATAACTCTTCAACAGTCTTGATCGCATCGCCTAACGCAGGCGCATGGACGGCGCGTCACAGCGCGGCTTTTGCGCGTCGCACAATCTGCGACTGCGGGTACTTCGAGTACGTCTGAACGATGTCCTCGAGGTGCCGCTTGGCCTTCGCCCGGCCGCCCTCCATGCGGAGTGCGTCGGCAGCCCACCACTTTGCGACCATGTCTTCCAACGTGCCGGGGCCGGCAATCCGCGCGGCATCGTCGAAAGCGGCGATGGCCTGCGGGTAATCGTAGGTGAACTCTGTTGCGAGCCGGCCCTTCAGGATGGCCGCGGCCCACTTTCGCAGTCGGTCGCCACCGGCGGCCTGTGCTTCGCCCAGTTTCGCCTGGCACGACTTGACCAGTTCCCGGTTCACCGAGGCGTCCTGATCCAGTATGGCGTAGTACATCCCTACGGCTGTCTCAAACACACCCCCACCACCCGACGCGACATCCAGCGCGGACACCATGGCCCGCGCGGCATCGAACTCTTCTCGCTGCTCGTAGATCAGGTAAGACTCAACATCGCTGCCCGATCGCCCCATCGGCGGATACAGCACTTCCAATGCGGACGCGACGGATCGCGGTCCGGCCGCTGACAGGATCACGCGCGCCGTTCCCGGAACCGGTTGTTCAGACGCTTGACTCGACGCGAGATAGAGCTGGTAAAACGCTTGAGCCGCGACGTTTACCGCCGGCGACGGCTGGGGTGGGGCGTGCGTGACCGACGGTGCGGGATCGTGCGATGGCGGGGCCAAATCCGTGCTGGCGGGGGCACCCGCGTTTGCATTTGTCAGTGGCTCATTTTGGACGTTGTTGGAACCGGCGGGCGGGGCCAAATACTGGCCCGTGGTTTTTGGTGCGTATGCAAAATCCCGCTGTGATTCTCCGGGCTGCGTCGGGCGAATGGGTCGTACGGTGCGCTTGGGCGGGTCCCACCAGGTGGTGTCCCAGTTCCAGTCGACATCCGAGCAACCGGCGGAAAGGGCCACCAACAGGCCGCACCCAATCCGCCTGAATTGCAGCCAGGGTTGCCTCAAGATTCGCCAGTTAGATCGCATGAAACCGTCCAGCCGGGGCCGCGTACGGGCGAAAAACCACGCACTTTGGCCTCACCCGCAAGTCTTCAACTTGGGGAATTGTACCGATCCTGCGGCCGGCGGGTCAGGGGGCGAGAATTCGGCCCCCCCGAAGAGTTCCCGGCCCGGTCCGAAAGTAAAGACCGGATTCGGCTTGTATGAAATTCACAATTGGCATTCGCCTTGTGAAACAACCCGGGGTAACATCCGCAGGAGAGCAGGGAAAGGGCGACTACGTTTCAACGAGCCTTGGCCTTCAGCGCCGGGACTCACCATCGAATTCCGACCTCGATGTTCAGCGCCCGATTCCTGTGACCATCATGTAGTTTCGGTACGCGCTTTTTGCGCGTTGGCGAGCGAGGGATGGAGGCGGGGGTATGTCACAACAGGCGCAACGCGGTTCGGCGGCGCATGTGCTGGTGGACATTAACACGCAGTGCGATTTTCTGCTCCAGAAAGGAGCAGTGCCGGTGTCCAATCGCACGGCAGTTGTGGAGTCCGTCCGCAAGCTCATGAACTGGGCGCGGCTGTCCCGCATGCCGGTCATATCGACGCTTGACTGCCATCGCCCGGGCGAGTCGCTGTACGGCCTGCCGCCCTACTGCATGGACCGCTCGCCGGGCCAGAAAAAACTCCCTTTCACGCTTCTTCCAAAACGCGTCGTGCTCTACGGCGACAACACACTGGATGTTCCGAACGATCCGTTCCGTCGATTTAGACAAGTTATTGTCACCAAGCGCAATCGGGACTTTTTGTCGAATCCCAAGGCCGACCGATTGATAAACGCGCTCGACTGCGAGTATTTCGTTCTCTTTGGCATGATCGCCGAGCATTGCGTCAAGGCGGCGGCGCTCGGATTGATGGCCCGGCAGCGCCGCGTCGCGGTGGTGACCGACGCGTGCGGCTATTGGAGCCGGACCGAGGCCAGCCTCGCCTTGTGCCAGATCGAAGCGAAGGGCGCCGTGCTGGTTACCACGGAAGAGATGATCAGCGGGGTGGCTGAGGCCCGCCTGAAGGCCGCCGCACCGCCCCAATTCGCCGACAACGAAGTCGAAGACGACGTCGTGGACGGTATCATCCACGAGTTGCATGACGATGATCCGACCCGGGAAGACCTCGAATACCGGGGTCGCCGGCCGCTCATCAGCGACAAGCGGCGGCACGACGGCAAGCGTTCCTGCGGTGTGGCCCACCGCCGTGACGTGCCCAGCACCGGTCATCCAACGGCCGGCGGCAACGGTCACGCAAATGGCAATGGAAACGGCAACGGAAGCAACGGCGCGCGTTCCAAGCCCCATTCGCCGCAGTCCGACGCACCGGTCGACAAGGCGTCGCCGATCGACGCGACCCCTCGCAGGACGCCCTCGCGCAAACGACGGCATTGATCTGCCTGGACTGTTCCTCGCTGGCTTTCAAGTCTTTGATTCCATTTTGCAATTCCAATGGCCGTTCGGGGCCGCCAGCCGTCATCAAGGCATGGGGCCTGACGCGCCTGCGTCTGAAATTCGCCCATGACAAGAGGATTGGCGTGCTGGTTTTCAAAGAAAGTTCCAGAGACGAGCCTCGTCAAGAATCACCATAAAGGCTTTCGAAACGGAAAGTCGTATTGAGTGGGTGTTGCAGCACCGTTGCCGGCAGCGCGGCCAAGGCTACCCATTGGCACGGGAATTGCATGTCGTGCACGCGCGACTGCCTGTTCTTAACCTAATGAAGACATCGCCATTTGTAATTTTATCCAATGCGCGGCAATTTGGTATATGCTGGGAACCAGATGCCGCCAGACCAGATCTGGTGTGCAAATCCACTCGCACCGATGACGCACTCGCGTCTTTAAACCTCGCGTGGAAGGAGGAATGAATGAATCCGTACAGCCGTTTCGTCAATCCAGGAGGACATGTGAAAAAAAGGAGGTCGCAATGAGAAAACAACGTCGATTGTGGATAGTTGGCCTGCTTGCGCTCGCACCACCGGCGCTGGCCGACAACCAGAACATCTCGATCACACAGCACGCCGTAAACCTGAACTCCGGCGTCCATTCGAACGACACCAGTCAAGAGACGATGCCGTTCACCGGCGCCGCGATTGTGCCCGACGCCAATTGGACTCGCTTGATTTTCAGCGAGTACAACCTCGGCGCGAAAAGCTACGTGATCCTGCGCTCCATGGGAGACATGGATGAACAGCGCCTTGACAGCCGCGCGCTCGCCGCATGGAGCAACAAGTCGGCGATGTTCAACGGCGACGGCGTCATCATTGAGCTGCACGTCGCCCCGGGCGAGCGAGGAATCTTCGTCAACGTCGGACGCGCCACCGGTGCGTCCTGGCAGCCGATTGACCTGCCCTCGCCTCACAGCCAGTGCGGCGCCAACGATGACCGCGTGCCCAACACAGACAACCGCGTTGGGCGGCTCTTTGTCGGCGGTTGCACGGCCTATCGCGTGGCTTACGGCTCGCGCGGAGGCACCACGGAAGAGGAGACGATGCTCACTGCCGGGCATTGCACCGACTTCGACCCCGATGATTGCGGTGCAAGCCTTCCCAACGGCGTGGTTGATCTGAGCGGCGTAGTTGAATTCAACGTGCCGCCCTCAACGGCCGCCGGCGTCCCGGTCCTCGCACCCGCCAATGATCAGTACCCGATCATCACCGCCGGTATTCGCTTTAACTTCGATGGCGCCTGCCAGGGGCTGGGCAAGGATTACAGCATTTTCGGTGTCGGCAGGAATGCCAACACCGATCTGCTGCCCTTTCAGGCTTACGGATTTCCATTCCGGCTGACTCGCGAGAGTCCCGCTGCAAACGCGACCATTCGAATCACCGGCTTCGGTCGAGACTTTAACGATCTCGTCCGCGACGAAGTCTGCCAGACCCACACCGGGCCGTACATAGGTGAGTTTGCCGGAAACGTTGCCGGTGACCTCTCGCACGAATACCAGGTCGACACCGAAGGCGCGAACTCCGGCAGCCCCATCATCTGGACCGCCCAAAATCTCGTCATCGGCATTCACACGAACGCCGGCTGCGACAATCCGCTCACAGCCGACGGCAACAGCGGCACGTCATTCGAGCACACTCCGCTGGAGACTGATCTACGCGCCTATGTGCAGTCCGCCGCTCGATTCGTCGACGCCGGTCACCCGCTTCGTGTGGCCGAGGAGGGCACTGTGTACCGTCCGAACAGCACGGTCTCGCTCGGCGTCACCGGCATTTCGTCCGGCGGCATTCTGAGCATCGTGACCGGCGGCTACAACACCGCCGCCGACCGGGCTCTTGTGGCCGGGACAGGCAACAAAGCCATGACCATGGTCGCGCCCTGTGGCTCGGTCACGATTGGCGCGCCCTAGTTTTTTGATTTGTCCGATTGTCTAATTTTTCAAACAACCCTGGCCGTGCCGACGTGCCGGCCCTGAATGGAGCCTAAGTATGACCCGTAGAGTTATGACTCTTGTCGCCTCACCTTGTATCGCACTCGTCCTCGTGGCCGGACACATGGCCTCGGGCCAGCAGGCCCCGGCGCCATCATCGCCCGCGGCTGGAACGCAATCGCAGGTCAACCGCCCCCTGACCAGCGAAGAGCGCGTGGAGCTGGAAGCCCAGAATGCGGCCAGCAACCCCGCAGAGCAGATTCCCCCGCAGCCCGAATCAACCACGACACCGGCAACCGAGCCGGTTGTCGTTCAGTCGGACCCGGTCGTCACCGATCCCGTGGATCAGCCGCCGCCAGTCGGCGATGACCTGCCCAATCCCAATGCCCCAATCCTCAACACGCGCCGCCTTAGCTATCAGGCTGTCCTCACCGACAACCTCGGCAACGCCCTGCCCGGCCCGACGGTCAACCTTGCGTTCCGGATTTACAGCACGGTCCCGGCGCTGGTCGAAGGACCCATCAATGTTCTCAATGTCCCGATCAACAACGGCGTGGTGAGCACGCTGTTCGATGTGTCAGCGGCTTCCTTTGACGGCGCGGATCGCCTGCTGGGCGTCAGCGTCAACGGCGGCGCTGAACTCACCCCGCGAATTCCCCTGACCGCGGTGCCGTATGCCCTGCGCGTCGATCGCGTGGCCAGCGAAGAGCTGGACGACACCATCAACCTGGGTCGCGCCGCGGCCCCCTTCGCTTCCGGGCTTTTGAACATCAACAACGGCTTGATCGCTCAGGAGTCGATCGAACTCGTAGGCAACGCTCACCGCATCAGCACCTATGGCAGCGACGGACTTGAGCAGATTCGCCTGTGGGGTCCGACATTCGGCGAAATCCAGCTATACGACAACACCGATAATGATATGACCGTACTTATGTCCGCGACGTCGAATTCCGGCGGCTTGTTGTCGCTACGCGGCGCCACTGGAGTTGAAATCGCATTGCTAAGCAGCACTGCAACCGGTGGCTCTCTCTCGCTGCAGAGCGAAACAAGCCAGGAGACCGTTCTGTTGCGAAACGATTCACTCGGCGGCGGCCGCCTTTACACCCGTGACGAAGCCGGATTGAACACCGCCTTGCTGGGCAGCTCCAGCTCCTCCGGTGGCTTCCTTTACCTCTACCAGAGCAACGGCTCCACCCTCGGAATGGACGTCGACGGCGACGCCAACGGCGCAGGCGGTGGTGCAAACCTCAACATGCGCCAGGCCAACGGAATCACCGGCGTCAACCTTGATGCCGATGCGACCAATGCCAACGGCGGCGGCGTGATCACGGTGTCTCAGGCCGACGCAAGCACGGGCGTCATAATTGATGGCGACTTCACCAACGCCAACGGCGGCGGCGCTGTGAGCGTCAACGACAACGCCAGCGCCACCCGCGTCCGACTGGATGGCGAAAGCGTCGGCACCGGCGGCGAAGTTTCCGTCTTCGACGATAATGGTACGGAGACCGTGGAAATCCTCGGCGCGGAATCCACCACCACCGGAGGCCAGATCCTCATTCGCGCCGCGGACGGTGTGACCCAGATCGAGCTTGACGGCGAGTTTGGAGTGGCCGGCGATTCAGGTCGCATCATCACCCCCGTGCTGCAGATCACCGGCGGCGCGGACTTGTCGGAAGAGTTTGACATCTCCGGCGATTTCGAGCCCGGAATGGTCGTGGTGATCGACGAGCACAATGCCGGCAAGCTCATCAAGAGCACATCGGCTTATGACGCGAAGGTTGCGGGCGTCGTCGCCGGCGCCAACGGCGTCAAGCCCGGCCTGATCATGGCACAGAAGAACAAGGACGAAGTCGACGGCAAGAACAGCGTCGCACTCACCGGCCGCGTCTATTGCTGGGTCGATGCCTCCTTCGGAGAAATCAAGCCCGGCGACATGCTCACCACTTCGGCCACCGCCGGACACGCCATGAAGGTCAGTGACCATTCAAAGGCCAATGGCGCGGTCATCGGCAAGGCCATGCAGGGCCTCAAGAGCGGCACCGGCATGATCCTGGTCCTGGTCAACCTTCAGTAAGGATGGTGAACCATGAGAAAACGATTTTTACAGACATTTGGCTTGATCAGTTGTCTGGCCATGACCACCATGGTCGGCGCCGATCAATATCACTGTGCGTCCGTCGGAACGGCGGGCGTGAGGACCACGACACCCGGTCCCTCGTTTCATAACGTTGGACAGATGGCAATCGGGATTTCGACAGGCGGGGGAGTTCGTGCTCTCCAGGGCAACCTTTATTGCCTGCGAATCGACACTCTCTGTTCGCCAGGTGATGTGAACGCCGATGGCGACGTGAATGGTCTCGACATCCAGCCGTTCACCGACGTCAAGGTCTCCGGTGCCGGTACGCCGCTTGAACTGTGCGCTTCCGACATGACGATCCCACAGTTCATTGCGTTACTGTTGGCGCCCTGATGTTGGCAGTCGAATCCTGACGAAAGGACTCGAAGCTTTCAAAACCAGCGGCTCCGGCGCGGGATTTCCGTGCCGGAGCCGTTTTTTTCGGGACGCGGCGCCCCCACCGCCGCCTGAGTTGTCAATTCCGAATCCAGCCGCTACCTTTTGAGGGACCGGCGACTGGATTGACCGGCCGATATTGAAAGCACCATGGCCAAGAAGAAAAAACTCCCCAAGCAGCTTGCCATCCTCGATGAGGATTTGTGCACCGGATGCGACGCCTGCGTCACGGTCTGTCCGGTCGATTGCATCGACAAGATCCGCGACCCGCTCAACCCGCGCTACGCGATGGGAATCTGCACGATCGACCTGAACGTGTGCATCGGCTGCAAGCTTTGTGCCCAGGTGTGCCCCTGGAACGTGATTACCATGGTGCCAACCGAACACGCCATCGCCGACCCCAAGATCGCCGCCCTCGTCGGAGAGGGCGAGCCCACCGCCGCCTGATCGTTCATCCTTTCAATCAAGACTGCCCGGCGACGACGACTTGGCTCGCGTGTCGCCGCCGCCGGATCATTGTCGAAACCGATCAGGGCGAGACCGCCATGTCGCGGAAGGTCGTTCGCGTTCCGGTCGAATCCACCGCCACGATTCTGACTGAGAATAGACCGCTGAGATGGCCGTGCTTGCCATTCATGGCGATGGATCGCTCATAGACGTTGGGTTGGCCGTCCACCGGTGTAAACAACGTCGACAAATTGACACCGCCGCCCCATCGCTCGTTGTAGAGCGGATTCTCCGCATCCGCGACCGACCCGACCGGTTCGATGCCGCGGTGATGCGGCAGCAGGTAGATCCGCTCCAAGCCGGCCGCACTGGTGACGTGGACCCGAATGATCAACTTGTCGGTGGCCGAGTCGTATTTGTAGCGCATCTCGCCGATCTTGGGATATCCCGGCAGGTTGTCGACACCATCGCGCAACACATGAATGTTGTTGAGCGGGGTGCCGATGGCCCGGGCGTTCCAGAAGCCGGCGCAGGTGCGTCCGTCATCGCTGAGGAATCGCGCGTAGACGCCGCCCGCAGTCCCGGAGTAACGCGTGCTCCCGGCGCGCCGGCGCGTGCCCGACGCAATATCATGAAAGACAGGCGTGCGCTGGTTGTTCATGTTGACTTCGAGGAGGGCGCGCTGGCCGTTGTCGGCCAGGACCAGCCCGTAGGCCCCATTGGTCGAAGGTGACGCGGCCGCCCGCATATCCGCCGCATAGGTGGACGACTGAACGTACGCCCCGCCGGTGCCAAACCCGTTGGCTTCTTCGTAGCCGACGTATTCGCCGTCGTCGCTGATCTGAACCACCGGCTGCAACCCGAGATTGGTCTGCTTGGGCAGGCCCGCGAGATTCTGCGGCAACGCCCCGCCAGACTTGATTAGCTCCCATCGAAGTTGGCTGGTCTGCGGATCGACGAAGCGCAGGCCCAGCAGCCAACTCGCGCCGGTGCCGGTGATGTCGAATGACGTGATCTGCCCTCCCGTGAATGGATCCCACGGGCCGTAGAAATTCAAGTGCGCCACACTGGCGAGTTCGACCGCTCCGCCGTTGGTAGTGCTTGCACGCCAGAAACGCTCGATTTCATGCCAGTAGATCGTCTGTCCGTCGTCGGTCAGGCGCGGCCCCGCGGAACTCGGCAAGCCGGCGTCATCTTCTGTGTCATAAAAGGGCGTGGCGGCCTGGCCTGAGATCAACTTGAGGAAACGCGATTCCGCTCGGCAGAAGACGCCGCCCGGCTCGCAGCGCTGCATTTCATACACGCCCATGGTTCCGTCGCGATTCGACGTCAGGTAACCGCCGCCGAACGCCGCGGCCTCCTCGTTGATGAGGAAGCGCTCCCAGGCGAGGCCGTCGATGTCAATTCGATAGAGGCGAATCCAATCGGCGGGGGCGGTGCTGACCGAATCCCAATAGAGATAAAAGTAGATGAAGCGCCCGTCGCCGCTCAGGGTGAGCCGGCCGATGTTGAATTTCTCCGGGGGAATGAACGAATTGGCGGGATTCGCCTGCGGGCCGGCGATGATCGCCTCGGACCCGACGTGAATCGGCGTGACCAGGGTGAATCCGGCGTTCGCGTCCGGCGTGGGATCGGGACCGGGGTCCGTGCCCGAGCCGGGATCCGTCCCGGGATCGGGCGTGGTCCCCGGATCCGGGTCGGTTCCCGGATCTGGATTATTGACCGGATCCATCCCGGGGCCGGGGTTCATGGGCGACGTCCCCTGGCAGTCCATGCCCATCATTGAGGCCATGAGCACCATTGCAGAGAAGGCCGCGAACCGGTTGTATTTCGTTGTCTGGCGCATTTCTTTTCTCCTTGTGCGGGCCACGTTGACGGGGCATACACGGGTGCGCCGGAAAATCTCACACCCAAGACGCCCAAATTTTGAAAAAAAATGAGCTTGCCAAAACCACGAAAAAACGCCGCTCGACGTGTGAGATTTCCGGCCCGCCGCTGTATTGGGGTGGGAACGCGACGAAATGAGGGACCGGGCCGGCGTCATTGGGATAAACTGGGCGGGAGAGGTTCCCGTCCCATGGACACGACCCGCCCCAGCCTGCTCATTCGCATTCGGGACCCCGGCGACTGGGCCGCATGGCAGACATTCAACGAACTCTACCGGCCGCTGCTCATTCGATACGCCCGGCAGCGCGGACTGGACCACAACGCCGCCGAGGACGTGGCCCAGGACTGTCTGGAGTCGATTTCCCGCCGCATTGAGTCGTTTGACTATGACCCCGGGCGAGGACGCTTCAAGTCATGGCTGAGCACGCTCGTGCACAATCGCGTCTGCAACCTGCTTCGCGGCAACCGCGAGAGGCCCGCGGACATCGACCTGTTCGCCGAGACCGGGGACGGCTCACCCGCCCCCGACGAATTGTTCGAACAGATGTGGATGGAGCAGCACCTGTGGCACTGCCTGCGCGAACTGGAGCAGAGTGTCGATGCGACGACCTATCACGCGTTCATCGCATTTGTGATCGAGCAGCGCCCCCTTTCGGAAGTCTGCGAAGAGTTGAACCTGAAACCGAACAATGTCTACACGATCAAATGGCGATTGACTCAGCGGATCGCCGAACGAATGCGCGAACTCCTCGATGACGACGATACTTGAGACGTCCGGATGCATCTCTGAAGAAGCGCTCGAACGGCTGCATGCTCGCGAGCTGGGCGACGACGAGCGCGCCGCCATCGAACGGCATCTCGCCTCCTGCGAGACATGTGCCACCCGCGCGGCCCGAAAAATCAAGTCACATGAGACATGGATCGCACGGCTGAGGACGGTCGGCCGCCCGCCGGCGGTCGAGCGCCGCGCGGCGCCCGTGGTCGAACCGCTTGCCAATGACAGCGTGCCGGGATACAGCATAGAGAGTGAAATCGCTCGCGGCGGTCAAGGCGTGGTTTACCGCGCGGTGCAGGCATCGACGCGGCGCACAGTGGCGTTGAAAGTCCTGCGCGACGGAATGCTGGCATCCGACGCGGCCCGGCGGCGCTTTCAGCGCGAAATCGAATCCGTCGCGCGGCTGCGCCATCCGAACATCGTCACCGTCTTCGATGCCGGCTTTACCCGCGACGGCCGCTCCTATTTCGCAATGGAGTACATGGAGGGTCGCTCATTCGGGCAGTGGGTCAAGCCCGCGAGCGGACCGGCGCCGGATCGCGACCGCCTCTTGAAGACGTTTATGAAGATCTGCGAGGCCGTGGCGTTTGCCCATGCGCAGGGTGTCATTCATCGCGATCTGAAACCATCCAACGTCCTCGTCGATGGAAATGACGAACCCCATGTCCTTGATTTCGGATTGGCCCGGCGGATCGACGACGCCGCGGCCGCGACGCTGACGACCGCGTACCACGTTGCCGGAACGCTCGCCTACATGTCGCCCGAACAGGCCCGCGGACTGCCGGACGCCGCGGATGTTCGCAGCGACGTGTACTCGCTCGGCGTCATGCTCTACGAATCGCTCACTGCGAAGCTCCCCTACAACACGGAGTCCGACACCTTCGCAGCGCTGCGGACCATCGCCGAGACTGAACCGATTCCACCGATCCGCGCCGGCGCGGCGATCGATGACGAGCTGGAAACGATCGTCCTGAAGGCGCTTTCGAAGGAGCGCGAGCGGCGATACCAGAGCGCCGGCGAACTGGCGCGGGACCTTCAGCGCTACATGGCCGGCGAACTGATCGAAGCAAAGCGCGACAGCGCGGCGTACCTGCTGCGACGCACGATCAAGCGGCATCGCGGGCTCTTCATTCTGTGCAGTTTGTTTGTCGTTGTCTTGACCGCCTTGTCGCTCACCCTTGCCGTCATGTACGTCCGGCAGCGGCAGCTACGTACCACCGCCGAAAATCGGTATCAGCAGGTGCGCGATCTGGCCCGCTCGTTCATTTTTGAATTCGATCCGAAAATCAACCGGCTGCCGGGATCGGTCGATGCGCGACGGCTGGTAGTGGAGAAGGGACTGAAGTACCTGGATGCGCTGGCGCGCGAAGGCCCGGCAGATCCGGAATTGCAGCGGGAGATCGCCGCCGCCTATCAGACAATCGGAGACATTCAGAGCGATATTTCGACATCGAACCTGGGCGATGTCGCCGGCGCCGTGGAAAGTTATCGCAGGGCCATCGAAATCCTGGAAACGGCCACGCCCAATGCAGATCGGAAACACAGTCTTATCCTGGCGCGACTGAGGCTGGGCGATGCACTTTCTTCGCGCGGTGACAACGACCCGGCCCGTGAAGCGTATCAGCTCGCCGTGGATGAGAGCCGGTCGCTGTTGGCCATCGATCCGGAAAAAGACGAATGGATGGACACCCACGCCGACACGCTGGATCGAATGGGCAACATGCTCGCCGCCGCGGGCGATCTTGAAGCGGCCGCGGCGCAGTACGACCGCGCCGCGGAAATCTCCGAACGCCGGGCCGCGAAGCAACCCGACGACCTCTGGTTGCAACGAGACCTCGCCGTGTCTTACACGAAACGGGCAAAGCAGCACCATGTTCGCGGCGAATTCGCCAAGGCGCTCGAGTTGCATCGCCGGTTCTCCGAGATCGCTGAACGGCTGCTGACGGCGCACCCGCACGACATCGTCTGCCAGCGTGACGCAGCCACCGGTCAACAATGGATCGGCATCCTGCTGCTTGAGAGCGGCGATGCGGCCGGGGCCATCGAGCCCCTTCAGCGATCGGTCGCACTGTTCGAATCGCTGCACGCCGCCGACCCGACCAATGCCGACGCGAGTCTTCAACTCTCGACCTCGCTGACCAGACTGTCCGAGGCACAGCAATCGACCGGTCAAATCGAGGCATGCGCCGCGACATGCCGCAGAAATCTGGAAGTCAGCGACGCCCTGCAGAAGCGCCAACCCGACGATTTGGCCGCGGCGAGAATCTACGGCGTGGCGATCTACAAGATGTATGAATTGCATCAAGCGGCCGCAGCCAAGGCCCCGGACGACTCGGACATTCGCCGGACCGAGCAGGCCCGGGCCTGCGAATGGCTGGAGAAATGCGTGAACTGGTTTGTTGAATTGAGACGCCAGAAGAAACTCGCGGATGCCGATGCGGGCCTCCCCGAAGTGTTGCAGACCGAGCTGGATCAATGCCGCACACGCGCCGGGTCTATTGAAACGCCTCCGGCAACCGCGCGACCAGATCCTTGATGCCCTGCTCGTCGTCGCGCCGGCAGACAAGCGTCGCGTCGCGCGTGTGCACGATGATCAGACCCGAGACGCTGCTGGCAACGATGTGCTGGGTTCCATCGACGCATTCCGTCACCACGATGTTGCTTTCGGCGTTTTGCAGCAGCGCGTGGGCTTCGTTTCCCATGTTCCCCTTCGCGTCCTTGTGCAGCAGCGCGCCGAGTTGCGAGTAACTACCGACGTCCAGCCAGTCGAGCGCCATCTCCATGCACAGAATGGGTGACGATGTCGAAGCCGCCGTTTTCGAGACCGGCTCCATCACCGCGTAGTCAATACTGATTTTTTTCAGAGACGCATAAACCTGCGTCGCGTCCGAACTGCTGCCCCACGACTTCGCCAGCGACACCATCTTGTCATGTGTGTCCGGCAGGTGCGTGCGGAGCGCGGCGAGAATCGTGCCGGTGCGCCAAACGAACATGCCGCTGTTCCAAAAATAGCGACCATCGTCGAGATAACGCTGTGCCGTCGCCGCGTCGGGCTTCTCCTTGAATGCCAGCACCGGCAGCACACCGGGCTCGACGGCCTCGCCGCCATGCAGGTAGCCGTAGCCGGTCTCAGGGCGCGTGGGTCGAATGCCAAAGGCGATCAGCGATTGAGGATGCTTCTCGGCGACGGCGTATCCGCGCTCGATGGCTCCCACGAACTTCTCGACCGGGGTGATGTAATGATCGGCGGTAAACGCGCCCATCGTGCAGTCGCCACGCCGCTCGCGCAAGAGGGCCGCCGCCAGGGCGATGGCCGCCGCGGTGTCGCGTCCGCACGGTTCGCCGATGACGTTCTCCGCCGGCAATTCGGGAAGCTCGGCTGCGATCGCGTCGCGATGCTCGGCCAATGCAATGACGTGGATGTCGGCCGGTGGCAGGAACGCGGCCAGTCGATCGAATGAATGCCGCAGCAGGCTCCGCCCGTCGTGGAGTTTGAGCAACTGCTTGGGTCGGTTCCTGCGCGACAGCGGCCAGAGCCGCGTGCCGGAACCGCCCGCCATGATGACCGCCGCACGAGAAGCCATGAGCCGTTAGCCCTTAGCCGTTAGCTTTCAGAACCCACCACGCAAGTGGTGGACGCGTCGCGCCAGCGGATGCCACCACTTGCGTGGTGGGTTCTGTTGAGGTTCACCGCTACGCCTCGCCCATCTCCAGCGTTGCGTGATCCAGCGCAAACGACCGCTCGCCGAAGCCGTCGAAACGAATCCGCACGTAGACGCTCCGCCCGCGCGGCTCCAGGCGCACGACGCGGCCCTCGCCATAGTCGGGATGCCGCACAATCGAGCCAGGGATAAACCGACCGATGTCGATGCCGTCGCCGTCGCCGTCGTCGTATTCGTTGTATCGCCCCAGGTGCGCACGGGAACGATCTTGCTGACGCTCGAAGTCGGTCGTCTCCAACTCGTCCTCGGGCAATTCACCGAGAAAGCGCGAGGGAATCGTCCGCTCGGTGATGCCGCGGACCATGCGATACCGCGCGTGCGTGAGCGTCAGACACCGCCGCGCCCGCGTGATGCCGACGAACGCCAGCCGCCGCTCCTCCTCGACGTCACCCTCGCCTTCGCGAACCGCACGCGCGTGCGGCAGCATGTTTTCCTCCAGGCCGACAAGATAGACCTGCGAAAACTCCAGCCCCTTGGCCGCGTGCAGGGTCATCAACGTGACCGGCCCGCCCGCCAGTTCGACCGAATCGACATCGGTCACCAGGCTGATCTGGTGCAACCACTCGCCGAGCGAGCCTTGCGGGTTCTCGACGTCGTACTGCTTCGCCGCCGAGACGAGTTCGTAGGCATTTTCAAGCGCGTCGTTGTCCACGTCGCCTTCGGACTGCAAACCCGCCTCCATGCCCGAATCGCGCAGCACGGTCTCGACAATCGCCTGCACCGGCGACTGCGGCATCTCGCGCAACCGCCGCATGAACCGCGCGAACGGCGCAATCTTCTTTCCCGCCGCCTTCAAGCCGTCAATCGCGTCGGCCGACTCGATGGCTGCGCCGATGGGAATGCCCTGCGTCCGGGCAAAATCTCGCACCTTCTCGATCGTCACTTTGCCGATGCCGCGGCTCGGCGTGCCGATCGCCCGCACCAGCGACACCTCGTCCGCCGGGTTCACCACGGCCTTCAAATAGGCCATGATGTCCTTGATTTCCTTGCGTCCATAGAACTCGACGCCGCGCGCGATCTGGTACGGCAACTTCGCGGCACGCAGGGCCTCTTCCAGCACGCGCGTCACCGCGTTAATGCGATAAAAGATCGCCACGTCGCCGGCCTGACCGCCTTCGTTGACGTATGACTGAATATCATTCGCGATGCGCCGCGCCTCGTCGTGCTCGTCCTCGCACTCCCATACGCGTATCGGCGCGCCGAATTCCTCCTCGGTCCACAATTCCTTCGGCTTGCGCTCCTTGTTGTGGGCGATCAGGCTCGACGCGGCCGACAGAATCGCGCCGGTGCTGCGATAATTCTGCTCCAGCCGCACAGTCTTCGCGTCGGGATAGTCATTTTCAAAATCGAGGATGTTGCGGATGTCCGCCCCACGCCAGCCGTAGATGGACTGATCGGGGTCGCCGGTGCAGCAGATATTGCGGTTGTCGCCGGCCAGACGTGTGGCAATGAGATACTGCGCGTGGTTGGTGTCCTGGTATTCGTCGATCAGCAGATAGCGATAGCGATTCGACAATTCCTGTGCCACCGAGGGCACGTCACGCAGCATCATGGCCACATGCATCAGCAGGTCGTCAAAGTCGCAGGCGTTCTGCTCCCGCAACATCTGCTGGTACGCCTCATACACTTTGGCAATCGTCTTTTCGCTGAAGTCGCCGGCCTGCTCCGCGAAATCGGCGGGGGTCTGCAATTTATTCTTGGCATCGCCGATGTAGCCCTCGATCGTCCGCGGCCGCCAGTTGTCCGCCGACAGACTGCACGCCTCGATCGCACTTCGCAGGATCGACCGCTTGTCGGACTCGTCGAGGATGGTGAAGTTCGGCAGCATGCCGACCGCGTGCGCATACGATCGCAGCAGCCGCGCGCAAAGCGAGTGAAACGTGCAGACCAGCATGCCGCGGCCCTGCGGACGCCACGACGCCTCGCCGGCCACGCCCGCCTGCATCGACCCGTCTTCGTCGAACAGGGCTGTGATCCGCTGCCGCATCTCCCCCGCCGCCTTGTTGGTGAAGGTGATCGCCAGCACCTCGTCGGGCCGGGCGACGGTCGACGCGATGTAGGCGGCCCGCCGGGTGATGACGCGGGTCTTGCCCGAGCCCGCGCCGGCAAGCACCAGCAGCGGCCCGTCGGTCGTGGTCACGGCCTCGCGCTGCGGGTCATTCAGGTTGTCGAGGAGGTGGTCCACTGGGCTCTCGGTGTCCTCAAATCGGGGTACGCCAAAGATCCTCTTTGGCTCAACCCACGCGTGCCACCGGATTCTAATCCAGTTTCGGCAACTCGTGGCGCACCAGATTGCAATGCTCACGCTCAAGGAAACGACAGGGTACCATCACGACATGCCACGTCGTTCGCACAATGCACTTCGCGAGACCCAGCCCCCGATGCCGGGCGACACAGACTCCGAAGCCGCCGCCACCACGCCACGCCCCCGCGGACGCGACATCGCCCTCTTGATTGGCGGCATCTTCGTATTTTTCCTCGGGCTGATGATCGGACGGATGACCGAACGGGCGTGGCGACTGCATCTGAACGCCGATCGGTATATCCAGACGGAATTGGAAATCATGCACCTCGACACCAGCGGCGGCGACGGGCCGAGCTCCCATCTCGTTCGTGTTGCGGCCACGGGCGAGGAGATCATCGTGCACGACATCGATACCCGTATCACCATCAAGCACGGCCCCGGCGGCGTGATCGGCACGCTGCCCACCGCGGCGGCGGCGCAGGGGATGCGCATGCCCGTCTGGTACACGCCTCAGCGAGCCGGAGTATTCAGCGATCTGCGCATCGCCTACCTGTCGGAGTACGAAACCCTGCCGGGCCGCGCCCATGTCGCAAAGGTGACGGCGGTCAATCTGGGGTTTCTGATCGCCGGCGCAATGATGGTTCGTACCGGTTACCGGCGTCTGAAAAAGACGGTTGGGGGTATTGGAGACGTTGACGTAAACAAGTAGACTGCGACTTCGACGCATTGAATGGCTGGCCTGAAACAAGAACAGACCCAGGCTGAGTGACATTGACGCTTAGACTCATCCTTTCGATTCCTTTTCTGATTATCGCAACTGCATTTGCGCTACTCAATCTGAAAATCACCGCCGAGTATTACTTCCGAGGCAAGCGCGAATCGATGGTTTTCTTGGCAACGACGATGTTTGGAATTGTTGGATTGAGCATTCTGGGCAGGTCCGCCCTACTTGATTGGTGGTGGGTGCCGCTCATCGTTGACGTCGGTTGCTTCCTCTTGATTCCGGGAGCGGTTCGGGTGCTCATCTTGTTGTTCAACCGCTACGTTAGTTGAAAACGCAAGAGTGCCGTCCGCAAAATCGACAATGGATCACTGTTTGACGCGCTGGGCACCGGACGGTTGTACCTCCGGCTAAGTTTGGCGTTCGCCATTCGCTATTCCGCATTCACTTCTTGTCTCAACACCGCCGCATACCCTCCGTCGCGGTCAGCGTCGGGCAGCGTGAATCGCGACGTGGCCATCGCCCAGCCGGGATGCGATTCGAGAAATGCCGCGACCTGCTGTTCGTTTTCCTCGGCCTCGATCGAACAAGTCGAGTAGATCAGCCGCGTGTTCGGGCCGGACAGTGAGACCACACTGGCGAGCAGGCCACGCTGAATCTCCACGAGCGACGCGATGGATTTGTGCGTCGCTCGGTAACGCGCCTCCGGTCGTCGCGACAGCACGCCCGTGTTGCTGCATGGGGCGTCGATCAGGATGAGATCCGGCGGCTTGCCGGCGCCAGCGATTGCTGCGTCGAGTCCGCCCAGCGGCACGGTCTCGACAATCGTCAATCCCAAGCGAGCCGTGTTCTCGGCGATGCGCATCAGCCGCGCGTCATCAGCATCGGTCGCCAGCACGCGTCCGCGATTGCCCATCAACTCGGCGGCCTGGGTGGACTTGGTGCCCGATCCGGCGCACAGATCCAGCACAAACTCTCCTGCGACCGGCGGTGCGAGCGTCAGCGCAATGCCCGCGGTCGTATCCTGCGGCTGGCAGAGGCCTTCGCGAAAAACGTCGAGATCGGCCGGCGACGACACATCCTCCACCGCGACATGTGAGTCGATCAAATGGGCAGAGTGGCTATTTGACTTCAGTCGCGCCAGCAACTCCTCAGCCGTGGTGCGCATGGTATTGGGCCGAAGCACCAGCCGCGGGCGGCGGTTGCCCGCGTCGAGAATCTGCCGGCAGAGTTTCGGCTTGAACCGCCGATGCCAGCGTTCGACGAGGAAAGGCGGATGCGACGTGATAGCAGTGAGGTATTCCCGCGGACGGCGGGCCGGATCGGGAAAGATATCGCAATCGAACAGGCGTCCGCGCGATTCCTCGATCGGCAGCCAGCGGCGCGGCGATGTGTCGCCCTGAGCCTCGACCACCGCCCCGCGCGAGGCGGCCACGCTGCGAAGGATCGCATTGATCCGGCTCGTCGCGCCGCGGCCATGCGAACTGGCCAACCGCACCGCCGAATCCACCACGGCATGATCAGGCACGCGGTCGAGCCAGCACAGTTGATACACGGCCATGGCCATGTTCAATCGCAACACAGAATGAAGACCGGCCCAGCGGCCCCGAAAAAAGTGTGCGGCAATGTGTTCGCAGGTGATGCGATGCCGCGTCGTGCCGAGCACCAATTCCATCGCCAGGCCCGCGTCGGCGACGCTCAGCGGATGGTCTTCCTGCAACTCGGCCAGCCGGGCGGCTCCGAAGACATCCGCCTCCATCACGTCCACAAGCACGGACAGTGCTCGAGCGCGGGGATCGGTGCGGCGCGCGGGGGCACTCATGTTGCAACCGTGTCGTCTTCGCCGGGCGCGGACGCGTTGACTTCAGCGCCGGGATCCTCGGCGGCATTCTCTGCGACGTCTGCGGCGAATCCCTCCAGAATGGAGCCGAGTTCGACCATCAATCCCTCGATCTGCGACTCCTCCAACCCCGGGTTGACCACGCGATGCTGCGTCTTGTCGGGCATGAGCCGCATGTGCCAGTATTCGCGGTCGCCATCGCGCGTGGTCTGCTCATACTTGAGCAGCCGCTTGCGCAGCAGGATGAGCGACAGCACGAATCGAAACCGCTCCTTGCCGGCCTCGTCGGTCTCGCTCAATCGGCGGAAGAAATCGACCAGGATCGAATCATCCACGAGCACCTTGCGCTTCTTTTCGCGCTCCGGCACCCGCGTGCGGAAATGGCACAACGCCCCGGCCGGAGGACCCTGCCAGCACTCGGCCCCGATGTCATGCCGGACGAAGCCCTCGCCCTCGGCGACGACAACGGTATAAAACACGTCACCGACCTCCAGCGGGCGCGCACACGTCGCGCACTTGCCGGTGGCCCTCGATATTTCGTATTCAGCCATGATGCCCCGTGGTCCCTCCGTGGACGATGGATACGCTCTTCAACATCAGGAAACAGCCGCTTTGTTCTTGATCTCCGCTGTCGGTGTCTTCGGCGTTTCCGTGGCGTCCGGCTCTGCGAGCACGATCGGCTCGACCACCGACGTCACCTTGGCGACGTCCGGTACAAGCTGCGCGCTCTTGCGCTTGCTGCGGCGCACCTCCCAGACGATGAAGCCAATGAACACGGCGATCACGATACCCGCGACGGTCATGCCGCCGATCTTGGCCTGACGCACGAAGTCCTCGATCTTTCCGCCGAAGTACCACCCGCCGATCACCCAGACCGGCACGGAAATCAAAGCCGCCGAGCCGTCAAAGGTCAGAAATTTCCAATAAGGGACCTTTAGCGTTCCTGCTATCAAAAAAATGACCGACCGAAGGCCCGGCATGAAGCGCGCGGCAAAGATGATCTTCGAGCCATGCGTGTCAAAGCCGGCTTGCGCCTTGGCCACCAGCCAAGGCTTGGCGATGCGCTGCAGCCAGCGGTGACCCAAAAGGTTGTTGCCGTACCGGCGGCCCATGTTGAACAGAAGGCCGTCGCCCACCAGAACGCCGACAATGCCCACCACCACCATCCAGCGCACATCGGCGCTGCCCTTGTGACAGATGTACCCGGCGGCGATGAGAGGAATGTCCTCGGGCAGCGGCACGCCCAGACCGGCGATAAACAGCACGATGAACAGCGCGAAGTAGGAACCGCGATCGATGAAGTTGAAGAAGAGTTCCTGCAAAGCCCCTACCTCCGGTTGACCCGGATCATCCTACCACGCCCGCCCCGCGGCAACAGCCAGCCTCGCCCCGCACATTGCCTTCTCGCGTCACGGCGTCGGAATCACCGGTTTCGGAGGGGTGGATGGCTCAGTCGTGGCCGTTCGTGCCGCGGCAGCGGCCTCGCGGACGCGCGGCTCGGAGTCTCTCGACAGCAGGTCCAGCCACTTGTCGCGATCCTCCACGGGTCGCGTAGACACAAAGCCCGCCAGCCAGATTCGCCGATCGACCGACAGTTGCCCGATTCGCGCGGTCATTTCGGCCCGCCCGGCATCGCCCAGGTTGACGAGTCCAGCGCAAACCGCGTCGATGACCGCCCCGGTACTGACGTCGAGACACTGGCCCAGCCACTTGGCGGCCTCTTCGGGCGGCGCGATCCGCGCCAGCGCGTCGACCGCCGCCGCCGCGACCGTTTCGCGTGAACTGCGGCGCATTTCGAACAGCGTGCGGCGAACCTTTTGATTGTCGAGAAACGCCCATGCAATGCGCATGGAGGCAACCTGGCGACGCTCGTCATTTTCAGTACGGATACTGGCGAGGATGCGCGGCAGGACGTACTTGGCCAGTTTCGGCTTGCCCCGCAACTGTTCGGCGTCGGCCGCCAGCTCGGCGTTGGAACGGTGCTCGAGCGAGTTCACGAACGAATCGACCCGGGCCTGCTGCACCCGCTTCTCGTAGGCCCGATACCCCAGGAATACCGCCGAGCCGGCGATTGATATTGTCAGGATGCATGCCGACGCCGCGACGATCACGTCCCCCGCGACGCTCTTGCCGGGAACAGAAGGCCTGACCGCTTCGGAAATCGATTTGTCCGCCCCTTGGGCCATGCGAGGTGCTCGAATGCGGCAAACTGTTCGATGCGAGACCCTCCCGCGCCGAGCGATTGCGTACGAGTCATTATCCGCCGCAATCGCCGCTGCGCCAAACGGCAACGAATTCGGTTCCTACGCTGCTTTTGGGGCGGCAATTGTCCCAACACATTTCGCGAGATAGCATGAAGCATCGAAATGCCGCGCGAGTGGCGGAATTGGCAGACGCGCTGGACTTAGGATCCAGTGGGTAACACCGTGGGGGTTCGAGTCCCCCCTCGCGCAATCTTCTCAGAACCCGATCACCCTTTGTTGAACAGCAGCAGTGCCATCCCCAGCAATGCGATGGCCGTCAGAATAGTGCCTGCGACAACCTGGCGGCGCCGGCGGGCGGTTTCCCAGGCAGTGAACGACCGCTCCATTCGAATCAGATGCTGCACCCACGGAGCGCCGTTGTCTGAATCGCCGATCGCGAAGTGAACCGCCGCCGGCTCGCCGCCAACCTGCCACAGTGAAATCGATCCATGTCCGGACCAGATCATGCTCATGGCATCCTCGGGAGTCGCAAACACGACGGCGCCGAATTCGCCGCGGCAGAGCCGGTCATTCAACTCGTCGTCATCCTTTGGGAGAAATCGCTTTGCCGAGGACCATGCCCGCGACGCCAAGTATTGCTCTAATTTGTCGCAATGAGCGCCACCGGCAGGCAGGCGCACCGCGACGCCGCCTTGCACGTTATTGCCCGCCCGCGCATTGCTCATCAGTGAGTCCACACATAGGCCGTCATGATGCACAGCCCGACAATCCCCGCGACACCGGCAAACGGAAAGATGCTCGCGCCCACCAGCCAGGCCGGCCCGCGATAACGCACAAATGGGCGAATGCCCATGATAAGCAGGATGCCGCCGGCATGCAGTCCGGCCGGCAGCCAGAGCGAACGCGTGCGCAGAAACGCGACCGACAACAACACCCCGAGCGCCAGGTGACCACCAACAGTCCAGCGGCGTTTCACCGCGCGAATGTAATGTGCGACAGTGAAGACCAGCGTAGAGATGGCAATCGCAAACCACGGCGTGTCGGAGAACAGGCCCGACTCCATGATGTCTGCCATGACCACGCCGCGAAAGAGAAGTTCCTCGACGAATGCGCCAAACAAGGCCGTGGCCGGCAAGAGTATCAGCCGCCGCATCCATTTTCGTCGCGAATGATGGACGTCCACGCGTAGCAGATCGGTCGCAATCCACGCCAGAAACAACGCACAAAGGAACAGACTTGACGCGGCGGCCCCACGGGCGAATTGTGAATTCTCTGCCCACGGCAGGAGCGATCCGTAATACGCAAGCGGCGAATGGCCTTTCAGCACGGGATAGCCGAGAATGACCGCCAGCAAGATGACTTGCGTCGCGATGCGGCCCCCGGTTCGCACGATCGGCGGCGCGCCATCCGCGTCGATGCGCCAGCGCAGGGGCATGCCGCAGCGCACCAGCAGCGCGCTTTGCACGACCCACATCGCAATCGGCGCCAGCGCGATGAGTATCAACGCCGTCAAGCGGTCCTCCCGCTTCCGTCAATTGGTTTGGAAAAGGCCGAATCACCGCGAAAGAACCGCGTCCAGCGGCTGTCACCCCAGAGGAACCACGAGGCCGGTTCGGCCCTCAGGAACTCTTCGAAGTAATCGCCCCACTCCTGCATGGCTTCGCGAACAGCGGCCGTCCGCCCCCCTTCGGCGCGGCTTCGGCTCACGATCATCCGCGGCGGTTTGACGGTCATCGTGTGCACGTTGCCGCGCGTGAATCCGAACATGGAGAAAAGAGGCGACTCGGCCAGCATGGCGATCGAAGCGGGACCAGTCGGCAGATCAACGATACGCCCGAACAACTTCACGGCCGCGCCTCGTCCGGCGCGCTGCACGATGTCTGGCGTCATCACGAGCGCCCGGCCTGAGCGCAGGATGTCAACACAGGCAGCCGCCCGCGCGCTCGGGTCGGTTGCATTGGCGGGCTCAAGGATCGCGTTCAACCCAGCCGCTTTGCACCAGGCCTCCTTCAGCTCGCGCTTGCGCGGATCGCTCGACCACCGAAGGTAAATCGACAGCGGAATCTCCTGATTGAGACGCACGGCGGTCAAAAGGAAGTTGCAGACATGCGGCGGAATGATCACCGCCCCGCGTCCGTCGGACATGGCGGCCCGCACGAGATCCATCGACGAATCGACCGCGATTTCCCGCCGGGCCATTTCCGCGACCACGTCGGGCGCGAATCCCGATCGAAATATCCGCAACGCGTTCGTCAAGTGTCGCGCTACTTGCCTGAAATGCTCATCGACATCGGCGCGTCCGCCCACGCCCGCCGACCGCATGTTCACCTCAACCTGCCGCGCCAGCACCGGCGCGCGCGGCCCCCACCGCGCCAGCATTCGCTCAAGTCGATCCATCATCTTTGGTGAGAGCCGCGGCGCAGCGGCCAGCCCCGCCGACTTGGCCTGCGCGGTCACCCATCGTCGAAACGATCTCAACAATGAACAAACCTTTCGCGAATCCTCATTCGCTTCGGCAGCAATCCGACATCCATCTACCGTGAGCCGCCTAAACAACAACACAGTGGCATAAAACGCATAAACACTCTGGAGGCATGCACAAGGCACCCTTCATGACGCTTCATAGCCTATTCGCTTCGCACGACTGACACCACGGCCATATAATCGACAATTGCCGTCGGCGCGGCTGCGATGTCAGCGACGTCGACCTTGGAATCGTAAACGGGCGGCCGGCAGGCCTGCGCGAAGTTGAGCAGTCATCTAAGACGGAGCACTCGATGCTCATCGGTATCCTCTCAGACAGCCACGGCGATGTGGTGCGAACCGAAAAAGCGTTCGCCCTGCTGGAGTCACACGGGGCAAAAAAGTTCTTCCATTGCGGCGACGTCTGCGGCGAAATGGTCCTCGACGTGATGGCTGGACGCGACTGCACCTTTGTCTGGGGGAACTGCGACAACGAATCGCCGCTGCTCACCCGCTACGTCCAGTCGATCGGCCTTACCCCGCCGAAACTGCCCATCCGCGAGACCCACGCCGGAAAAACCATCGCCGTCTATCACGGCCACGAGCCCGCGTTTTCCTCGTTCCTGAAGCAGCCCGACTGCGATTACCTCTTTCACGGCCACACCCATCGCCTCGATGATCGGCGCACGGGAAAATGCCGAATCATCAATCCTGGTGCGCTGCACCGGGCGACGATTCATACCGCGGCATTGCTGGATTTGAATAAGGATAAGCTCCGCGTGCTCGACGTGGACCGAGGCGAATTCGTGGCCGGCTAATATGCCCCGCGGCCCGACAGAACCGCAGGAATCGTCTTGACGAGAATGGATGCGTCGAGCCCGATCGACCGATTCCGCACATACCACAAATCAAGTGCCAGCCATTCGTCGAACGGAATATCGGTACGGCCGCTGACCTGCCAGAGGCACGTCAGGCCCGGTCGAATGCTGTGCCGCAGGCGTTGATCCGCCCCGCCGCCGCTGACTTCGTCGACCGGCAGCGGACGCGGTCCGACCAGGGCCATGTCGCCGCGCAGCACGTTCCAGAATTGCGGCAGTTCGTCGATGCTGAATTTGCGAAGCAGCCGCCCCACCGACGTCACACGCGGGTCCCGCCGCATCTTGAAGCAGGGCCCCTCTTTGAGATCGTTGAAAGGGCGAAACAGCTCTTTGTCGTCATCGGCGCCGAGGTACATGGTCCGCAATTTCAGCATGCGGAACGGCACGCGCCCGCGCCCGGCTCGTTGCTGAAAAAACAGCACCGGCCCCGGCGAAGTCAATTGAATCGCGGCTGCCGCCACCAGCAGGACGGGCGACGCAACAATGAGAGCGATGAGAGAAAACACGATGTCCACGGCCCGGGAGAGTCGCCCCGGCGCAATCGAAACGGCGCGCGGCGCGCGACCTGCAGACGCACCGAGCATGCCCGCCTGCGGCAGCAGCGCGGCATCTGAAGACAGCGGTATCGCACCGGTCCTCAATGACATCGTCCCGTTCCTTCCGAATCACTTGAACCCTGCCGCCCCATGCCCCAGCACAGCGTGTTCCAGATGAATCGCGGATTGCCCAGCAGATACCGCCGCCATTTGCCGACCGGATCGACGGCCAGGCGATAGAGCCACTCGGCGCTCCATTTGCACGCCCACGCCGGCGCCGGCGCTTCGAGGCCCGCCCAGTAATCGAACATCGCCCCGACGCACCAGCGAATCGGCGGGCGCAGTCGATCCCGCTGATCGGCGAGAAACGTCTCCTGTCGCGGCGTTGAAAGCCCGGTGAGCACGATGTCCGCGCCCGAGGCATTCACCCGTGAAACGACCTCCCGATCGCGCTCCGGCTCGAAGTGACCGTGATGCGTGCCGACGATGCGCAAGGTCGGCTCGGCGACGCGCATGGCCGTAGCGGCCGTCTCGGCGACACCGGGGCGGCCGCCGAGCAGGAAGAGCCGCAGCCCCTCCTCGGCGCAGCGGGTCATGAACCGCGGGAAGTAGTCATTCGCCGTCATGCGCTCCGGCAGACGGGCCCGTGCCCACCGGCTGGCCCACACGACGGACACGCCATCGGCAAAGAGCACGTCCGTGCCGCGGAGCGCGGCGGCCAGGCGCTCGCTGGATTTCGCCAGATTGAAGACATGGGCATTGACGTAGCAGAGCGTGGTCCGCTCGTTTGCGACCGCCCGCGCAATCGCGGTCTCCACTAACTGATCGGTGTCGAGCACACAGATGGGAAAGCCCATGATCTCAACGGTCGGCGGCAGCGCGACCGAGGCGGACGCAGGCTCGAAATCTTCCGGCGCCCATCCAAAGGCGTGCGCAGAGATCGGCGATTCCTGTGGCGCCAGGCCGACCGGCTTATTGAACTCGTGCAGCGCGTTCAATGCCCCACCTCCGCTCGCCGAGCAATTTCTGATACAATTGTCCATACCGGGCGACAACTGTTCGCGCATGGAAGCGCTCGTCCATCGTCCGCCGCGCCGCATGGCCCAGCCGAATCGAGTCGGCCCGATTGGCGATCATGTGGCTGATCGTCCTGGCAAGGTCAACGGCGTCACCCGGCTTTACCATCCGCCCGTTGAGGCCGTCCACGATGGCCTCGGGAATGCCGCCGACCGCCGTGGCCACGATGGGCTTTGACGCGGCCATTGCCTCCAGCAGCGCGCTGGGCATGCCCTCGGAATGCGACGCGAGACAAAATACATCCGCGGCCGCCAGCACGCTCCACACATCGGAATGAAAGCCCGCCAGTTTGACCACGCCGTTCAGACCCAGCCGCGCGATATGCGCCTCGAGCAGCGGCCGATCCGGCCCCTCACCGGCCACGACGAACACCGCATCCGGACGCTGCGCATGGACCCGCGCGGCCGCGTCGATCAATACTTCGATCCCTTTCTCGCGGCTCAGTCGCGAAAGCGTCACCACCACCGGCGCGCTCTCCGACACGCCCCATGCCTTGCGCTGCCACTTGCCCGCCACCGGGTCGATCTGATCCGGCGGATCGATACCGGTGCGGATGACGCTGACCCGATCGTCGGGAATGTGCAGACGATCGACGCAATCCCGCCGCACCGCGTCCGACACCGCAAGCACGTGTTTGGGCAATCGGGCGCAGGCGGCGTCCAGCACCGGGTCCACGATGCGCTTCTTCACCCGGCTCATCGAACCCATGGCATAGACCGTCGATAGGATGACCGGCACGCCGGCCCATCGCGCCGCCACGCCGCCGAACAAGTCGGCCCGCAAGAGATGCGTGTGAACGATGTCATAGGCGCCGTCGTCGATCAGCCGGCGGGCCCGCAGGATCGCGCGGGGGTCACGCTCGTCGGGGGCTTCAAGATTGTGGGTGCGAACGCCGAGGTCTTCGAGTTGTTCGCGCACCGGGCCGTCGCCGTGAAAACAGGCCACCGACATCCGATATCGACGTCGATCGAGATATCGGGCGATCTGCACAAGCCATTTCGTGTCGGTCTTCACTTCGAAGGTCGACACCAAGTGCAGCACGCTCGTCAGGCGTCGCTCACTTAGCGCGGGCTGTGCGTCGAACATGTGCGAATCCCCCCTCAGAGACTCTACAAATCCCCGGATTTTCCCCAACCCCGCCCCTGCCGCGGCATTACGGAACGGCGCTCTCTATCGGACGCGCCGCCGAAATTTCAGCGCGTCCGGTGTTAATCGTTCGCCCGCGCCGCGCGGATGTCGTCTCACGCAGCAGGCTCGCAAACCGCCGGGCCATCGTTGCCGCGTCGAATCCGCCCTGAAGCCTCTCACGTGCCATTGCCGCGATGCGGCCGCGGAGGGCCGGATCCGCCGACAATTCGGAGATTGCATCGGCTAGACCGACCCCGTCCGATGCGTTAACGAGTAGTCCGTTCTCGCGATGCACGAGAAACTCGGACACGCAGCCGGTGTTCGGGCCGATAAACGCACAGCCCGCAGCGGCGGCCTCCAGCATGACCACGGGCATACATTCGACGTCGCTGCAAAGGCAGGCGATGTCCAGGCCGCGCAGCAGTTCGGCCGTGTCATCACGGGCGCCGAGCAGGCGCATCGTCGCACCATCGAGACCGGCGTCTTGAACAAGCGCCTCCACGCGACGCCGATCAGGCCCGTCGCCGATGATGAAATACCGAAGGTTGGGATCCCGCTGTGAAAGTTTGGCGGCCGCCTGAATGAACAGATCGTGCCGCTTCTCGGGTCGCAGATTGGCAATCAGCCCGACGGCGACGTCGTCAGCAACCAGGCCGAGCATTGCGCGAACGCGGTCGCGGTTCGTCGCGGACTCGAAGGGCGCCAGTTCGATGCCGTTGCGAATGATTGTGATGCGACCGGACGGCACGTGCTCATGGCGAACGAGCGCTGCCTTGTGGGCTTCGCCCAATGCGACAAATGAATTGATCAGACGATAGAGCGCCCGGTTGGGCCGTTCGATGTGCGCCACGCCCGCGCGCGGGAACCAGTGCGACCAGACCACAACGGGGATGTCATCGACCGTCGCCGCGAGGGTCGGCCAGAACATGCGATCGCCGCCGCTGTGTGCAACGGTGACGACGTCAATGCCGGCAGCCTCGATGATCTGCCGCAAACGAAGTATCACGGCGACATCCGTCTTGTGACGCAGGATGCCGTGGTGAACGACGACGCCGTGAGCCTCGCATTCCGCCGCGAGCGGACCGGCGTCCTGCAGGCAGGCGATGACCGGGGTGATGCCCAGCGCCGGCAGCCGCGTCACCAGGGTGAGCAGCATTCGCTCTGCCCCGCCGTGAGTCAGGCGATTGGTGACGAACAGCACGTTAAAACCGTGTTGCTCAGTCAAACGGTGTTGCTCGATTGAGCGGCGATGTTCGATCAGAGCCGGCCTGTCCTCAGGCCGGTGAACGGTGCGCAACGCTGCATTTTGCGCCGACTCCGTCGCCACCGGGCTGAGGAAAGCCCGGCTCTGATCGTCCCGTGCGAACTTGTCGGTGTGCCACTGGCGGCTTGCCCGCCAGCGCGAACGCGAGCGGACCACGCCATCACAAGCGAGCCCCACGACGCCTGCCAACAGTCCTCGCAGTTCGTCCCAATGCGATGCCCGCCCAAGCAGCGCGCACGCCGCATGCATCATCGACAAGACAAGAAATGACCAGCCAATCAGCAGCCAGTCGCCGAATTGAAGGTCGCAGGTCTTACGCAGAATGTACGCGTAGTTCCGCGCCGTCATCACGCCGAGTTTGTACGGATCGGTCCGACCGCCGCCGTCGCGCCGATGCACCACGCGGGCGACGCGCGATTCGAGCAGCCAGTGTGAGGGCGCGAGCCGATATCCCATCTCGCGATCCTCGCCCAGCGCATACGCAGCAAGTGTTTCGTCGAACGGGTTCGCCAGCACGACGTCGCGACGAAGGGCCATCACGGCGCCCGAGAGCCAGCGAGCGCGGCGCGCGACCCGCGCATCCTGCAGGAGCGCCGGCCTCGGACCCGCCGGAACACCACGCGGGCCGATCCGCCACCAACCGGCGACGCGATACCCCCACTGGAAGAGCCGCCCCGACCGCGTACGAAAGGCCGGCTCGATCACAGTGGCCGTGACGCCGGACACGCGCGGATCGGACATGAGACGCGCGATCTCGGCCACCACATGCGGCTCGCAGGTCAGATCGTCATCGAGAAAAAGCAGAATGTCCCCTTTTTGAGCGAAGCGAGCGGCGAGGTTGCGCGAGGCGGTCAGCCCAATTCCGTGGGTTGGGACGATTCGCCACGTCGTAGCGGCCTCAGCCGCCGCCGGCGCGATTCGATCTCGGTCGGCGTGCGACAGTTCGCCATCGTCGAGGATCAACAGTTCGTCGGCACGACGACTCTGCGTCCGCAGGGATCGGAGCGTGTCGAACAGCGCGTCCGGACGATTGCGCGTGCAGATCACCACCGAAATCGTCGGCCCAATCCCATCCTGCACTGCCATGTCGCGATCCTTCGCGTCCATCTCACAATCCGTTGCCGTCAAATCTCTTGCCGAGGGGCCTGACCCGGCCGCCGCCTAACGCGGCTTGCCCCATCTGGGCACATGGCTCCACGCCCCTTTGAACACTCCCTTGAGTTCATTCCGCTCGGCGAGACTAAAGAACACCGGCGTCGTCACCGCAATCAGCATCACCACCAGCACCGCCGGCCCCAGGATTCGCCCCCGCGTCGCCAGTAAGAACGATACGATCACGACCGCAATACTTCCGCGATCCAGCCGCCGACCCTCCATGCGCATCAGCGCGAGGCACACGGCCAATGCCGCCCCGATCGCGAAGACACCGCACCACGACGCCGCGTGCAGCCCGTGGGCGTCAAACCAGCTCGGGCGCAGAATAAAATAGACGGACGGCGCCATCGCGAGCCACCAGCCTGACGTCTGAATCGCCGCCGGCGTCGGACCCGCCAGCCACCACGCCAGCAGCGCGTTGGCCGCGACGCCCACAGCCCACGGCCACACCAGCAGCCGGCTCTTCTCGATCAACTGAAAATGAATGACTAGGAACGCCAGGTGCGAACTCAGCAGGAAAAACAGCAGTTGCAGCGGCAGGATTTCCGCCCCGTCGATATACGCGCGTCCGAACATCGGCATCACTTGCCGCTTGGCGATGGCGATGCCCGCGCACATGACGAACAGCGCCAGCCCGCCGGCGCGAAAAGCCAGCGACCACTGCCGATCGGCCGCCTCGCGCCCGCGGCTCTCCCATGTCTTCGTCACGGCGCTGGCGATGACCGCGACGATCGACATCGCGCCGATCAGCACCAGGTTGCCGATCTGCCGGGCCGCGTTGAAAACCGCGACCACCTCATGTCCCTGCACCTTGTTCAAATACCACGACGGGTAGTAGACCAGCACTTGCCATGTCACCCCGGCCACCGCCGACCAGAAGCCAAATCGCAGCAGCGACCGTGACGAAGAGTCATCGCTCAGCGTGCCATGCTGCGACGTCCAGCGACCCAGCATCCGGTACAGCATGACGCCCATCACAGCGACCGGCAGGAACAAGGCAATTGCATACACCACTGTCATGGTCAGCGCGCTGCGCATGCCGACGACAACCGCCGCGATGGTGAACAACAGGAAAAACGTTCCGTGTACGGTCTCCATGACCGACAGCGCCGTGAACATGCGCAGGGCCTTGAGGATCGCTAATTCAAAGAAATAGACGACCAGCATGGCAACGACGACCGCCGACGCACTGGCCAGGGCCGGGGCATCGTTCTTGAACGCCTGCGTTAGATTGGGATCGGTCGAGGCCTGGGCGTAGAAAAACTGGCCGAACGCAGTGGGAAACAGCAGCATTACGCCGACACTGACGGCGCTAAATGCGGCCACCAGCATCGTCGCACGCCGCAGGAACGGCGCCAGCGTGCCCCGCGTCTCGTGCTGGGGGATGTAGCGCGTAATGGCCTCGGCCAGCCCGAAGCTGCACAGCGGCGTCATCACGTTGACGGCCAGTTGAATCAGCGTCATCAATCCGAACTGATGCTTGATCATCAGCCGGGCAAGGATGAGATTGCGAATGAAGTTGATGAACCGGAAGGCGACCGTCGCCGGGAGGTAGGTGCCCATCGCCTTCTGAATGCGGGCGTTGGCGAAGAACCCGCTCGGGGCTGTGTCATCGACCAGCGGCCCAAGGCCGATTGGCTGCGGCGTTTGCGCGGCGTCTGAAGTCGATTCGGTTTCGGGCGTGGGGTCGCGCTGGGCCATGGCCGGTAGTTGTATCGCCGTCCTCATCGGCTGTCCCCCCGGCCATCGCGGTCGAGCAAGGATCCTCCTCGCTTCCGTTGCGGCAAAGTTCCACCCTGCCCAACTACCGTGACGATTGAACGCGCACCGGCAATCGCGCGCCGCCCTCGCGCCACTGCGGCCGGTTCGCCTGCACGCGTCTGCCCAGGGGCGTTGGATATCCCACTCGTGCGCGAATCGCCTGCGGCCCCAGCAGGATGTTCAGCGACGCCACGACGGCGGACAGCCCAAAGAACAGGCAGTTCGCGAACGGATTGTCGCTCGTCTCGCGGAAGAATCCGTCGATGAGAAACGCCGCCGCCAGAATCCAGTACAACACCAGCAGATCGCGATTGATGAACCCCGGCGCCGTCGCCGGCAGTTTTCGATACAGCTGTATGCTCTGTGCAATCAGCAACGCGATTGCGGTCACATAGAGCACCAAGCCAATGACGCCCGTCTCGGCCAGCACCGACAGCAGATTGTTGTGCTCCATCGCGGTCGAACTGAACGCGTAGTACGGGCTGCTCGGGTCCTGGGCGAAGTCCGGCGCGTGATCGCGAAAGTGACCGAAACCCACGCCGGTCAACGGATGGTCGGCGACCATGTGCCACGTCATCTGCGCGAGGCCAATGCGCAGCAGGATCGGTTCGAGATCGGTGACACCGCCCTTGTCGCGATCCTCGCTGAGGAAACCCTCCATGTTCGCCACCGCGACAACGAGGGCCAGCGCCAGCAGCAGCGGTACGGTCACCGCTCGCGCCATGCGGCGTTTCGAGCACATGAGCCAGATCGCGCCGCACACCACGAATGACAGCCAGACCGAGCGCGTCTTGGTCCAGAAGATGGCCGGCAGCATGAGGACGTTGCAAATTCGCAGCATCCAGCGAATCGCGGGACTGCTCTGTCGCGCCAGCACGAGGTTGCTGAAAAAGCAGTAGATCAACGCGAGGCCCATGGCGGGCGACATCACAAATGGCCCGCGGACGCGGCCCCAGTGAATGCCCACGCCGGCGTCGGCGATGTAGCGCGGAAAAATAAGACCGTATATTTCGAATCGCTCGCACCAGGCGATGAATGTCAGATACACGCCCAGAATCGAAAAGAAGACCGCGATGCGGCGGAAGTCCCGCTCATGCCGCAGGCCGTGCAAAACCAGCAGAAAGACGATGAACGGGAAGAGATAACCGCCGATCAGCCGGTAGTGCACGGTGATCGGCGAGCGCGTCTCGAATCCGCTCGCTGCGGCGGAAATCGTGAAATAGACGACGATCGCCAACAGGACCCAGCCGACCGGCCACGCCATGCGAAAGCGCGTCCGACCGGTCACGACCATAAATGCAAAAAGCACGATCAGCACGACGAGGCCGATACGCGGAATCGTAAGCGCGAAGAACGCGCTCTCGGCGTCGCGCCAGAACTCCTCGTGCAGCACGATCAGGGTCGCGAACCAGACCAGCACCGCGCTGAGCAGATCGCCGCGAATCGCGATGAACCCGAACGCCGCCGCGGCGACCAATCCCGCCCACAGGATCGGCAATCCTTCACCGCCGGCCGTTGCCACGGCCGCGAGCACCGCGCAGCCCAGCGCGCCGGCCAGCAATGCCAGCCAGATCACCGGAAATCGCCGAGCCGCCATGGCAGTTTGAGACATCCGTGTCCTTTTAATTCAGCATTCGCACCAATTGCAATGCCAGATCGTGTGCCGCTGCTCTGTGAGCAGTGCGAACGTGAAGCGGCGCTGCTGGCGTATGCACTGCTCACAGAGCAGTGGCACGCCCAGATCCATCCCTTCCTTTAGATCATCTGATAGAGCGCATCGGGAATCGGATCGGTCCGCTGATTCAGCACCAGCCCGAGTACCTTCACGCCGCCGGCATCGAGCCGCTTCTTGGCCTCGCCGATGGTCTCACGCGGCGTCTGACCGGCTCGCGCCACCAGCACCGCCCCGCCAATCATCTGGCCCACGACCTTGGCGTCGGGGAACGCATTGATCGACGGCGTATCCACGATGACGTGGTCATAGCGATCCAGCAGCCGTGCCAGCGTGGACTGCAATTGTCTGCTTCGCAACAGCGCAAGCGGCTGGGCCGCCGTCGAACCGGCCGTCAGCACGTGCAATTCACCGCCGCCCGGCAGACTCACCGCCTGCAACGCCGCCTCCAGCGTTGCCCGGCCTTCCAATACATCCGTCAGTCCAGGCGAGCCGCGCAGGCCCATCAACTCGGCCACCCGCGCGCTGCGCACGTTGAAATCCACAAGCGCGATCCGCAACTCTTTATTGCTCGTCGCCCCGAGAATGGCCAGCGACGTCGATATCTGAGTCGCACCATCGCCCTTTCGCGCGGCGGTCACCACGATGCCGCGCGGCGGCGCATGATCGGCCGCGAAAAAGACCTGGCCCCAGATCTGCGAAATCTCGGCCTCGCACTCCTCGCGAATGTGGCACTTCAGCGACGTCCGACTGGCGACCGACCCAATTGGCTGCGTCGAATCAATGGTGCCCGCGACCATCTGGCTCGGTGACGAGCGCGCCTCCGAGACGGGAATCTCATATTCCGGCTCCGGCTCCGGCTCGGGCCCCGATGCATCGGGATCGGCCAATGGATCGATCAAATGCTCGCCCGCGTCGAGCGACTCGCTCGGCACGTCTTCGCCGTTGACCCACGAGAGATCGTCGGACACGCCATTCAGATCATTGAGGCCGTTGAGCGCGTCGGCGGCGTCATCGCCGTTTGTCTGCGACGGATCGGGCTGACCGCCATTCGGCTTGTTCTTTTTGTGCTTTCGAGACACAGATGCAATCTCCTGTCTGACCGCCGTCGGCGGACACTACGCCCCTGCAACCAATCCGCCGCCGTACCGCTTGACCGTTCCGACCACCGGTATGCCGAGGTACCGCTCGGCCTCATCGGTCGAACGCAGCGAGTGGTCGAAGTGATCCATGAAGAATGCCATCGCCGTGCCCAGCAGCATGCTGGCCACGAATGCGACAAGCGTCCACAACATCGTCTTCGGGCTGGCGGGCTTGTCCGGATTCGGCATGCTCGCCTCATCCAGTTTGCGAATGGTGACCATGTCCCGCGCCCGCAGGCTGCTCGCTTCAGCCGAGACGCCTTCCTTCTTCAGGTCGGCGAGCTGCCGCTCGGCCGTCTCGAGATCGTTCTTCTTGCGGATGTACTCGGCCAATTTCCGCGTCGTTTCGTTCTGCTCTTCGAGCGTGCGCTCCATGATCTCGTGGTTCTTGGCCAACTGCTCTTCGCCGGCCTTGATCGTCACCTTCAGACTCTGTGTGTAGCCGATGACCGTCTGGGCCAGTTGCCGCTTGAGTTGGGTGATCTCCTCCGCCAGAAATCGCATGTTCCGCGCCTCGGGCGTGTACTGGGCCGACAACTTGGCCCGCTTCGCCGCCGCCTCAGCCACCTTGGCCCGCATCGAAAGCACCACGGGGTTGTCGGCCAGCACCTCTGGCGCGAGGTTCATCGCGACGTTGGTCAATTCTTCTTCGCTTAACTTGTCGATGCCGCCCTCGCCCGACGCTGCGCTCGGCAGATCCTTGGCAATGACCTCCTGCAGCGCCTTGGCCTTGGCGACCTTGAGTTGCAGCCGGGCGTCTTCCTCGCGAATCTTCGTGAGCACGATCTGCACGCCCTGCTCCGAGCCGCTCTTAGTCAATTGCTCCAGTACGCCGATGTCGCCGGGGTATTTCTGAATGAACGCCTCATAAGCCAGGCGTTTGGCCTCGACGTCCTTGTCGATCTCCTCGATCACCGTCTGCATCACCTTGGCCGCCGGCGCCGTCAGGGCCGTCTGCAACTGGCGATGCCGGGCCATGTACATGTCCGCGAGGATGTCCGCCGCATAGTGGGCATCCTTGAACGAACCATCGCGGGACTTGGGTCCGGGCCGGTCCACCTTGACGACGAACGTCTCGGTCAACGCGACTCGCTCCCCGCCCGGCGTCTCCAACTCGATGGACTTTCGGAACTTCTTGAGTTCCTCCTGATCGTGCTCGAGCAATTGCGCGACCTTGTACGACACCGTGCCCTCCTGCTTGCCGGCGCCGCGCGTCAGGAACTCCTCGATCTTCTGCTGAATCGGCGTGGTGTTCTGCCCGGTGCGCTGGGCCGTCTCCAGCTCCGAACGCAGGTTCAGCCATTGCGACCGAAGCGTTTCGTCCTCGGCGATGACCTTCGTTCGCGCGATCACCAGGTCCGACTGCAGGATCTGCTGCTGGGCCTTGACGAAGACCTCGAGGTTGCGCTCGCTCGAATCGACGGAAGTGGAATTGTCGTTCCGCGGCTCCTTGAAGATCAGGCTCACCGTGCTGCGATAGACCGGCGTCGCCAGGAGCGCGCACGCCAGCCACGTGCCGCCGGTGATCAGCACCACCGTCGCCAGCAGCATCCGCCAGTGCCGGAAAAAGACGCGAACCAGTTCGCGTGCCGACTTGTTTGAGTAGGGGTCGTGCATGGAAAATCACTCTCCGTCGTTTCTACGCCTCTATCCGCCCGCCTGCATTCAAGGCCATCCGCTCACACACGCCACTGCTTACGGCCCGACCTGCGTATTGATATTCGGCCAGCCGGTCTGCTTGTTCTTCACGGTCACAGGGGCGTTGTGAACGTCGTAGTTGAAGTTCATGCCCACGTTGGCGGAGTACGGCAGCACCGATCGAATCCCGCGGGTGAAGACCTGGTCGATCCAGTCGTTGGCCTTGGCCAGACCGGTCGGCGGAACAAATACGATGTCGCCATCGGCCAGGTACAGGTCATGCCGGAATCCGCTGCCATCGGGAAGATAGCCGTCGGGGCCGGGCGTTTTCCGCTCCAGCAGATCGTCCATGTCCACGACCACCGCCTCGGGCAGCGGCAACATGTCGCGGCGGACCACCAGCACATTGCGGCGATCGGCACGCATGTTCGGGCCGCCCGCCGAGATGATCGCCTGAAAGAGCGACAGCGGCGTGGACGACTCGATCGGGCCGGGGCTCATCACCTCGCCCATCACGAAGAACTTCTTGCGGGCAAATTCCAGCAATTGCGCCGTGACTTCCACTTCTTCGAGTTCATTCTTCACATAGAGTGCGTCGAGGTCTTGCTTGAGTTCGTCCACCGTCTTTCCCGCCGCCATCACCTGCCCGATGTACGGCAGATCGATCGTCCCATCCGGCTTGACCGGCACGAGGCGCGACTGACCGCGCGGGGCCGTTGTGATCGCCTTCTTCAACTCCGCGATCTTGACGTTGGCCGCCTCGACCGTAACGGTCAGTTCCGGCTCGCGCAAATGCTTGGAGTAGATCTCGCGGAGCTTGCCTTCGACTTCCTGCGTCGTGAACCCCATCACCAGCACGTCGCCATTGAGCAGACAGCGAATCTTGCCGTCGCTGCCGACGGTCAGCGTCTGGTTCAACTCCTCCTGGAAGGGGAACTGGATCTTGACGCGGTCCTCGATCTTCAGGCGATAGCCGCCCGGGGTGGGGATGTTCTTGACGTGATAGATGATTTCCAACTGATCGCCCGGCGCAATGCGATAGGGCCGGCGCTCGACAATCTGTTCCGGCACGGCCGTGGCCGAGGGCGGCGACTGGTACATCGCCGACGGTTTGGCGGGGTGGCTGTCCGGAATCTTGTGGTGGCCGCCGCTGCATCCGGTCGCACCCAGCACGCTTGCCAACGCGGCTGCAATCGCCGCGCGGCGAACGTTGGCAACTGTCTTCAAACCCTGCAACATCATGATTCCATCTCCCAGCGCCCGGTCCCGTGGACCCTTCACGGCGCCACCGTTGCGTCCCGCACGATTCGCTGCACCGCGGCGAGCGCGCCGCGGGCCTGCTCATAGGTCTTGTGCCGTCCGCTCAGCACCACGCTGTATGTCGTTCCCTCGCGCGCCTGTCGGTCGACCCAGCCGTTGAGCCGGGCTGCCGACAACCGCGACGCCAGCGCGTTGGCCGCACCGCGATCGCTGAATACGCCGCACTGCACGCTGAAGAATTCGTGATCCCATTCCAACATGCGCCGCGCCCACGGAGCGGCCTGGCTCGTGGGGAAATTCTGGGCCACGATCTGAAACTGCTCTTTCGCGTTCTTCCACTCGCCGTGCCGTTGCAGACAAACGCCGTAGCGGTAGCGCACCATGTCGGCCGGCGGCTTCTCGGGCAGCGCCTTGACCGCCTTCGCATACTGCTCGAGCGCGGCGGTGACGTTGCCGGAATCGAAGTAGAACGCCCCCGCCATGGCCCGCGCCTTCGCCGTCAGCACGCGGTCGGTCGACAGGGCGATGCACTTCTGCACGTCCCGCCCGGCATCGACCACGCGGTCGGAGCGCTCGTGGCACAGGGCACGCAGGTAGTAGGCCAGTGCAGACTCGTTGTAGTCGGGGTAGGCGTTGATGATTTCGTCAAGCGTCTTGGTGGCGCCGCGGATGTCGTTGGCCCGGTAGTCCTTTTCGGCGTTGGCGAGCTTCACTTTGCCGTCCGGGGGGAGTTCCACGCAGCCGGCGCAGAAGCCCGCGGCCAGAAACGCCGTGAGGCGCGCCAACCATTGCGAGGCAAAAATGTGGACCGTCCCTGGTCGCATGTCGCTCTTCGTGTTTCGAACCGCGCGCGGCCCTGAACCGCGCTCCCAATACCCGGCCGCGCAAGGAGGCGACCGCTAACACCGTCGGCTTATCGGGATGGCAAAGGGCCGGTATCAGTCAAAAATCCCGCAGCGATTGCGGCCCATTCTCGGAAGCACGCCTGCCCGCAGCGCGGAATGTGCGCTTCCAATAAAAGACCGGACATCAACGCTGCTCATTCCACCAGCGGCGCGATGGCGATGTCTCCACAGCAGGCGGGGGCCACAGGCTGCTCATCAGCCAGTGCGATCGCGAGCGTACAATCCCCCCTCCACGCCAAAGGGTGCCACTGGCTGCTCGTCAGCCAGTGCGAACGCGAGTAGACATCCCAATCCCCGAACGCTTGCGCAATCGCCCCCGCGCCAACAGCCGATATACTCTCCCGAACCTGAATCACCGCACCCGACGGAATTGACACCATGCTCAAAGTCATCTGCATCTGCGGGGCTCGCCCCAACTTCATGAAGATCGCCCCGCTCATGGACGCCTTCGACAAGAGCAAGCGCATCCACGCCCTGCTGGTCCACACCGGTCAGCACTACGACCAGCGCATGAGCGACCTCTTCTTCCGCGACCTCGGCATTCCCGCGCCCGACATCAACCTCGAAGTCGGCTCGGGCAGCCACGCCGTGCAGACCGCCGAGATCATGAAGCGCTTCGAGCCCGTCGTCATCGAGCACAAGCCCGACTGGGTCATCGTGGTGGGTGACGTGAACAGCACCATCGCCTGCGCGCTCGTCGCGGTGAAACTGGGCGTCAAGGTCGCACACGTCGAGGCCGGTCTGCGCAGTTACGACCGGTCGATGCCCGAGGAGATCAACCGGCTGCTGACCGATTCGATCAGCGACCTGCTGCTGGTCAGCGAGCGGTCGGGTATCGACAACCTTCGAAAAGAGGGCATCCCCGATCCCAAGATCAAGTTTGTCGGTAATGTGATGATCGACACCCTGCTCAAGAACCGGAAACGGGCCGATCAATCGACGATCCTCGCCGACCTGGGCCTGACGCCGAAGAACTATGCCGTGGTCACGCTGCATCGACCAAGCAACGTCGACGATGCCGAGACGCTCGGCTCGATCCTAGACGCGTTTGCGGTCATTGCGGCCGATATGCCCATCGTCTTCCCGATGCATCCGCGGACGCGGAAGAACATGACGACGCTCGGCCTGGAGCCGAAACTTGCGGCGATCAAGGGTCTCGCCACGCCCGAGCCGCTGGGCTATCTGGATTTTTTGAAATTGACGGCCGACTCAGCGGTGGTGCTGACCGACTCCGGCGGCGTTCAGGAGGAAACAACGATCCTCGGGGTGCCGTGCCTGACGCTACGCGAGAACACCGAGCGCCCGGCGACGATCACCGACGGCACGAACCGGCTGGTACATCCTGCGAAGCAGGACATCCTGTCGGCCTATCGCTACATCCGTGCAAATCCACCGCCGACCGACCGCCATCCCGAGAAATGGGATGGCCACGCGGCCGAGCGGATTGCCGAAGCAATCCTGGCGGCATCGGTTTAGCTGGCGGCAGATGAGGGAAGTGATTTCTAAGAACCCGGCGTCATATTGCGGTTGCGAACTTCCGGGGCAGCAGGAGCGGCTTCCTCCGGCTGCTCAGTATCGCCAGAATTCGACGCATTCGTGGGTGCCGATTCATCAGGAACCACCGGGCTACCGAACGGCTTGCCTGAGGATGCCCGCTGGACGGCGTTCTCATGACACTTCGGGCACTCAAGCCACTGATTGGGGTCGGCCCGATTCTGCATGCGCTCATTGTATTCGGCGGACGTTATCTCTTCCTCGTAGCCGCACTTGCCACAGGTCAGCTTGCGCATGGTCGCTTGACCGTCAGCCGACTCCGTAACGGGCGCAATCGTATCGCCTTTGTTGTAATTGGAGACGCTGTACACCAAGCCGGCAACAGCCACGACGATCAGAGCCCCGACGCCAATGGTCTTGCTCGAGCCACCGCTCGAGGCCATTGAATGCACTAGCATATATTTCTCCCGCCTCGCAGCCCCACCATCAATTGACATCAAGGATCAGTCGGTCCAGGCTCCCTGATCTGAGCGTCGTTCAGGCAATCCCAACGCCAGCCCGGACCGCGCAGCATCAGGTTTTGAAGCGGTCCCGGCACCGGGGGCTTGAAGTCGGTGTATTGCATCTGAAGGGTCGAGCCGGAACCGTCGCACAAAGCGGCATTGAACCGGCCGATTTTGCCATTCCAGCCCATGACGTTTTCGGGCGGATTTTGACCAAACTGCACCGTGTTGGCTACTGCGGACAGGCCCGGGGCCTGGATATAGCCAATGGTCTCAGCAGTACTCGGGATACGGGAATGCGGCCGAAGGTACGGACCGAAGAACTTGGCCCCGCCGCTGTAGTTTCGGAAGACATTTGCGCCGTAGCTGCAACCGGTCAGCTGCCACACCGGATTGCCCATCCAATTCGGCCAAGCCAGGATGTTGGCCGGATCGAATCCGCTCGAATCGGCGAATCCGGTGTCCGCCGGATCCTGGAAGAGCTTAAAATCCGTTCCGGAACCGACCGCCGGTCCATACAACTGCCGATTCAGCGGGCGGCTGTTGGCGCTCCAATCGGTCTGCGGATTGGTCGTCGCGGCAAAGGCCGGAACCGTTCCCGCGTTGCCGCCGTACTCCAAGTATCCATCCTCGACCCAGAACTTGGCTGCGGGGTGCACCGGAATGAACAAATTCTTGTGGTCATCCGTCGCATAGGCAATCGAACCCTGGCCGATGGCCCGCAGATTGGCCAGCCCCTGTGTTCGGATGCCCTCCCGCTTCGCGGAATTCAGCGACGGAAGCAGGATGGCAATCAGCAATGCGATGATCGCAATGACCACCAGCAATTCAATCAGTGTAAATCCGCGACTCCGCGCTCTCGTTAACATGTTTCTCGCTCCAACTCCAGTATCCCCGGGCTCGCCTTCTTTGTTTTGGCTCGGTTCATTATATGCGGCCTCCGAGCGTCGCATAAGCGGAATTTTCGGATATTTGCAGCGTCCTGGGCCGGCCACCACCGCACCCGGCCGCCAAATTCGGGCCGTGGCTGACGCGGTGAGGACGAGCCTGACTGAACCGCCCCAAGATACCCCGCAGTCCGAATAGAGCGGGAATCCACGGCCGATTTCGCCGCGCTCCGCCCGCGAACAACGCACTTAGAATTTCATGTCCAATATCCGATCGGCGATTGCATCCCCGACCAGCCTGCTCGCCGACGGTCGCAGATGACAATGATCGTAGGTCTGCGGCTCGCCCGTCCGTTCATACCCCGCGCGCAACACCGGCAGCAGGTCCAGGTGCGGCAAGTCGAGTTCGACCATGAGTTGCTTCCACATCGCCTGCGGCCGATCGTCGAGGAACGTCGCCTCGATCTGCACCCGCGCGGGAAACAGCACGACCAGCAACTGAAAGTCGTGCTTGACCGACAGGCTTCGCAGGATGTCCAGATCGGGCCGCATTTCATTCCACGACCAGGGAAACCACGCGGCGCCCCAGTCGATCACCACGGCCGCGACCTCGGCGTCAAACGCGGCGCGATCGGTCCGCCATGCCTCGGCCGGATAAACCGTCGTCGGGTAGGGCTTGCCCGACAGCCGCTCATACTCCGCGCGGTTGTCTTCCACGGCCTCATTCACGAACTCCTGCGTCATCATGCGCCGGGCCAGGGCGCTGTGCGCGAGCAGGCTCTCGGGCAGCACAAACATCCGCGAACGCGTCGCGTCGTTCAGAAACATGCCGAGTACCACGACATCCGGCTCGGCGAGCAGACCGGTTTCGTTCAGGATCAGCAATTCGTCGCGGATGCACGCACCGGACAGCCCCGCATTGATCGCCTCGGCGGCCAGCCCCTTTGCCCGCAACGACGCCTCGATCACCGCCGGATAGGTCTCGGATTCCTCCAGGTAAGGCGCAAGGGTGATCGAATCGCCCAGCACCAGAATGCGCTGCACGCCCGCGGCCTTGGGCGCGACCGGCCCGCCGCGAAATCCGAGCGCATTGCTGCGGTAGCGCGTCTCGCGGCGGCTGATCGGGTCGATGATGGGCTGATCCAGAAAGCGTCGCAGGCGGTAGCCGACGGTCGTCTCCTCGTAGATCGGCGGGGTCTTGTCAGACGGCTGGACGGCGGCCTGGGCCAGCGGATGCGGATGGCGCTGATCCCACCAGAAGACGACGAGGTCAACCAGAACCAGCGCGATGCCGCAGGCCGCAATCAACGCGATGCCCGCGAAAACGTAGTGACGGCGCTTGCGGGTTCGGGGCTGATTCGTCATGACGCGCTCAACTCGCCGCCGTTCGGCATTGTGAGTGGACGTCAAGCCCGGCGCGACGGCGGAATTCGATTATCGCAGGGTTGAGCGCATGGTGTCCAGCGGGCGCTGGTTTTGACCCATCATCGACAAAGTAAAAAAAGCAGAGGCCGCGAGCGACATCCGACTCCCTGGGCGGGCGTCAGCGTCGTCCACGGCCTCGCGTGACCCCGGTGCCGCGCCTGGCGACGCAGCACAAGGGCCGGTGGAGTGGGAGCTTGTTTAGACGATTTTATTCCTTCTGGCCGGACTGCAGCTTCTGATACTTCTTATACAACTCCGGCCGGTTATTTTTCAACTCATCGACACTCGAAAATTGTTCGACCAGTTCCTGATCGCCCTGTCGAACGATGACTCGAACCGACCCGTCGGTCTGGAGTTCGAAACTTGTCTTCGGCTGGCGGGCCACCCACAGCGGCGAGCCCTGGTTGCCGAGTGCCCGAAATGCCTCGGCCTGCTTGCGCAATTCCTCGGCCTGCTGCTGATACATCTTCGCCGTGCCTTCATGCTGCTTCAGCATGTCCATCGGCGCCAGCTTCAGACGATTGCGGAACATCCACTGATCCCGACCGAGCTGTCCGAGATCGCGCCGCGACCCGCTCAGCATCTTGTGGGCCTCGGCATCGGCGGCCTCGAGTTCCTGCTCGTTGGCATAGGTCTTGACGCTTGTATTCGTATTGCCGTTTTCCTCGGTGGTGCGGCTCACGATGATGTCGCCGCCGTCCTTGCGCTCGACCTTGATGGTCGTGCCGTTGATCGACTTCTGGACGACGATGTTCTCCTTGAGATCGCCGGGGCCGCTGAAGGAGAAGCCGCCGGTCCTGGGCAGCATCTTCCAAACGTCGGTGCCCAGGTTGTCAAGCTTGCCGAGATCGCGCATCACCCAGTTGCCATCCTTGTCTTTTTCAAGGATGCGGCCGAAGTTGGAGACCTGATTCTGCGAAAGCGCCTCGGTCTCGGGCTCATACTTGTACTTGGTCGCGTCGACCTCCTCGGGCCGCGAGCCGATGGTCATGGCGGTCTGGGCTGGCTTGGCGGCACGAATGTAGGTGATGTTGCGGGTCTCGCCCGGCACGAACGTCTTGATCATGTCGATGAACTTGTCCAGTTCGGCCGGCACGGATCGTCCGTCGATGCTGGTGATCACGTCGTATTGCACGAACCCGGCGGCATCGGCCGGAGAACCCTCCAGCACGTTCAGCACGACCTGGCCCTGGCCCTCTTCAAGGCCGAGTTGCACGCGCATCGACTTGGCCGGCGGGCCGAACTGCAGTCCGAGCCACGGTCCGCCCGGCGGAATCGCACCGGCCGACTTGGCCGATACGATGAACGCATCGTCGTCATCGTCACCCACGATCATGACATCGCCGGGCTCTTCCTCCATCGAGACCAGCCGCGCCATGCCGCCCTTGTTATTGAGCGCGCGCCGCTTGATCTGCAGCGGCTTGCCCTCGGCGGCGATGACCTGCACGGGCGGCGCTTTGGCCGCCGGCGTCACCGTATCGCCGGACTCCGGCGGGCATCCCAGGATCAATCCGACTGTCAACATTGGAATTGCAAACATCGCAAGACACTCCTTTAACACTGAACCCTGCGCCGGCCCTTCACTCCTCTGTCAGGCCCGATTGCCCGACCCCGCCGGCGTCGTTCTCCCTGGTACTGTCATCGTCGCGCGGCGGTTCGACGCCCGCGCGGCGCCGTTACACGGCAGTTAATATTCCCCCGCCATGGGCGCGACACGCGTCGACTTCACATTTCGTTCGATGAGATACAGCCGTCCATCATCACCGCGCACCCCGATCAATTCGCGGTCGGTCAACTGTTGCCGGCGCTGCGGCATGAGATCATCGTCGCGGTAGTCCACCAGTCGGGCCGGCACCTGCGGAATGTGGACCGGCTCAGCGAAGGTGTACTCGGTGGGAACGCCCACCGGAATCGATCCGCCCGTCTTTGCAAACTTGGCCGTCTGGTTCGGCTGGTTGTGCGGCAGTTGCGGAGCGATCGAGAACACGAAGACGGCGGCGGCGGCCAGACCGCTCGACGCGATGGCGAGCCACGTACCGCGCCTGCGACCCGGGGCAGTCGCCGTCATCGTGCTCTCGATGCCCCGCCGCAACGCCTGGGCCACGAGGGCGTCGTTGCGGTGGTATTGTTCCAGCATGGCCCGGGCCGCCGGGTCGCGCCCGAGAATGGCGTGCAATTCGGCTTGCTGAGCGTCGCTCAGCTCGCCGTCGAGGTATCGGTTGATGAGGACTTCCGTCCGCTCATCGACCTGCATCCCTTGAATGTCGCCATGGTCGTTCATCTACTGCACACGTCCGCTCTTTTTTTCCGCAGCCAGCACTTCCCGCAACAGGCGTCTGGCCCGGACCAACCTTGTTTCCACTGTATCGACCGGCAGGCTCAGGGCCTCGCCGATCTGAACGTAACTCCAATCCTCCAGATGCCGCAGCACAAAGGGCTCGCGATAAATCAGCGGCAACCCCGCGATCGCATCGAGCACCTCCTTGAGCATCTCGGACTTAATCGCTCCACGGAGCGGCGTCGGCTCGCCCGCCGTCGCCACGTCGTCCGAGAGGAGCGGCTGCGAGCGTTTCCGCTGCCGCGCGGCCTTCTGGCCAAAGTCGATGGCCGCGTTCTTGGCCATGCGAAACAGCCAGGCCCGCCACCGCTGCGTCTCAACCAGGGTGCCGACCTGCTGCCAGACGTTGGTCCAGACATGCTGGACGACGTCATCGACGTAGGAGGCATTCCCAAGGCTGGTGTAGACGACGCCCCGCACCCAACGGTCATGCCGGCGCACAAACGCATCCAATGCGCCGCGCTCTCCCCGCTGGGCCGCCTCGATCAACTCGGCGTCACCCGACTCCGGACTCAGGGTCATCGCGATGTCCACACAAGAATGATGACGCTTCACGGCTTGCTGGCCTGTCAGGATTTACGACGTCGTGGGAGGCTCGATGGCTTGATTTTATTGGATGCCGGATCGAAATCGGGGGTGACACCACTACTATTTCGTAAACCTTTTCCAGAAAAGCACTTAAAATCGAATGGGCCGGCGATTCAGTCCTGCAGCGGGCCGGACATCTAAGGAGACGGCTCACGGGTCGGGGCCACCGCAGCAACACCCGGATACCTTAGCTTCGGCAGATACGGCTCAATCACATGCGGCCGGTAGATCAGGGCGATCGTCAGCGCCACCCACAAGAGCGCCGTTATGAGAAACGGCTTGTCGCGGACGAGGATGTCCGTAGGGCCGGTGCGCTCGCCCAGGGCGATGACCATCGAATATCGAAAAATGGCGTAGACGACCAGCGGCGTGGTGAAAACCAGATTGTGCGAGGCGCCGGGCGAGCCGGGGTCCAGCGTGTAGAGCAGGAATGTGATGATCGCAATGCCGCCGGTGGTCGAGAGCAGTTGGTTCAGCAGGTCGGGCGTGTAGTGCACAAGGGTGGCGCGGTGGGCCTTGGCCTTGTCCTTGTCGCCGATGGAGGCCAGCTCGCAGCGCCGCTTGCCGAAACCGAGAAAGAGACAGAGCGTGAAGGTGCAGATGATCAGCCACGCCGACACTTCGACCTCAATCGCCTGGGCGCTAGCCAGAGCCCGCAGCACGAAGCCGATGGCGATGATGATCACGTCGAGCAGCGGTTGCTGCTTGCCGACGAAATTATAAAACAAGTTCAGCACCAGGTAGCCGGCCGCCGTCGTGAAGAACCCGCTCGGGAATCGCGACGCGAAGGCCAGCCCGGCCGTCGCCAGCAGGACCGAGATCATCCCCGCCACGGCCGGCGACAGCGCCCCCGACGCCACCGGCCGGTTCTTCTTCGTCGGGTGCAGGGCGTCTTCGCGGTAATCGACGAGATCATTCAGCGCGTAGACCGCGCTCGAAAGCATGCAGAAGATGGCAAACGCCTCAACCGACGCGATGATGGCGGCGGGGTCGGTGTTCTTGGCCCCGAAGATCAGCGCGGAGAACAGAAAGACGTTCTTCACCCATTGTGCGGGGCGAACCAGTTGAATCACGGCGCGAAGCGATCGAACCAATTGCAGGGGCCTCCATCTGCGTGGAGGCTACGTTACGGCTGGGATGCGACCGCCGTCAAATCAGAGGAGCCGCAGTTCGCCCTGCTCGCCGTCGTCCGGTTGTGATGGCAATTCCGCAACAGACGGCCCGCGATACCCGCCGGCATCGCCGCGAACGATGTGCGTCTCACCCGTCGCGAGTTGCCGCATTCGCGAGCCGATCGTGATGTCGCGGCCGGGGCGCCGCTTGACGATCAACTGCTGCTCGGCCGTGATGCGCTGGGTGAAGCGCAGGCCGATTTCAAACCGCTGATCGCCCACTTGCACACACCGCTTGACGCGGGCATTCAATCGCACCAGCCGATGGCTCGCGGTCTGGTAGGCGATCTGACACGCGCGATCGACATCGATTGCCTTGTCGAAGACCAACCCCAGACCACTGGCAGACAGGTCCACCAACGGACACTCCACGTGTTCGACCCGACCCGACTCGTCCTGCGGCGTGAAGCACACGGTGACGCCCTTCGCGGCACGCCGCGCCGAATCGCGACGACCGCGCGTACGCTGCGACTCCCGCGCCGATTCGCTGAGGATCACCTTGCTGACAATTTCGCCGTCGAACAGTTCGATGGGTTCGAGATTGACCGACATCCCCCGCCTCCCCCAAAAGACAAAGACGCCCCCGAAATACACACAGAGACGTACATCAACTATCCAATACGGAGCTTGCAGCGGGACATGCGATTCCGTGGCCGCGCACGCGAATCGACCATTTATGGGACAAAGCAAGCAGAGGCGCTAGAAAAAGTCGGGCGACTCCGCCCGATATCTGCTGTAAACTCCCCGCTTCGGACCTGGCCGCCCCGTCACGGCTCGATCGCGACGGGAACGGCCGACTTCACGTTTCGTTGCTCCAGAGAGAGGGGATGTCGATGCGCCGATTCATACAGACAACTCGCAAGATCGATCGACTCGGAATCACGTGGCTGCTGGCGTGCGCAGCCGTGGCCGCGGTCGCACCGCTTGCCGCCAGTGCGGCGCCGCGTGACATGACGCCCTACGACGTCGCCCGCCTGCGCAACGTCGGCAGTGCGGTCATCTCGCCCGACGGCTCGAAGGTCGCCTACACCCTGAGTTCGCCGCGCCAGCCCTGGCTCGACAACGACGACCCCGCTGACAAGGACGGCGGCTCATGGACCCACCTTCATGTTGTCGACATGGAAGGCCGCAGCAAGCCCTATGTCACCGGTGAGAACTCGGTCGGCGGCGTGCAGTGGATGCCCGATGGAAAGGGAATCTCGTTCCTGGCCAAGCGCAATGGTGACAAATCGCGAAGCCTGTACGTCATCCCCATCGACGGCGGCGAGGCCCGCCGCGTATTCAAGCACACCGTCGATATCGCGTCCTACGACTGGAATCCCGACGGCACGCAGATTGCCTTCATCGCCACCGACAAGCTGGACAAGAAGATCAAGAAGAAGCGCGACCTCGGCTTTTCGCAGGAAATCTACGAAGAGGACATCCGCGACGCCGCCGTCTGGATCGGCAAGCCCGACTCCGACGACAAGCCGCGCCGCCTCGACATCAAGGGCAGCGCCACGGCCGTCGTCTGGAGCCCCGACGGCGCGCATCTCGCCGTCTCAGTCTCACCCACTTCGCTGATTGACGATGAATACATGCGTCAGAAGGTTCACATCGTCAATCCCGAAAGCGGTGACGTTACCGCCAAACTCGACAACGTGGGCAAGCTCGGTCCGGTCGCATGGAGCACCGACGGCAAGCAACTCGCCATGCTCTCGGCCTGCGATCTCAACGACCCATCCGATGGATGCCTGATGGTCGCCTCGGTCGATGGCGGCGCGCTCAAGAACGTCATTCCGGATTATCCGGGGCACGCCTCGGCCCTTGCCTGGCAAAGCCCGACGCACGTCATGTACCTCGCCGGCGCCGGCGTCTGGACCCGATTTGGGAAGGTCTCCGCCGACGGCTCCGAGAACAAGGACCTCATCGCGCAGGACAAGTACGTGCTCGACGGCCTCACCCTCTCCAAAGATGGTCAGGTCGCGGCGATGGTCGGCCAAAGCGCCGAGCATCCCGGCGAAGTGTTTGTCATGAAGCACGGCGAGACGGCGCCGCGGCGACTGACCGACAGCAACCCGTGGCTGAAAGACATCCGTATGCCCAAGCAGGAGGTCGTCGAGTACAAGGCCCGCGACGGCATGATGATTCAGGGCATCCTGATTCGCCCGCTCAATGAGGAGCCGGGCACGCGGTATCCACTCGTGCTCGTGGTCCACGGCGGACCCGAGGCACACTACTCCAGCGGTTGGCTCACCCGCTATGCCAACCCCGCACATGTGATGGCCGCTCAGGGTTACGCCCTCTTCTTCCCCAACTATCGCGGCAGCACCGGTCGAGGCGTCAAATTCTCCAAGGAAGATCAGGCCGATTGCGGCGGCAAAGAGTTTGACGATCTCGTCGATGGCGTCGATTACCTGATCGAAAAGGGACTCGTGGAAAAGGCCAAGGTTGGCGTGACCGGCGGCTCGTATGGCGGCTTCGCGACGGCCTGGTGCAGCACGTATTACTCCGATCGGTTCGCCGCGGGCGTTATGTTTGTCGGCATCAGCGATCTGATCTCGAAGGCCGGTACGACGGACATTCCCAACGAAATGTACCTCGTGCACGAGTTGAAGTGGCCGTGGGAGGCCTGGGAGGAATTCGCGGCGCGCAGCCCGATTCGCCACGTGGAAAAGTGCAAGACCCCCCTGCTCATCATGGGCGGCGCGGATGACTCGCGCGTGCATCCGAGCCAGTCGATGCAGTTGTATCGATTCCTGAAGATCCTCAACCAGGCCCCGGTGCGGCTGGTGCGCTACCCAGGCGAAGGCCACGGCAATCGCCGCGCCGCCGCGCAACTGGATTACCAGCTTCGCTTGATCCAATGGATGGATCACTATTTGAAGGGCCCGGGCGGCGCCGCGCCGGACTACGACTTGAAGTACGGCGAGAAGAAGGAAAAGGACGACGCGGCCAAGCCTCACGCGGATGAGAAGGATGACGAATAGCGTAGGATGTGGGCGCGAATGACAGCGCTCTCTGGTGCCGTCCGCGCCTGAATCAAGAGACGCGCCTTGATCGAAATTCACGACGCCTGCGTGAAGTGCGGATACAGTCTGTTTGGGCACCCCCAGCAGGGTACGTGTCCCGAGTGCTGGACTCGCTTTGAGAAGCCAATACACTCAGAGACAGCTTGCCACCCGCCCTATCGCGCGAGCGTGGCCATCAGCGCCATCAACATCGGCATCATCCTGTTTGTCTTTCTTGGCCCGCGGCCGATGCCGGACATTCTGGAATTGGGCGGCCTGATCCTCGCCTGGGTGCTGTCGCTGTGCGCATTGGCATGCGCCATCATCAAACGCTTGGGAACGCGACGCTACAACCTGACACATGCGATGCTTGCACTCGCATTGAGCATCGTGATTCTGGCGTTTCTCTCTTTCATTTTGGCCATTGCAGCGCTCTTCCTGATCACCGGCGGCGCCTGACACGGTCGGCGAAGCGGCCCGCGAGACCGTTCTCTGGAATGATCGGAGCTTCTTTCGTGCGGCAACAGGCAATTGGCTGCTGACTGACAGACGGGCGGACGGTGCGCCTGCCGCAGGGTCAGAGTCGCCGTTACGCAAGCGCCGGCTCGTGCTCCACGTATCGATCCCGAACGAGCATGAATTCAGACTCGCATTCCAAAAACGCATCGACAACGTCGGGGTCAAAGTGTTTCCCACGTTCAGACACGATAATCCCGTGCGCGACATCGTGAGCAAACGCCTCCTTGTAAACGCGTTTCGACGTCAGGGCATCGTAAACATCTGCCAGCGCCACAATGCGACCGCTGAGTGGAATTTCATAACCGCAGATCCCGTGCGGATAGCCGGTGCCGTCGAAGCGCTCGTGGTGGGTAAGGGCAATCTCTTTCGCCATTTGAAGAAACTGCACCCCGGGGAAATGTTGGGCCGCTGCTTCGAGCGTCTCGGCGCCAATGGTCGTGTGAGTCTTCATAATGTCAAATTCGCGATTGCTCAAGCGACCCGGCTTGAGCAGCACGCAATCGGGAATGCCCACTTTACCGATGTCGTGCAGCGGGCTTGTCAAGAAGATCAGACGGACAAAGTCAGAGTCAACGTCCGCGCCGTATCGCTCGTGCCGGGCAAGTTGTTGGGCAAGGATCCTGGAATATGTGCGAACACGCTCCAGGTGTGCGCCCGTTTCTGGATCGCGCGACTCGGCAAGTTTGGCCATCGCAAAAATCGCCACGTCGCGCGTCTCAAGTGCCAAAATGCGCTCGGCGGCCCGAACTCGGACGCGAAGTTCTTCAGGAACAAAGGGCTTGGTCAAGAAATCGTCCGCTCCGGCTGAAAGACCCCCGACAATACTCTCGGTGCCATTGCGCGCGGTGAGCAGAATTAAATAGACATAGCCAGGCAATTCTTCTTCCCGAATCCTCCGGCACAATTCAAGGCCATTCATTCGGGGCATCTCCCAGTCTGAAATGACCAGGCGGCACTCGGCGCGCCGAATGATCTCCAGCGCTTCCTGACCGTCGCTTGCTGTGACGACGTCGTGTCCTGCCTGGGTCAGCGCAAGTGACAAGACGTCCAAGGCGATTTCATTGTCGTCTACAATCAGAATCTGCATGTTCCGCTCCGCCTTGTGCTATGGCTCCATTGTGCTCGTAATGAGAGTCGCATGAAGCGATTGGCAACTGTCAAGCTCCGCTTCCATGGCCGTAATGATGTCATAAGCCTCGCCGAGGTCGCCGCCGCGGCCCATCGCCTCCAGTTCGGCTGCCAGGCGCTGCATCTTCGCAGCGCACAAGTAACTGGCCGCTCCCTTGAGACTGTGAGCCAGTTGCCGTGTCGTGACTGGATCCTGGCCGGCGACACTTGTACGTAGTTTTTTCAAATCGATATCTGTCTGTTTCTGGAACTTGTCAATGAGTTGGGTAATGAATTTTGGCGCATTGCCCATTCGTCGTTTGAGGGCCTCAATATCGATAGGGCGTGCATCTTTCCCAGTGTGAACGGACGGTTCGATTCCTTGAGCACCGGACGCACCATCGGACTCCGCATTGCTTGCCGTCCCAGGGATCGTACGCCGGGCCTTTGCGAGGCGATCTTCGATCATGTCGATCAGTCGTTCCGGGCTCAATGGCTTGGTCAGGTAATCGTCCATTCCCGACTGCAGACAGCGCTCGCGGTCGCCGGCGATTGCATTCGCCGTAAGCGCGATAATCGGAAGCCGTTCGCCTCCGCGATTTAGCCGGCTCTCATCTTCGGCGCGCCGAATGGCGCGCGTGGCGGTAAAGCCATCCATTTCCGGCATCTGACAGTCCATCAAGACAAGGTCGTATTTGCGACTCAGTACTGCCTCAAGCGCCGCCGCGCCGTTCATGACCGCATCGCAGGAATAGCCTGCCTGTCGCAAAATCGTGGCGGCGACTTCCTGGCTGATCGGATGATCTTCCGCGAGTAGAATTCTGGCATTGGGGTAGTTGGTCTTCGGTCTTTTGCCCGGCTGCGCTGATCCCGTGAGGTTCCATTGCATGCCACCGGGCGGCGGCGACGCAGCACAGGCCACGGCATCCGTAATGATGTCGAGCAGTTGCGACTGCCGAACGGGTTTCGTTTCGACGCCCACGAATCCGTCTTCTCGCAGTTGCTTTAGGTCGCCATCAGGCTGCGATGAACTGAGAAGAATAAGAACGGTTTCCTGAATCAGCGGATCTGACTTGATCCGCCGCGCCAATTCGCGTCCGGTCATCCCCGGCATCTGCATATCCACTATCGCAAGGCCAAACGGCTTGTTCTCCTTCACGGCGTCATGAAGCTCGTTCAGGGCCTCATGGCCGCTTGCCGCGGCGCTGTGATCGAGGCCCCAGCCGGTCAGTTGTTCATGGAGGATTTCTCGATTCGTAGCATTGTCATCAACGATCAGGACGCGCAGATCCCGCAGGGTGCCGGAGATCACGCGGGCCCTCTCGCCCTCTGCCGGCTGCTTTTCGAGCTTCACGGTGAACCAGAAGGTGGAGCCGCTTCCCTCCTCGCTCGTCACGCCGATATCTCCATTCATCACTCCAATCAGCTTCTTGCAGATGGCGAGACCCAGACCGGTTCCACCGTATTTCCGCGTGGTCGAAGCGTCGACCTGCGAGAAGGACTCGAACAGCCGATCGAGGCGGTCAGCAGGAATTCCAATGCCCGTGTCGTTAACCGTGAAGCGAATGGTTGCGTGAGTGCGATCCTCTTGCTCGAGCGTGGTGCGAATCACAATTTCACCCGACTCGGTGAACTTGATCGCATTGCTCACCAGATTAGTGAGGACTTGCTGCAGGCGTCCGGGATCGCCGCGGACGAGCGCCGGAACTTCTGGGTGAACGCCGGCGATCAATTCCAAGCCTTTGGTTTCAGCCCGGGAGGCCATGGATGCGGCCACACTCTCAACTGAATAGCGCAAGTCAAAATCGGTGCACTCGAGTTCCAATCTGCCGGCTTCAATCTTCGAAAAGTCCAGGATGTCATTGATCAAGGCAAGCAGCGAATCGCCGGAGGATTTTGCCAGCCAGGCAAGGCGGCGCTGTTGGGCGTCGAGCTTGGTGCCAAGCAGCAATTCTGTCATACCGATGACGCCGTTGAGCGGAGTTCGGAGTTCGTGGCTCATCGTCGCAAGGAATTCGCTCTTAGCCCGGTTGGCGTTCTCCGCTTCGATCCGAGCCGCTTCAATGGCAAGGGCGCGCTTCTGATCGTCAACATCCGTACAGGCGCCGATCCACTGGACGACGGCGCCGGTTTGGTCTCGAACCGCGACGCCGCGGACAAGAAACCAGCGATAGGCTCCATCGCTGGCTCGCCTGAAGCGACACTCACCGGTGATGGGCGCGCCACTCTGAATGCAGCTATTCAATTCTGCGACGAATGCCGGCGCATCTTCTGGATGTATGGCGGATTTCCACCCCCACCCCAGTGATTGTTCGAGTGTGAGGCCCGAATACTCATGCCAGCGCGCGTTGCAATAATCGGCGCGTCCGTCGGCATCAGCCGTCCAGAGCAGCTGAGGAATGGTGTCAGCGATGGTGCGGAAGCGCAGCTCGCTTTCATTCAGGGCCTGTTCCGCTCGCTTTCGCTCAATTCCACCCGCGAGATAGTTGGCGATTGACTTGAGTGTTTGCAGAGTCAGATCCGTTAGCGCATGCCGCGAAAAGAGCGCAACCACGCCGACCAGACGATCCTCCACTAGAAGCGGATATCCTGCAAACGCCACCATTCCGTTGCGTTGCGCCCACTCCTGATCGCTTACGCGCGGATCGCCAATGACCTCGTTGGTGAGGTGGGGCTTGCGCTCATGGGCAATAAGGCCTATCTTGAATTTGCCGACGGGCACTCGGCCATGAGCACCATCGATGTGCGTATAGAGACCGGCGCTGGCCTGCAGCTCGAGGACATTCTCCTTCTCATTGAGCGTCCAGATGCGCGTGAATGCACAGTCAATGTGCTGTGTAATGGCGTCGCAACAACAACGGAGCCTTTCATTCAAGGTGCCGCCACGTGTCAGGGCGTTACTGATTTCCGCCTCCAGTGTCGCCAGCCGCGTTCGTTCCAGAAGCGCCTGCTCGTTCCGTTTGCGCTCGGTGATGTCGTTGCGAATCGAAACGTATTTCTCGATCTTGCCGTCCGGCCCCTTGAAAGGCGCAATGATGCTGTCCACCCAGTAAATGGACCCATCTTTTGCGCGATTGCAGACGTCACCGTGCCAGGCCTGACCGGCGGCGATGGTCCGCCACATCTGCACCCAGAAACTGCGCGGGTGATTTCCCGAATTGAGCACACGATGATCTTGGCCAATCAACTCGTCGCGATCATAGCCGCTTATTTTGCAAAATGTATCATTTATGTCGATGATTCGACCGGACGAATCGGCCACAGAAACAATGGCATGTTTGTTCAGAGTGCCACGCAGTGCAGCGGTCTCGGAAAGGGCGGCTTCGGCCTGATGCCGGGCAACCACGGCCTGGCGCTCGCTCAGGCGAATGGAGGCAGCACCATGCAATACGATGGTGATGAGCAGGAGGCAGGCACCGGCGCCGACGACCAGGGCCGTACGCTGCATCCGCGCCTGTCGAGCCTCACGCGTAAGCCATTCCTCTGTGGCTCGCAGCATGACCTGAATTCCGCCTCCGTCAAGCGTGGCAAAATTCTTGAGGCGGAACATGCTGATAAATTGATCGCCCCGGTGGACGAAGCTGTGATCGACGCTCCCAGTGACCAGTGGTTTGACGATTTCGCGCAGAACTTCGGCGTCGATGGCCGCATGACTACGCCCTGCCACAATGTCCTCTGAAAAATACCCGCCGGAATCCGTGACAAACTCAATCGAACCCTCGCTGGAGGCGATCCGTCTATCACGAATGAGGTCGGTCAGGCGATCGAATCGCATACGCGCGCTGGCAACACCAATTCTTTCACCATTAGATGGATTGACCACCGGCACCGAATAGGCGATCGAGAGTCCCGCCGAGTCAAAGTAAGCCGGCGTAATGTCGCACTTCGTCTGGAATTCGAGGACGCTCTCACTGACCGAATTTCGCAGGCACTGTTTTATGATTTTTCGATCATCAAAACTCTTCTGCATCACGCGCTCAACGCGTTCCGGCGCAACGGGCGAGCCGGACGCATATTTCGTGTTGATGGCCACGATGCGGCCTGAGGCGTCGAACAGCGCGAATGCGTCAATTTCGGTAGAAGATGTGATCGCCTTGTTGCACAGCTCAAACAGCTTCGCTGAATTGCCATTCTTAAGCGCAATGGACAAATCCGGCATGCTCGCGAGTTTCTCCGTTCGCTGCATGGCCGGTCTGACGAGGCGTGCGACATCTGCGCGGAGCGAGTTTCCAATATCCAGTAGTTGCGCCATTGCATCGGAGTCGGCAACTTCCCGGGTTTCAATGGGCATGAACAGCCGGATGACTCCGGCAATGATCACGGCGCTGGCCACTAAGTATGAGATGAAACGAATGGGGCGGTTTGTAGCGACCAGACTGGTGAAGGTGCTGATTCGCGGACTTGGCCGAACGGACTCGTATGCGCGCGGTGAAATTCGCTGTGACGCATCTGGTGAAACCGTGGACTTTGACGGGTCCGCGGCTGCCTTCACTATGTCGCCGCCTTTTCGAATGAACGCTGTCACATCCTCGACTTCGTGAATAATGAAGGTCACCTCGCCATTCGGCCCAAGTACCGGCGAGTTTGTAGGACTCCAGTACCGCTCCTCGAATTCGCCGCCTTCCGAAGCCGGCCGGCGAATGTCATACTTCTGAATGGCCATTGCGTCCGCAGCGCGGCGCTGCAACACCCAGTTCAGAGATGCACGCAGGTTTTGGGTCCCGTCGGCATGAGGATCGTTCGGATTGTCGGGGAATACCTCAAAGAGATTGCGGCCGAGAATGTTCTCCCTCTGCGTCATCGTGGCATGCAGATAGGCATCGCTCGCTGCGACAATTGTAAAATCAGGCGACAAAACGAGGTAGAGGCCTGAGGCCGATTCGAACAATTGACGAAAATCGGGCGCTCCGCTCGGCAATGGACTCTGATTGAACTCACCATACGACATATGCGGATGCCCGGATTCACGGCTGATCTTGAGGGCGGAAAACAAACATCCGCGCGCCAGTACAGTCCCAGCCGCTTCAAGTCAGACGCGTATGGTTTAATCGACATTTAGAAAGATGTGATTCAGAAGTGTATTTCAGCTGAGACTTGTCGTTCGCATAGTGTGTTTTTCGGAACAAACGAACGTACCGCAGCACACGGACTTGATCGCGAGTCGCATTCAGCTCCCCCGGCCGGTATTACCGGGGCTCTTGGCGCTTGGTTCGGCGTAACAGATCGGCTACCCCCACAAAATCATCCCCGTATCAAACCGATGCGGAAGCGCCGGATGCCGCGGCACGACGCGCACGGCGTAGCGATGCTGGCCGCTGCGGATGCACGGCACCTTGCCGACGAACCAGGTTGTGCCGTTCTCGCCCCGCTCGCCGACCTTCATCTCATCCGACGCGCCTTCCACCAGCGAATCCGACGCATCGACGCGGCCGTGGTACAACTCGACCGCCACATCCTCGGGGCGCACGCTGCCCAGTCGAACCGCCGCCCGAACATTCAGGAATCCGCCGACCTGCAACGCGCGCGAATCATCCGACTCGACGCGCTCAATCTTGACTTCACCCCACTTGGCGCCGAGGCTCTGCTTCCACTTGGCCAATTCCCGGGCCGCCGCGAAGCCGGTCGACGCCAGCCCCTGCCATCGGCGAATCGCCGGCACGTACAACCGCGACGCGTATTCCTCGATCATGCGATTGGTGTTGAACATCGGGCAGATCGTACGCATTGACGCCTTCACGCGCGCGATCCACCGGCGCGGCAGACCATCCTCGCCGCGCTCGTAGAACATGGGGATGACCTCTTTTTCGAGCAGGTCGTAAATCGCCTCACCCTCTACATAGTCCTGATAGCCGGGGTCTTCATAGACCTGACCATCGCCAATGGCCCAGCCGTTCTCGCCGTCGTAGGCCTCGGGCCACCAGCCGTCGAGCACCGAGAGATTGATGCCGCCATTGGGCGGAACCTTCATGCCGCTGGTGCCTGATGCCTCGCGCGGCTTGATCGGATTGTTGAGCCAAACGTCGCAGCCCTGCACAAGTTTGCGCGCTACGGAAATGTCGTAATTCTCGAGAAACACGATCCGCCGGCGGAACTCGGGCTTGCGGGAGAACGCCGTGATCTGCTTGATCAATTCCTTGCCGGCGCCGTCGCGCGGGTGCGACTTGCCGGAAAAGACAAACTGCACCGGTCGATCCTGATCGGTGATGAGCCGAAGCAGCCGCTGCGGATCGCGGAAGAGCAAAGCGCCGCGCTTGTAGGGCGCGAAGCGACGGGCAAAGCCGATGGTCAGCGCCTCCGGATCGAGCACCTCTTCGGCCGCCTTGATCTCTGTGGGCGGCGCCCCCCGCCGGCGGAGCTGCTCCCTTCCGCGGTGGCGGCAATACTGCACGAGGGCCACGCGCCGCCGCTCATGCGTCCGCCACAGTTCCATGTCGGGGATTTCGCTGACGCGCAGCCAGATGTCGTGATCGACCGGGTTCTCCGACCAATGCGGCCCGAGGTAGCGATTGAGCAGATCCTCCATTTCGGCGGACATCCAGCTCCGCGTGTGAATGCCGTTGGTGATCGAGGTGATGGGCACTTCGTCCCGCGGAGCGCCGGGCCAGACGCTCTGCCACATCTCGCGCGACACGTGTCCGTGCAGCGCACTGACCCCGTTGGCGAAGCCCGACAACCGCAGGGCCAGCACGGCCATGTTGAACAACTCGTTTGGATCGGCCGGGTCCTTCTTGCCCAGGCTGGCGAAGGTCTCCGACGAAAGGCCGATGCCCGGCAGATAGGGATCGAGGTATTTCTTGAGCAATTCGGGATCGAACCGATCGATGCCGGCGGGAACCGGCGTATGCGTCGTAAAGATGTTGGACGGCACGACCGCCTCGCGCGCCTCAGAAAATGACAATCCGTCTTTTTCCATGCGCTCGCGGATTCGCTCGACCGCGAGAAACGCCGAGTGGCCCTCGTTCATGTGGCAGACGGCCGGCGTGATGCCCAGCTTCGCCAGCATCCGCAGGCCGCCGATGCCCAGCACCACTTCCTGCCGGATGCGCATCTCTTCGTCACCGCCGTAGAGGCGCTGAGTGATTTCGCGATCGGTGGGGTCGTTGGCCGGCAGATCCGCGTCGAGCAAATACAACGTCACACGGCCGACGAAGACCTTCCATGCCTGCAATTTGACAGTGCGACGGCCGACCTGAACCTCGACCGAAACCGGCTCTTCGCGTTCGCCCAGCACCGGCGACACCGGCGCCGCGGCCACGTCGAGCGCCGGGTACTCCTCAATCTGCCAACCATCGGCGGAGAGCCGCTGCTGAAAATACCCCTGTCGATAAAACAGGCCGATGCCAACAAGCGGCACGCCCAGATCGCTGGCGCTCTTGAGGTGATCGCCGGCCAGCACACCCAGACCGCCCGAATAGATCGGCAGCGACTCGTGTAATCCGAATTCCATTGAGAAGTAAGCAATCTTGGCGCCCTTGCCGTCGCCGAATCGATGGGTGAACCAAGTCTCGCGGCCCATGTACTCGTCGTAGGACTTCATCACGCGATCGAGGTGCGACGTGAAGGCACGGTCCTCGGCGGCCTGGGTCAGTCGCCGCTGCGAGACGTGCGCAATGAACCAGACCGGGTTCTGCGAGATGTCATTCCACAAATCCGGCTCGAGCCGGCGGAAGAGTTCCTGCGCATCCCCGTTCCAGCTCCACCACAGGTTGTTGGCAAGTTCGCGGAGCCGTGACAGCTGCGGGGGCAATGCCGGGGATACTGTGTAACTTCGAAATTTGAGCATGTCGGGAGAATCCATCCTCTCTCTTCGCCGGCATCCCTGCGGGGCAATCTCAAGGCCGCGACTTGGTCGCGATTACGCGCGCTTGGCGTTGGCCTTGTACCAGTCAATCGCCCGACGCAGGCCGTCGTTAAATCCGACGACCGGCTTGAAGCCCAGGAGTTTACCCGCCAATTCGATGTCCGCCCATGAGTGCTTGATATCGCCTGCCCGGGGCTCCACGTACGTGGGCTTCACGTTGGTGCCCAGCAGCTTGTTAATCTGCTCGATCACCTGATTCACGGTCACATGCTCGCCACAGGCGATGTTGCAGACCTCGCCATTGGTGCGCGGGGCGTTGGCCGCCAGCAGGTTGGCATGGATCACGTTTTCGATGTACGTGAAGTCGCGAGTCTGCTCGCCATCACCGTAAATGATGGGAGACTCACCGTTGAGGATCTTCGTGACGAACGCGGGAATGGCCGCGGCGTACTGGCTCGCCGGATCCTGCCGCGGGCCGAAGACGTTGAAATACCGAATCGAAATCGTCTGCAATCCGAAGCACTTGGCAAACACCGTGCAGTAGTGCTCGCCGGCCAGTTTCTGAATGGCATACGGGCTCAATGGCGTCGGCGTCATCGACTCGACCTTGGGCAGCGTCGGCGTGTCGCCGTAGGCGCTGCTGCTGGCGGCGTAGACAAATCGCCGAACCTTCGCGTCGCGCGCCGCCATGAGCATGTTGAATGTGCCGTCCATGTTGGTGGTGTGGCTCGGCACTGGCTCGTCAATCGACTTCGGCACGGAGGGCAGCGCCGCCTCGTGAAACACGACCTCAACGCCGGCACAGGCCCGCGCGCAGATGGCCGCGTCGCGCATGTCGCCTTCCACGAATTCAACCTTACCGGCGACCGCATCGAGATTGTGTCGCTTGCCGGTCGCCAGGTTGTCGAGCACCCGGACCTTGTGATTCTGTTCGACGAGTCGATGGACCAGGTGTGAGCCGATGAAACCCGCGCCGCCTGTAACCAGAAAGTGCATAAATCACGCCATTCCAAAGGTTTGCAACTGCCGGACCTCGGAGCCGGCCGACGCGGCCCGACAGGGTCCAAGAGCATATTTCGGTTTTGTAAGACGGTCAATCAATATGTCTGTCGACGTTATGGGACAGACTGCGTTGGAGCGGGAGCCACACCGCCGCGAGCGAGCCGCGATTCCAGCCGCGCCCGAACGCCCGGCCACTCGTCCGAAAGAATGCTGAAGAACACCGTGTCGCGAATGAAGTCATCGCGCGTCCGCATGTGGCGGCGCAGGATGCCCTCGCGCACAGCCCCCAGCCGCGCAATGGCAGTCTGCGACTTGAGGTTTCGCGCATCGGTCTTGAGTTGAACCCGCCCCGCCCCCATGACTTCAAAGGCGTGTCGGAGGAGCAGCAATTTGCACTCCGTATTGATTGCCGTGCGCTGCCACGCCGGACTGACCCACGTGTAACCGATCTCCAGCGCCTTATCGTCGGGACGGATGTCCTGATACCGGGTGGACCCGATGGCCCGGCCGATGGCAGCATCGACGATGGCGAAGGGAATGGTCTCGCCCTTTTCTCGGGCCGCGGCCGCCCTGCCAATCCATTGCACGACGTCCGCAGGGTCCACAAATGGCCCGCGCGTCAGATAGGTCCAGACGGATTCATCGCGCCCCACGGCCAGCAAGTCATCGGCATGCCGCTCAGCCAGCGGTTCGAGCCGGACGTAGCGCCCTTGAATCGCGCGCATGTTGAAATCGATGAGCATATTCGCATATTACGCTCGCACGCCCACTCATGTTCGGCGGTCCAACAGGAAGCAGCCACTTTGCACATCAAACAACAAGGCCCGTGTGAGCGAGGTTCGCTCACACGGGCCAAAATCTGCGCCTTGGACCAGATTCTAAATCAATGGGCCATGGAAGGCTTCATCGCGCCCTTCTTCTCAGGAATTCGCATGGCGTAGAACGATCGCCACACGAAGACCAGACCGATGAGCAGGAACACAGCGCCAATGTAGGCGGTCGGATCGCCTCCTTTGGCTGCTTCGCGCATTTCGACGGCAATCTCAACCGCGAGCAATCCGAACAGCGTCGAAAACTTGATGATCGGGTTCAAGGCCACCGAAGTCGTATCCTTAAAGGGATCGCCGACGGTGTCGCCCACGACCGTGGCCGCGTGCACCGGCGTATTCTTCTCTTTAAAATCCACTTCGACGAGCTTCTTGGCGTTGTCCCAGGCGCCACCGGCGTTGGCCATGTAAATGGCCTGGAACAAGCCGAAGACTGCGATCGAAACAAGGTATGCGACAAAGAAGTTGGGGTCGAAGAAGGCAAAGGCCAGGGTCAGCGACATCAGGGCGATGAAGATGTTCCACATGCCCTTCTGTGCATACAAGGTGCAGATCTTGACGACCGTCTTGGAATCCTCAATGTCCGCTGCCTTCTTGTCCAGGTTCATATTGTTCTTGATGAACTCGACGGCGCGGTAGGCGCCGGTGGTCACGGCTTGCATGGATGCCCCGCCGAACCAGTGAATGACGGCGCCGCCACTGAGGAATCCGAGCAAAACCGGCGCGTCGGTCAGGCTGAGCTTGAGGAGGCCCTTTTCCTCCAGAAGCAGGATGATCGCAAAAATCATGGTGGTCGCGCCGACGACGGCAGTTCCGATCAACACCGGCTTGGCCGTGGCCTTGAAGGTGTTGCCGGCCGAGTCGTTGGCCTCAAGGTAGTGCTTGCCCTGCTTGAAATCCGGCGTGAAGCCGAAGTCCCGCTTGATCTCCTCACTGATGCCAGGAATGCTCTCGGTCTGAGCAAGCTCAAACACCGATTGGGCGTTATCTGTCACCGGGCCGTAACTGTCCACGGCGATGTTGACCGGCCCCATGCACAGGAAGCCGAAGGCCACAAGACCAAACGCGAAGATGGGGGCGTGCTGACCCATGACAGCCGTCAAGCCAAGTCCTTCGCTCATGCCGATCAGGCTGACGAAGTAGGCGCCTGACATCAGGCTCATGATCAGCATGCCTTTCCAGAAGGCGCTGAAGTTACCGGCCACGATGCCGGAGAGAATCGTAAGTGACGCTCCACCTTCGCGCGAGGCGGTCACAATTTCATGCACGTGCTTGGAATGCGAGCTGGTGAAGACCTTGGTGAACTCGGGGATCAACACGGCCGCCAGGGTTCCGCAACTGATAATCGAAGCGAGCTGCCACCACAGGTCAGGCAATGATTTTCCGCCGACTGCGAGATCTTTGATAAGCAGGTGGCTCATGAAATAGGAGGTCGAGATGCAGAGGATCGCCGCGATCCAGATCAATCGGGTGAGCGGGTGTTCGAAGTTGAACTCCTTGAGACCGGTGTACTTCGCCTTCGACCAGGCTTGATTGATGAAGTACGAAATACCCGACATGCAGTCCATCAGGAATCGCATGGCGAAGATCCAGACGATCAGCTTGGCCTGAATGTCCACGTCCTTGACGGCGAGCGTAATGAATGAAATCAACGCAACGCCGGTCACACCGTAGGTTTCGAATCCGTCGGCGGTCGGACCGACCGAGTCGCCGGCGTTGTCGCCGGTGCAGTCGGCGATGACGCCGGGGTTTCGCGGATCGTCTTCGTTGACCTTGAAGACGATTTTCATCAGGTCCGAACCGATATCAGCGATTTTCGTGAAGATGCCGCCGGCAATTCGTAGGGCCGACGCGCCCAGCGACTCGCCGATGGCGAAGCCCAGGAAGCAGATACCCACGATCTCTCGCGGCACGAACAAAAGGATGATGACCATCATCACCAGTTCGAGCGAAATGAGGAACAGACCGACCGACATTCCCGCCTTGAGCGGAATGTTGACGACATCCCAGGGCTGGCCGCGGAGCGAGGCAAACGCCGTGCGACAGTTGGCATAGGTGTTGACGCGAATTCCGTACCAGGCAACCCAGTACGATCCGGCCATACCGACGATGGAAAACGCGAGCACCATGAGGGCGGTTCCCACCGTTTTGTGCTGCAGGCCGATGAAGTAGTACGACATGGCGACCGACATGATTGCGAAGAGCATCAGCAGGAACTTGCCCTGCTGGATCAGGTAGGTCTTGCAGGTCTGGAAGATGACCTCGGCGACGTCGAGCATCGACTTGTGGGCGGGCAGCTTGTGAATCTGCATTCGGAGGGAAAGGCTGAAGCCCAATGTGATCGTAATGATCGCGGCTCCGCCAAGCAGCAGGTTCCACCCGTTGATTGAATACCCAAACAGGTTGAAGTGGGCTGCGCGCAGATCGGGGATGGCCAGGTCCATCTCGCTCGCCGAGGCGATCGATGCCGTGCCAAATAGCGCGCCGGCGCAAATCAACAAAAATAACAACGTTTGCCTATTTTCCAACAGTCGTTTCACGTTTGACTCCTGCCTGATCGCGCCCGAAGGCGCCCTCGTTTGCCTGACCGCTCTGGTTTTCCTGACTGGCGCCCGCTTTGGAGGGATTCCTCCACGCCTTACTCGGGGCCGAATGACTTCGTGATTTCTTTCACAATCTCCGCATCGCCGGGAATCTCGTTCCGTTCAAGCGGTGAATCCGCTTGGACTCCCCGTCGTATTTTTTGCAATCGCACAATCTCTTGGGTGAAATTCGAGCCGTCGCCGCGCCAACGGTGACTCTCTCGATTGACCTAACTCTCGTCCCTGCGTCCGGTTGCATTCCAACCGAGCATTCGTTTCGTTCCGTGCGGCCCACACTATAACGACTGTCCGCCGCTGGCGGCAAGTGAGAACTTTGCGCGAAATTACCGCAGCGATTTGAACTGGTGGGCACAACCCGATGTCGCTGGCCCAATGAAAATGTGACCGATGACAACCCGGTTTTTGCCGTAAACCCATGCCCAGACGTTAGTTGGAGATTTCCTCAGGAATCGGAGTGATAGGAGGCCCGTTCGTGACGAGCTTGGGAGCCGCCTGCGTGGTTCGCCGCTCGATCAGATCAACCGCCATCGCCAGTGCAGCCCGCATCGACCCAGGGTTGGCCTTGTTCCGACCGGCGATGTCAAAGGCGGTGCCATGATCCACACTGGTGCGCGGAATCGGCAGCCCGAGGGTGAGGTTGACCGACTCGTCGAACGACAGGAGTTTCACCGGGATCAAGCCCTGGTCGTGGTACATCGCCACCACACCGTCGAATTCGCCGCGCGACGCACGCCAGAACAGCGAGTCGGCCGGATACGGACCGGTCGCGTCGATACCGGCGTCGCGTGCCATGGTGATGGCCGGCTCGATGACCCGCGCCTCTTCGTCGCCGAATCGGCCGCCCTCCCCTGCGTGAGGATTTAGTCCGCACACGGCGATTCGCGGGCTGGCGATGCCAAACCAGTCGCGGAGTGCTTCGTGCAGCAGGTCCATGGGCTGAAAGACCAGCCCGATCGTGAACTGATTGCGCAGATCGAAGAGGCCGACGTGGATGCTCGCGAGCGCCACCTTCAGCGGGCCGCCGGCGAACATCATCGACACCCGTCGTGTTTTGTATCGGTGGCCCAGCAGTTCGGTGTGACCGGGATAGTTGAAACCGGCCATTTGCCATGCCGTCTTATTGATCGGCCCGGTCACCAGGGCCGACGCGACGCCGGCCTGGCAGTCGGTGATGGCGGTGTCGAGGAACCGCATCGAAGCCAGCCCGCCCTCGACCGTCGGATGGCGCGACCGCTGTCCGGCGTTGAGCGCCACATCGTCAAAATCCGCGAGGAGCACTCCGGATTCGATGCGCCGGCCGATCTCCTGCGGCAGTCGAATCCAATAGGGGCGAATGTCCGCGGCGGTGGCGGCAGCGGCCAGCGGCTCGTGATAGCCATAAATGATGAATCGGGCACGGCTGCGCAGCGCATCATTCGCCAGCGCCTTGACGATGACCTCGGGGCCGATGCCCGATGGATCGCCCATGGTGACGGCGATGGTGGGTTTCTGCGTGTTCCGGCCCTGCTGCATGCGCTTGCTCTCGACGAAACAACACGCGTCGCGCACATGTGCGACTCGCACATCCATTCTACGGGCCTCACCCGTGCCGTTGACAACCCATGACAACCGCACGCGATCGACCCGTGTGCATGATGATAGGTCGTTCGGCGCCGCGCCGTCCGAAAATGACATCGTGATTTTCGTTTCAACGCCCCAGGGCGCGAAGATACTGGACGACGGTTCTCGCCAGAATGTCCGTCTCGATGTTGACGCGATCGCCGACTTTCTTGTCGCCGAGCGTCGTTCGGGCCAGCGTGGTGGGAATCAGCGCGACGTCGAATGCACCGTCCGCGACGCCGACGACGGTCAACGAAATGCCGTCGATGGCGATCCCGCCCTTGGGAATGATGTACGGCAGCGCCGCGGCGTCCGGCGCGAACCACCACCGCGCATCATCGGCGTCTCGATTGATTTTGACGATCGTCGCCATCGCATCGACGTGGCCCTGAACGAAGTGCCCGTCCACGCGATCGCCAATGGCCAGCGACTTCTGCAGGTTGACGCGCGAGCCGGTCTTGAGATCGCCCAATGTAGTACATCGCAGCGTCTCCGCCACGACGTCGAACTCGGCCGTATCGCCGGCGACGCGCGTGACGGTCAGGCAGACACCGTCAATGGCGATGCTCGCGCCGTCGCCAACGCCCTGCCAGTAACCCGGCGCCGCAACAGCCAACCGCCGCCCTGAAGGAGAGACCTGCGAAACGGTGATCTCGCCAATCGAATCGATGATGCCGGAGAACATGAACTCATTGTAGATCGGATTGACTTCGTTGTACCGATCCCCTTGCGCAAGCGGTGACTCGATAGGCGTCACCAGCCGAATCAGAGCCTACCACGCAAATCGTGGGCGACTCGCAACGCATGGACACCACTCGGCTGCGTGCGTCGCCCCGCCGTAGGGCTTGAGATCTTGAGCCCCCTCACTATTCCTACGAAAGAAGCCCCGCCGCGAATCGCGACGGGGCTTCTTGATTGAGCGATTTCAGAGATTCGATCCGGCGACTCAAAATCTCAAGCCGCCGAAACAACCGATTTCACGCGCTCGACTCTACGGACCGCAGTTGCCGTCCAGCAGGGCCGAGATGAAGCCCGGAATGTCGTTCAAATCGACAGTGGTCGAGTGATCCATGTCGGCACACCCGCAGCCGCCGCCTCCGGACAGCACACACGCCGTGAAGCTCGAAACATCCAATCCGTTGACCGTCAGGTCCGCGCTGGTATCACCCAGGCAGCTACACGCCGTCGTCGCCACGATGTAGTCGACGTCGTCGACGCCGATGTAGTCGGATGCGGTTCCATCGGGACCGGCATTGGGAACGTTGTACCAGAATGCGAAGCGACCGCTGACGGTACCGGTGACGCCCGTGACTTCGACGTCAAACTCGGTCCAAGCGCCCGGATAGCCGCCGACCGTCAAGGTCGGGTTGATTACCAGGAGCGCCGGATTGGCCTGGAAGTCGGCCGGCGAGGTGCATCCGCCGTTGGTGCTGATGAGAACGCTCATCCGGTCCGGGAACGTCGAGTTGATGGATCGCGTCCAGAACTTGATGTGATCGCCGTTCTTCATCGCCGGGATGATCGGCGACATCAGGTAGTTGCTGATGTCGTTTGCGCCCGTGGCCGAGTTGAAGTTAGCGGCGACAAAGCCTGTGCCACTGTGTGGCGGGAAAGTCGCGGCGCCATCCGTCATGTTCCAATTCGGGTTGGTGCCGGGACCGCCCGGACTGTTGTTGACCGAGACCCAGCATGTCGGCAGACCCGCCGTGCCGTCAAACGGCTGCGGGAAGCCGGTGCATCCCGTGGTGTCGCTGTCGCAAACGTGGAACGCGATATTCGCCATGCCAACGCCGGCATTGGAGTCGGTGGCAGTCACCTGGAGCAACTTCGGACCCGGTGAAGCGCCCACCTGTACAGTTGCGGAAATACCATAGAGACCATCGCCGACACCGCCATCGCCGTGCGCGCCGTCGTCAAACATCTGAACCCCGGCCGCTCCGCCAATGTTGGTCAAGTCAACCACCACCGAATTGATCGGGAATGGAGGCGTGGCGAGCGCCACGTTGGCGGTCAACTGAGTTGTGGTCCCGACGCCGCCGCTCGCCGGATTGGCCAGCGGGTTCGTCACGATTGGATTGATCGGCGGCGAAACGACAACAGTGTAATCCTCGATGTTGCCAAAACCTGTTCCCGAGGTGCCGCATGCGGTCGGAACTGCAAAGGCAAGACGCACGCGCATTCGCGTGGCCCCAAGCATCGCACCGGCCGGCACGCTGATGTTCCCCGAGTAGATGTGATTGGGCGCGCCGCCATCGGTCAGCACAGTCACTTCACCCGGCTCATCCAACACCAGGTTCTGATTCCAATCGCAGAACACAGACACCCGATCGGTCGTGCTGAACCACTCGGACACGGTGACGGAAATCGGCACCATCGTGTCCGGACTCATATCGGTGCTTTGCGCCGTGTAATCCTCATACGCCGGAGACACCACGCAACTCGAGCTGTTGTTGATGGAGCCGACTGTGACGTTGCTGATGTACTCATCGCCGCCTGTGCAATCGACTGAAGCGTGACTTGCCGTGCAGTAGCCGACGGTCAATGCAATGCTCGCGTTCGCCGTTCGCCCTTCCGCGTCCATCGCGGTGACCGGAAGTGTCTTGGCTCCATCGGTGGCCGAAACCGCGGCAAGGAATGAGAAGTTGATGCCATCGCCGGAATCGGTCAACGCTTGAGAAGCCGAGCCTCCGATCGTCGAGAGATCGGCGATCACGGTCATGCCCGAACTGGCGGTGCAGGCGCCGGCGGCCTGATTGACCACGGCCGAGAGCGTGGTCGAAGCCCCGTTGACGACTTGATTCGGCGCGGCCGAACCCGTCATGGACAGATAAGCGCTGACCGTGGCCGTCGCCTGGCACGTCCCCACGCGTGCGCCGGCGTCGGTGATCGTACATGTGACGATCTTGGCGCCGATCGTCGTATCGCCCGGCACGGAAACCGTACCGGTCCAGGTGCCGGCGCCGCCATCGGTCAATGCGAAGCTGCCGGGCAGCGACGCGTTGATCGACGTCAGATCGGCGGTCACGCTGACGATTTCGTTGTTCGGCTGTCCGGGAGCCGGTGTCACTTCAACAGACAATTCGGTTTGGCAGCCCTGGGCCACGGTGCTCGGGCTGAATGAGCCGCTTCCTGTCGGCGTTGTTGGCACGGCAACCGTGAACTGAATCCACACGATGTCGTAGGCCGCCGCCTTGGTCGCCGTCACCGTGGTCGTGCCCGCGGAGTCCGTAAACTTCGGATTCATGACCAGGTTCGTCGACGTGCTGCTGCAGACCGTCACATTCGCGAAATCCACAACCAATCCATTTCGATAATCATCGTCGGCCGGCGAGGCCAGGTTGTTGCCCATCTCGATGTTGGAAATCGCGGCGTAATAGGTTCCGGGCGTGAAAGTGCGCGTCAATAGGCTCTGCGTCGTGACGCCCGTTCCGCCGCCGGCGACCGATTCGTCGTCATTGCCGAAATCGGCAATCGGCGCGCCGGTGCTGTCGTAGACCCAGATCTCGGTATCGGAGGTGGTCTGGCCGATGGTGGAAATTGTGATCGGGCCGGGGTTGAGGGTGGGCCCCGTCAGAGGCGTGATCTGTGTTCGCGTCAGCGTCGAGGTGTAGGCGCCCGTGGTCGACGCCGTTCCGGTGATGCGATAATAGAGTTCGCCGCCGCCGCCGAAGTCATACCATTGGTTCATTCGAGCCGGGGTGGTGAGGGTGCTGCTGGTCTGAAAGGTGGTGTCGCCGGTTCCGATGACACCCGAGGTCTGTGTCAATCCGCGAATGGTTCCGGCGTGACCGGCGGTTCCGGCTGTTGTAATCGCAAGTTGATACTTGTAAAGGCCGAACGGCGCAGTCTCCGTTCGAATACGAAACTGATCGAGCGATGTCGCGCCGGCCACCGTTGACGACCCGGTCGTTGTACCAGACAGGGTGTCGCCCGGCGCCAACGTGATGGTGCCGTTGGCCGTGGCGAGTGCCTTGCTTTCGTTCGGCTCCACTTCGGGAAAATTCGCCCCGAGCGCGGGGCGGGTGGCAAGCGCCAGCAGCGCAATTGCCGCACAGACTGTCGTTCTCGACTGAATCCTTACGTTCATAAGTCCTCCGACTAAACGCACCTCATCGCCAGACTGCGGGTCCGGTTACACAACCGCCGCATCCACGCTTCGATTCATCTCTTGTCGCCGACATTCACCCCGATAAGTCGGTGAAGTATTTAGTCAATAATTGATATAAAACGGCTCCGCCCAGCCGCACACGCTGTCGCGCCGTGACAAATCAAGAGGCAGCCGATCAGAGGCATGCGCGGCCTCCCTCTCGCATGCCAGAAGCGCGCGAGTTGGTTTCAATCGCGCTTCAAGAAAAGAGACGTGTGCACACTTCTCGCGGCGTCAAAATTCTCTCGGGATTTAAATCGCCATGCTAAATACGAATGTCTTCTCCGATCGGCTACGCCGCTGGGCATCGGCAATCTCCAATCAGTCCCTGGGTCGGAAGCAGGATGCTACCGCGCTCGGGCAATCGAATTCAAGAATTCGGCATCACGAATTTCGACAAATCCCCCCCATTACTCCGTTGGAGAATTTCTTAAACCAGGTGATTCAGTGATCCATCGATGGCGACGCGCGTTAGGTACAAAAAAAGGCCGCCAATCTCCGGTGAGACTGGCGGCCCGATGAGCAATGGACTCGTTTGTCGATTAGGGTTCGATCAGAAACATCTGCCGCGGCGAGAAGAGCCCGGTGTTGGAACCGTTAATGACGGTGTCGCCCTGAAGCGATCCGGTCTTGCCGGGATCCTTGATGCCATTGATCTTGTGGACGTCGTGATTGCCGGAATCGGCAACGTACCCGATGCCGTTCATGCCGATCAGGATGCCCTTCAGCGAGACGCCGTTGCCGGTGATCGTTATCGTCTTGGAAGGCGTAATCACGTTGTTCGCGGCACCGATGTTCGAGAACACATAGATATTGGCCGAGCCGTCCACGACGTAGAGATTGCCGTCCGCGTCGATGGCCATGTCCTCGATGACCGACCAGGAAAGCGACGTAATCGTCCGCGCCGGTGTGGTGCTGCCGCTGGCAGTCGCCGGCGTGTCGAAGACCAGGATGCGACTCTTGTTCAGGTTGAGGCCGGAGGTGTCGGCGACGTAAAGGTTGCCCGCGGCGTCGAACTCCAGCGCGTTGATCGTCATGCCGGAAACATCGTCCGGCTTGCGATCCGGCGGGTTGAACTTGCGATCGGGCGCCTTGTTGCCGGTGAATCCCGCGTCGCCGACGTTGTTGAACACCAGCACGCCGTTGGCAGCGTCGATGTCTCCCACATAGAGACGATCATTGGTCTTGTCATAAGCAAATGAGATCGGCCCATCGAGCAATGTCTGATTTCCTTCGACAATGCGATCGGCCAGCTTGTTGCCTGTGATCGTCGAGGCGTCGTTGTGAACCGTGATGCCGCCGTTCTGTCGGCCGATCAGCAGCCGATTGTCCTTTGTGACGGCAACCGCGCGGGGCTGGAAGATGTTGGTCACGGCGCCGGCGGGAAGTTCGGTCTTAGGCTCGACGTCGCCATTGGCCGTGTCGGCGCTGGTGTGGCTTGTCACGCTGATGTTGTTGTTGACAACCCAGAGCTGCCGCGAACTCGATCCGGGGCCGGGCCCGGGGCCGGAACCGTCGCATGACAAACCCATGGTCACGACACATGTCGCCGCTGCCACGGCGAACGCGGCAATGCGACCCAATCCCCACGTCTGCAACCGTACTGCTGACTTCATTGACTGATCTCCATCTAGCGAGGGCCATTCGCCGCGCACGTCCGCGGCACGCGGCGAAACGGTACCGACAATGTCGGCAACAGGCAAGCCGCTGGCACCGCCACAACTATCGATGGTATCTGCCTAAACCGGTGCTTTAACCGAAAAAGTGCGCCGCATCATTTCCTCGCGGAATGCGAAGATCGCATGCAAGTCGCGGCGAATAACCAGGGGATGCAGGATCGCCGCCAGCGGCAGATTGTAATCTACGGTGTCTGTCATCCGCGTGCCGCCGTCGGTGTCTTCAAATCGATGTTCGTGTTCCCAAAGGCGGTATGGACCGCGTCGCTGCCGATCCACGAATCGATGCGGCGGATCCCACTCGGTGATGACGGTCTGCCATGAAATGGGCACGCCGCGCACGCGCAGGCGATAGTCGATCAGCGCCCCGGGTTTCATGTCGATCTCACCCTGCGTCTTGATCTGAAAATGAAGCCACGGCGGCGTCAGCGTCTGCAGGTTTCGGGCATCCGCGAAGAACGCGAACACCTCCTCGCGCGGACGCGGCACATCTGTCGTCGCGGTCAGTCGGTAGCCGCGCGGGCATCTTTCAATCTCGATCATGACCGCACGCCCCCACTTGACCTGCCAATGCTCGCGAACAGCGTCGATTCATCAAGCCGCATCACGAGATGCCGGAGCCACACACTCGACTGCGCCCCGGTCGTTTTCACTTGAAACCAGAATTCCACCGCCTGCGGCCATCGCGCATGCCGCGTCACATGCACCGACATCTCCCGATACCCGCCCTCGTCGTCGGCCAGGTGTTCGTCCATCAGGCCGAACATCGCGGCGAGCAGGTCCCCCTCGCGCCGGGGACCATAGGCGCGCTCGTCCTCCCCCGCCACGGCCACCATGTGCTCGGCCTCGTCCGCCGCAATCGGCGTCAGCGCGCCTATCACCTCGGCAATGTCGTCGCGGTGCACCGCGGTGCTGTGCCGGATGGTGAAGATCAGGCGATCGGGATCAAAGCGCTCTGTGGACACGAATGGCGGCTACCTTGAAGGAAAGTTCAATTCCAAGCAACGAACACGCCCCGCACTATAATCGCCCCGCATGTCGAGTCTTCACCGGCCCCAATTGGGTGTTTGTCTGGATGATCTTCGCCTGGAGACGAAGGCCGCCCTGGACCGCGCGCGCCATCTCGGCTTCCACGCGATCGACGTCTCGGCGCTGGCCGGCCCGATCTCGCCGGCTGAACTCTCCCGCACAGGCCAGCGTCATCTTTCCAAGCATCTGGCCGACCTGGGATTGCGACTGGCCAGCCTTCGCGGACCGGTCGGCGGGGCCTCTTATGGCGATGCAGCGGGAGGCGAACGCCGGCTCGACGCAATGCGCGGCGTCATCAGGCTCGCCGCCGATCTCCGCGTGCCGATTGTCGCGACCGGACTGGGCGGCGGCGGCTTTACGAAAGACGACGAATCACGCTTTCGCGAGGCGCTCACCCTGCTCGCCGACGATGCGGATAGATGCGGCGTGACGGTCGCGATCGAGACGAGCGGCATCGCACCGGCCGCATTGGCGACGCTGCTGGCGGACATCAACTGTCCGTGGCTGGGGGCAAGCGCCGACACCGGCGCGATGATTATGCGCGGCGACGACCCCCACGCCCTCGGCGGGCTGCTCCCGGGGCGCGTGAAGCATGCACGGGTGCGCGACGCCGTGACCGGTTCGGCCGAGGCGCCCGGCTACGAGGTGCCGCTCGGCGACGGCCGGCTCGACCCCGCACGACTGCTGGCCGCGTTGGACGAAGCGGGCTGCGGCGGCGATCTCATCCTCAGCCGGTCAACGGGTGCCAACCCGGCCGTCGACCTGCAACGCGCCAAGGCCGCATTCGACAAGTATCTGTCGATTTATTGACAAGTCGGCAGCATCCTATCGACCGGCAGCCTTTCGGGCGGCGGCGAGCAATTTCGGCCCGTCGGGGTCGCCCGGGAACTGCTGAATATAGACATTGGCCCACCGGATCGACTCGTCGTGCCGGCCGATGGCCGCCGACAACTGCACCATGCGATTGACCAGCATCCTCTCGTCCGGATTTCGCTCGATCGCCCGCGCCAGCACGTCATAGGCTTCCGCACCCCGCCGGGCGTCCAGCAGCGATCTCGCGGCATTGGAAGCGATCTCGGGCAGGTATGGCGGCAACTCTGCCGCAGCCACATATTGACGAATGGCGTCATCGAACCGCCCGACATCCCGCAGACACAGCGCGTAACTGTCCATGGCCCGGGCGATCGCGACAGGGTCGGGTGACCGATCCTCCCAGTGCAGCGAAATGCCCTTTTCAAACCACGGAAGCGCCTCCTGCGGCTGCTTGAGGTCGCGATGCAGGAGATAGGCCCGATTCATATAGGGATGCGGCGACTTGGGATTGACCGCGATGGACTTGTCGATGTACGCATTGGATTCGGCAAAGCGGCCTTCGCGCCGGGCTTCCGCGGCGAGCCAGTCAGGGCCCGCGGCGTTGCCGGGATCAACCTCGGAAATGCGCATCCACAGATTGTGGTCGGTCTTCCAGGACGGGTTGTACATGACATTGCTGGCCGACCAGATCAGCACAACGAGGCCCACCACGACGCCCCGCGCCGCGCCGCTCTGGATCCACCGCCACGTCAGGTAGGCCACGGTCAGGCAAATCGACAAACAGGCCAGATATAAATACCGCTGATGGACCAGATACTCCGGCCGAAACGAGCGGATGTTGAAAACCGGCCAGATGCAGAAGGCGGTCCAGAAGGCCGCGAAGCGAAGCGGTCGTGATTTGCGCGTGGCAATCCACACGCCGATCGTGAGCGCGACCACTGCGATTAACCCGCCCCAGGCGCGCACGTCGTCCCAGCCCGGCACGTAGCGCAGGCCATAACTCGGACTCATACCAAATGGCCAGACCAACAGTCGCACGTAGAACAACGCCAGCGATGGAAACGTCGGCGCCAGTTCCATCACGCCGCGCGTGCCCTCGTAATTGCCAAATGCGAAGCCGAAGAGGTGCTTGCGGAGCAGAAAATAGCCGATCGTCAATGCGATGAGCGGCCCGAGTCCGATGGCCCAAGCGGTGAGCCGGGCCGGCAGCCTGTCATGCGGCGTCAGGTACCAGTGCACCAGCGGCACGAGCAACAGCATCGACAGGGCCGACTCTTTCAGGCACAGCCCCGCCGCGTATGCAACCGCCGTCAGCAGGAGCATGCTGACCCAGCCGCGCGTCACCCAGACCGCGTATGCCGACAATCCCAGCAGCAGCAGCGTCGCCGCGGGCGGATCGTTGAACGCCGCCGCGATCCAACTGACCGATTCGCCGTGCGCAGGATGCACGACGAAAAGAAACGCCGCGGCCCATGCCAGCGGCAGCGAGAAGCGCAATCGCCTGAGGAAAAAGAGCACCGCGGCCCCGGCGAAAAAGTGATGCATGATCGCCAGGGCATGCCACGCGTACGTGTTCAACTCAAAGCACTGATAATAGATCAGATATTGCGTATAAAACAGCGGTCTGTAGTAATTCGATCGAAAAATCCCGCCCTTGCGCGAGAGCGCGAGGATGTCCTTCTTCCAGAACTCCGGAAAATTGGACCAGTCGCGAATGAACAGATTGTCCTTGACCTGCTCGTGATCGTCCCAGACGAACTCGTGCGTCAGCGTGGGAGCATACACCGCCCAGGCAAGCAGCAGCAGCGAACCGTACGCGGCAAGCAGAAGCCAGCGTGAAGGGCGGCCGACGGCACCGGCCGAATCCGAGGCTGCATAGTCAACCACCAGCGGCTCACTCAATCCAATGCTTCTCCCGACGGCAGCGCGGCACGCGGCGCGATCGACGCCCCCGAAAGCGAGTCCAGTTCCAGCGATTCGATTCGCGGCAATGCCCGTCCGGCGATGCCCTGCAAGTCGCCGTACATGCCGACGGTCTTCTCAATGACGCGCTCGATCTGCTTTTCGCGCTTGGCCCACTGCTTGGTGATGACCCTGCGCTCAGCCTCCAGGTCCTGCATCATCGTCGTGAATGATTCGACGATCGCCTCGACCCGCTGTCTGAATTGCGGGCCGCAGAGGTACTGATAGACCTGCTCCATCTTGGTGTGCTGACCCTCGGATGCCACGCGTGAAGAGGCGGCCTCGATCAGCGAATGTCGGAGCGCCATGGCCAGCGGCGCCGCGCAGATTGGTTCGCAAATCCACACGCCGTCGATGCAGTCAAACCGCTCGACACCCTTCGGAAGCGTGCTTGTGCAGATCGCCGCGATTTCGGCCCGCGCAGCACGTTGATCGTCTCGCAACTTGGGCAGCCAGCCGTCCTGCCACGTCTTGGTCCGCTTGCTTTCCCAGAGTATGGCGCCGCAGGCCTGACCGGTGGCGTTCACCACGCGCTGCACGCAGTCGCCGCCGAATTGGCCCTTGGCAACCGGCTCGATGGTGTCGCGCGGAAATTTCGCGCGCAGCAACTCCTCCAGCGCCAATTCGGCCACTTCGCCGCGCAACTGCTGCGAACCTTGGTCGGCCTTGCGCTGCAATTCGTCGATGCGGCCCTTCAGGTCGTTAATTACTTTGTCTTTTTCGGCGTCCTTCAAGCGGGTTTGCTCGAGCAGTTCATTCCGCGCGGCCTCGCGCACGCGGCCGCGCTCGGCGTCCATGTCGCGCTGCTTCTGCAATTCCCACTCGCGCTGTTGCTCTTCGAGTTTCTCGCGGGCCTGGCGCACGGTCAGTTCCGCCGCCTGGGCCGCCTGCAACTTGCGATCCTTTTCAACGAGGCTCGCCTGCAATTCCTTGAGCCGCACTTCCACCGCCGATTGGGCCTTCGCCTCCTGCTCTCGCGCGATCTTCTCCCGTTCGCTCGTCAGCCGCTCGCTGAGCGTCAATTCCAACCGTGCGACCTGGCCCTGCAGATCGGTGGTCTTCTTCGCCAGCGCCTCTTCGCGCGACAGCAGGGCTTTCTCACGCTGCTGAGCATCTGCCTCGGATTTGCGGCGAATCTCCGCCACCAGCGGCGCGGCCAGCGCTTCGGTCAATTCAATCTGCGCGCCGCACTTCGGGCAGCCGATGATTGCGTCTGGCATTCAGCTTCCCTGCCTTGCTGGGGGAATGAAATGAGGGATGCATTCGTCTGCCACTGCTCTCTGAGCGGTGCGAACGCGCGAAACACCGTCGCACGAATTGCAATGCTCACAGAGCAGTGCCACACCCTGATGACCTCGCGCATCATGGCACGCGGAATGCGTACTTACGCCTACTTCTTCTTCGCCGCAGCCTTCTTGGCCTTCGGTGCAGCCTTCTTTTTGGCAACCTTCTTCGCCGACTTCGCCTTCATGGCCGGCTTCTTCTTCGCCGGTGATTTCGCCTTTGCCTTCGTCGCCCCGCCGGACGCCCGCGGCTTCGCCCTCGCGAGCCGGTAGTCGCCGGTCATCGCGGTCATCCAGTTCGAGCCGTCCTGGGAGATCTCCATCACGAACGCATAGCGGCCCGGCTCCTTCACGTCGAAGGTGCACTTCGTGTGACCCATCGGGCTGGCGCTGACCATGGCCAGCACGTCATCCACGAAGTCTCCGCGAAAGACCTGGCTGCCCATGCCCATCGAATCCCACCAGTGCATCACGTAGTCTTTTTGATTCATGTCATAATGAAAGACCCCGTGACCGCGAAAACTGATGCCGCCGTTGCGCTCCTGCTCGTACTCCTGTACGACGGCAAGGCCGTCGAGGCTTACCTTGTTGCTGACGCGCCCGACGGCCGGCCCGCCGGTGGGATCCCACGGCGCCGGCGACATGGTCTCGCGCCCCTCCCAGTTGCCGACCAGTTTTTCAAGCATCTTGTGTTCCGACGTGGGCGTGGTCATCTGCATGATCGTTGTCTCCGTGACCGTTGGCCGCGCTCGGCGCGTATATTAGGGAAATGTAAGGTCCGCCTGTTTGGACCGCAAGAGGAAGTGTACCGAAGCAGGGGCGGTCAAGTCGACACTTTCGACTGGATGTACGCGGCCGACGCATTCGGGTTCCGTTACTCACAGTGTGCAGACGGCACATAAGACTGCCGAACAGTGTCACGATCAATCGGAGGGCAACAATACCAACGTAATGCCATCGAGGATTTCACGGATACGTGACTTGGAAAGGGAACCGATCTTCTCTGTCAGCTCTGACTTGTCGATGGTCACCAGCTGTGAAACATTGACGACGCTGCGGCGCGGAAGTCCGCCCTCTCCCCGACGAAGCAGAACATTGCCTGGGGCCGTCGCCCTTCCCAAATTGGAGGTGACAATGCAGGCGACAACCGTGTTGATCCCGCTGCGATTGAAGGCGTCGTTTTGTACAACAACCAAAGGCCGAAGGAAACCCGGCGCGGATCCATGCGGCCTTCCAAGGTCAACCCAGTAAACATCGCCCTGGCGAATCACTTGTACTTCTCAAGCGAGCGATTAAGGGCTCGATTCGCGGCGTGGCGAAAATCGACGTCTTCATCGGATTCACCCTGTCCGTAAACCTGATTCAGACGCTGCGTAATCTCGGCCGCTTGCCGCCGCTCGATGAATTCCCGGACAGCGAGCGCAAAAAGTCGGCTGCGCGGAATTCGCAACTTCCTGGAGAGCCGGTCCATCTGTTTGAACAAATCAGATGGCACCGAGATGGCGGTCTTAACGGTCGGCATGTTATACCCCCTTTCCTACCAGGAGTATAACCGATTCCTCATCAATGGCAAGTTTTCTGTGCGAGCGCACTTTCAGGGCTTGTGGCCACTCTGAAGCCTGTGAATCGATGAATTCAGTATCTCTGCCGTCGCGCCGCATACCTGGGCTAACTCGCCATCATGCGGAAGCAAGAATTTCAGAGCCACGATTTCTCTCAGCGACGACGGAATGCCCACGACTTCTTTCAGAGCCAAAATGTCCGGCGGCTTCTGGAAAAGTTGCCAGAGATCGAGGCCCGAAATGCCTTCGAATTTGGGAAATTCCTTCAGAAATTCATCGGTCCTCAGAAGCGCATCAAACCGCAACCCGCGAACTTGGTGCTTTTCGGGGCTATCCAACTGTTGTTTGGATAAGGGTACAGTGGCCCATGTCCAAACAAGTTCCGGCGACGGGGAGTGATCCAGCAGCAATACATACGGCAGACTTGGATCGACTATCAGAGCGGCGTCGGAAATCTTTGCTGGCCAATAGGAGGCCATCGTATCGCTCTGGAATTCCAATGTGCCCATTGGCTCGCTGGACTTCCGATCCATTATCACACCCACTACCGTCGCTTCGACTTCGTCGCCTTGGACTTGCCTGCCTTCGCCGTCGGCTTGGAGCGCTTCTTACCGCCCGCCCCGCCGGCCTTCTCTTTGATCATGGCCTGAGCGGCAGCCAGACGGGCAATGGGCACGCGGTAAGGCGAGCAACTGACGTAGTCCATGCCCAGTTCGTGGCAGAAGTGCACGCTTGCTGGGTCGCCGCCGTGCTCCCCGCAGATGCCGATCTTCAGGCCCTTGCGACCCCCGCGACCCTTCGCCACGGCATGCCGCATGAGTTCGCCCACGCCATCCTGGTCGATCGACTGGAAGGGGTCGGCGGCGAAGATCGCGGCCTTCTCCTGATCGACATAGTCCGGCAGGAACCGTCCGGCGTCGTCGCGCGATAGCGCCATCACGGTCTGCGTCAGGTCATTGGTGCCGAAGGAGAAGAACTCGGCGACGCCGGCGATCTTCTCGGCGGTCAGGGCGGCCCGCGGCGTTTCGATCATCGTGCCGACGAGATAGGGAATCTTCACGCCCGACTCACTCAGGATTTCGTCCGCGACTTCGCGCGTCTTGTCGGAGAGGATCTTCAATTCCTTCGAATCGATTGATAGCGGAATCATGATCTCCGGCGACACCTTTTTGCCGCGACGGCGAACCTCCACCGCGGCCTCAATAATGGCGCGGACCTGCATCTCCAAAATCTCAGGATAGGTGATGCACAATCGGCAGCCACGATGCCCCAGCATCGGGTTGGCCTCGTGCAGCTGATCGATACGCTGCTGGACCTTGGCCAGCGGCACACCGATGCGCTCGGCCAGTTCGCGCTGCTTCGGTTCGTCGTGCGGCACGAACTCGTGCAACGGCGGATCGACCAGGCGAATGGTGACCGGTCGGCCGTCCATGGCCTCGAAGATGCCGATGAAATCCTGCCGCTGGAACGGGAGCAGTTTGTCCAGCGCGGATCGGCGATCGTGCTCGGTGTCGGCGACGATCATCTGCTGAATCGCCGACCGTCGCTCCTCGGTGTCGAAGAACATGTGCTCGGTCCGGCAGAGGCCGATGCCTTCGGCGCCCATCTTGATTGCATTTTCGGCGTCATACGGCGTATCGGCGTTCGTGCGAACACCCAGCCGGCGGCGCTCGTCGCACCACTTCATGAGCGTTTCGTACTCCTTGGGCAGCGTCGGCGTGGACAGCGGCAATTGGCCCTCGTAGATGATGCCGTCGGAGCCATCGAGGGTCAGCCAGTCGCCGGCGACAATCGTCTTTTCATGCACCATCATCTGGCCGGAGCCGTAGTCAATCTGCAGCGCTTCGCAGCCGACGATGCAGCACTTGCCCCAGCCGCGGGCCACAACGGCCGCGTGCGACGTCTTGCCGCCGGTGGCGGTCAGAATACCCACGGCGGCATGCATGCCGCCGACGTCCTCGGGGCTGGTCTCCTTGCGAACCAGAATGACCTTCTTGCCTTCGCCGGCCATGCGCTCGGCATCGGCCGCATTGAAGACAACCTGGCCGCATGCCGCGCCCGGCACCGCGTTAATTCCCGTCGCCATCCGGCGCACCTTGAGCGCCTGCGGATCGGTCGCGCCATCGATGACCGGGTAGAACAGCCGCTCAATATCGGTGCCGGTGATGCGGTTGATCGCGTCTTCCTTGCTCAAGACGGGCTTGGTTGCGGCGGCGACATATCGTTTCGGCAGGTAGCCCTTCTTCACGAGGCGGGCGGCTTCCTTGGTCGAGAGCAGCGGCTCACTGGCCTGATCGATGGCGATCTTGAAGGTGGCAAAGGGCGTCCGCTTGCCGGTGCGGCATTGCAGCATGTAGAGCTTGCCCTTCTCGACTGTGAATTCGAGGTCCTGCATCTCCTTATAGTGCGTCTCCAGCATCACGCGCACCCCGCAAAGCTGGTCGTAAACCTCGGCGTCGTGCTTCTCCAAATCGCGCAGCGGCAGCGGCGTGCGAATCCCGGCGACCACGTCCTCGCCCTGGGCGTTCATCAGCAGATCGCCGTAAAACTCGTTCTCACCGGTATTGGGATCGCGCGTGAAGCACACGCCGGTGCCGCTGTCTTCGCCCATGTTTCCGAAGACCATCTGGCAGACGCTGACCGCCGTACCCGGCAGCCCGTGGATCTTCTCGACTTCGCGATACTTGACGGCCTTTTCGGCCATCCAACTGCGGAAGACTGCCGTGATGGCCCCCTGCAACTGCTCCCACGGCGACTGCGGAAACTCATTGCCGGTGTGCTCGTGGAAGAATCCCTTGAACTCGCCGCACAGCTCCATCAACTGCTCGGCGGTCAGATCGGTGTCGCTGCGAACGCCGACCCGGTGCTTCAGGGCGTGCAGCCGCTCTTCGAGGATGTCCTTGGAGAGGCCGACGACGACCGTAGAATACATCTGGATAAATCGGCGATAGGAGTCCCAGGCGAACCGTGGGTTGTTCGTGCGCTGCGCGAGGGCCTCGACCGATTGATCGTTCAGGCCAAGGTTAAGCACCGTCTCCATCATGCCCGGCATGGAACGCGCCGCGCCGGACCGCACCGAGACCAGCAGCGGGTCCTTTGCGTCGCCCAGTTTCTTCTTGCAGGCCTTCTCCAGTTTGGTCACGTTGTCGCGGATCTGCTTCTCCAGACCGGCGGGCCATTTTTTGCCGCCGTCGTAATACAGCTTGCACGCGGCCGTCGTGATCGTGAAGCCGGCTGGGACCGGCAGCCCGATGTTCGTCATCTCGGCGAGGCCGGCGCCCTTGCCGCCGAGCAGCTCGCGCTGGTCACCGCGGCCCTCGGCCTTGCCGTTGCCGAAAAAATAGACAAACTGGGTTGCCATGATCTGACTCCTGTCCAATCGCAGTCCGGTCTATTGAAGACCCGACCGGCAATGGTAAAACGTTTTTCCAATATTCAAATGGCAGCAAATTCACGCAGATGCCGGGCTGCCGCGTCCGAAAATCGCGCGCGCTGACGGTACGAGAGGTCTTAACGGTTGTCAAGAATTAGGCGGCTGAAGGGGTGATGCCCCGATGGCTTTCGAACCGTCTGGATTACCAACCGACCATGTTGTACCCGGCATCGACGTAGTGAATCTCGCCGGTCACGCCGCTGGACAGGTCGCTCACCAGGTACAGGGCCGATTTGCCCACTTCGTCGGAATCGATGTTCCGCCGCAGCGGGCTCTTGGTCGGATAGTGCTCTAGAATCTGGTCGAAGCCGCCGATGCCGGCGGAGCTGAGCGTGCGACAGGGGCCGGCACTGATGGCGTTGACCCGGACGCGGCGGAGGTCACCCAGGTCGGCCGCGAGGTAGCGGACCGTGCTCTCCAGGGCCGCCTTGCAGACGCCCATGACGTTGTAGCCCGGCACGAACTTCATGGCCCCGAGGTAGCTGAGGGTCAGCACCGAGGCCCCCTCGCGCAGCATGTCGAAGCTCTTCTGGCAGACCGACAGCAGTGAGTAGCAACTGATGTCCATGGCCTCCTTGAAGTGCTCGCGCTTGGTCTCCCAGAAGCGGTTGGTCAGGCATTCGCGCTGGGCGAAGGCGACCGCGTGCACGATGAAATCGATCTGGCCAAACTTGTCGCGGACCTGGCCCATGAAGGCCTCGACATCTTCATCCTTGGTGACGTCGCAGGGGGCGATGATGCTGGCGTTGATCGGCTCAGCCAGCTTGCGGACGCGGCGTTCCATCTTCTCGCCGGGCAGGTGGTTAAAGGCAAGCTGGGCGCCCTCCTTGTGGAGCCGCTCGGCGATGTACCACGCCAGACTATGGTCGTTGGCCACGCCGAATACGACGCCCTTTTTGTTCTTCATGATGTCCATGTAAAGCCCGACTCCTGCGGAAAATGAGCCGCCCCGGCCCATCCTGCGGGGCCGATACGACGAATCGCTAATGTAGTAACGATACGCGATTCTGTCCAGTTCGTCGCGGTCGGCACGGTCTCAAGAGTGTCGAACTCTAAGCACTGGGCCGGTAACGCTTTGGGGCGATTTGCCCGGAATTCCGGTGGTCGTCCTTGCAAATTGAACATCGGATATTCGATTTGCAAGGATTGTTCGGTTCTTATTAAGTCATCCGGTGTTGCGGTTGGACGGGTGGCTGCGAAGAGGTCACCTGCCGTTTTGATGTTCGGGTTCCAGTGCCGGCTTTGAGTATGAGCCCCGCGTCACGCTCCCGAAGGAGATGTCTTGCCGCGGGTCGATGTAGGGAATGAGCGTACAGAATTGCTGGCCGTTCAAATCAGCAATTTTGATCGAGCCCTCAGGTTTCGGACCCACCAACGGGCTGTTGTTCTTGGTGAACTTCGCTGGATTGCCTGTCGTCTGCAATCCCGAATAGACCACTCGGTCATTCTTCAGAAGCGCGATCGGGCCTTGCCAGTTTCCAGGCCAACTGACGAGTCGCGCCGTTCGGTCCGTCACGGAGACCCGGCGACAACGGCCATGCCAATCCCGCACCAAAACAGTCTCTCCATCCTCGGCCACTACGGGACGCCAACCGAGATGCAATACGGTTGTCTCGTTCGTGTCGACATCGTGAATACAAACGACTGGAACCGGATCCCATTTTCCGAAACCCGCCGCAAAGTCATCCGGACCGCCGAACTGGGCCTTCACTTCTTCGCGCGGGAACAGCTTAACAAGAGCAACGCGCTTGCCGTCGGGAAACCACGCTAGACCCTGGTCCAAGGCATCGGGAGTGATTTGAACCTGAGCTTTCGTGTCAATGTCCCAGACCTCCAGATTGCCGATTGAAAGATAGGCCTTGGGGTCGTTCATCTGCTCCCCCCTCAAGGTGCTGACAAATGCCACGCGGCCACCGACTGGCGCCAGTGACAGATGTTCGCCGACAACCTTGTCCCAAAGCGCATCTCCCTTCCGGGTGAAGACCTCTGTCTCATGCGTTCCATCGATCGTGACTGTCTTCAGGAGGTGCTTTTTCTCAACGCCATTGATGAAGGCAATTCGTCCCAATTGGTCGGGACCGCTCACAGAATGTGTGGTTCCGATTCCCTTGCCAGACCGGCGCACCGTGGTTTCGGCACCGCCGGGGAACTCAAATGCAATAATGCCTCCCACCGGCTTTACGGTTACCAGGTATCCAGTGAGGCTCTGCGCAAGTTTGGGCGTTTCGGGACCGTCGACGGTCTTCAGTTGACGCTGAGCGAACGCCACACCTTGAATCAGCAGAACTGTAATGATCGTGAGTGTAGGTTTCATGATTTCGACCGACGTGTTGGCCGGCTCCATTCTTATAACCATCCACATATCAACCTTACCACGATCCTGTAAAACGATCCGCTTACCGATCGCTAACGCAGCAACTTTGAAAGCCTGCGGCGCAGAGCATAGACTGACCCGGCGCCCGCCGTGCGAAACTAGCCCGACCGGCGCGAGAGGAAGCCGCTCTTGACCGACCCGCAGCGCATCCTGATCTTCATCCCCAACTGGGTGGGCGATGTCGTCATGGCGACGCCGGCCCTGCGGGCGATTCGCACTCAGTTTCCTGATGCGCGCATCGTGCACCTCATGCGGCCCTATGTTGCCGAGGTGCTTGGCGGTCTGCGATTCTGCGATGAGCAGGCGTTCTGGCCGGCCGGGAACCTCTCAATGGGCCGGCGCTGGACGCAATTCTCGCGCCTCGTCTGGGAATTGCGCCGCGAACAATTCGATACCGCGGTCCTGCTGACAAACTCGTTCCGCACGGCCCTCGTGGCGCGCCTCGTCCGTGCCAAGCGGCGGGTCGGTTACCTCCGGGATGGTCGCGGCTGGCTGCTGACCGACCCGCTCGCGCCGGTGAAGTCTGGCAAGAAGTATGTGCCCGTGCCGGCACTGGATTACTACAACAGCATTGCACGGTATCTCGGCTGCGAGAAGGTCCACGACCGCATGGAACTTGCGACCGTCAACGCCGATGAATCGGCCATCGACGCACGTCTCGGAAGCGAAGCCGACGATCGCCCGCTCATTGTGTTAAACCCCGGCGCCAACTTCGGTTGGGCCAAATGCTGGCCGGCCGAGTACTTCGCCGCCCTCTCGGACATGCTGATCGAGCGGCATGGCGCGCGGGTGATCGCCTCGACCACACCGCGCGAGCGCAGCATCGCCGATCGCATCCGCGCCGCCGCGCGCAAACCGCTCGAAATCTTCGTAGATCCGCCGCTCGGGCTTGGACCGCTCAAGGCGCTGATTCGCCGAGCGCAGTTGCTCGTCACGAACGACACCGGCCCGAGACACTTCGCTTCCGCATTCGGCGTGCCAGTCGTCACGGTCTTCGGCTCCAGCGACCCCGCCTGGACGGTCACCCGCTTCGCCGGCGAGCGAAACGTGCATCTCAATCTCGACTGTCAGCCGTGCATGAAGCGCGTCTGCCCGCTCAAACATCACAACTGCATGCAGCAGTTGGAACCCGAGGTGGTGTATGCGAAAGCCGCCGAGTTGCTTTGTAGCGTTCCCCCTCCGTGGGGAACGGCGAGCGTGCCGACTTCGTCGTCCCCCGCAGAGGGGGGACGCTACGCGTTGCGAGCGGACGAGGGCCGCAACTGATGTCTTTGCTCACCACCGATCACATGGTCATCGATCCGCCCTTTCGCGATCTGCTCGCGCGGATCGAACTCGACAACGTGCCGGCCGTGCTGGCCTGCGTGGGCGACCGTCTCGCCGCCTGGAGCCGCACGACCGACACGATCTGCTGCAATCTCAAGGGCGGGGCCGGAGCGATCTACATCAAGCGGTATCACTTTCCGCGCTGGAAGCAGCGGTTTCGGGCCATGCTCCGCGGGGCATTTTTCAAATCGAGCCGCGCCAAGAATGAGTACCGCATCCTGCGGCTCATGCGCAGCCTCGGCATTCAGGCCATTCGTCCTGTGGCCTACGGTGAGCGGCGCGTAGGCCGCTTCCTGAAGAGTTGCTTCATCATCACGGAGTCGGTCCCCAAGGCGATGCCGCTGTCGTCGTTCATCAAGGCGTTCAGCGGACGGCGTCAAACCCCGACTGAAGTGATGGCCCGGCGCGAGATTCTGACATCGCTCGCCCGGCAGGTCCGCGAGATGCACGCCGCCGGATTCGTTCATCGCGACCTCTTTTGGCGCAATGTCTTGATTCGCCCCCTGCCGGACAACCGCTGGGAGTTCTATTTTCTCGACGCCAGCGTCGGCAAGCGCATCCGCGTCGAGCAATGGCGGCATGACAGCATCGTGCGCGACATCGCCGCCATGAGCGTGCTCGCGCCGGACTTCTGCTCCAAAGCCGATCAATTGCGATTTCTACGCGTGTATTTGGACACCGAGCGCTTGGCGCCGTCAGACCGCGGGTGGCTGCGGGCCGTGCAGAAGCAGTCTGCCTTCTTCCGCGAGGCCGAGGTGCAACGGCTGGCCAAGAGCGCCGTGTTCGACCCACCCCTGTTGGACGCCGCCGAGGGCGCGGGCGGTCGCCCGGCCGCATGAGCATTCAGTGGACCATCCTCGACGACGCCGGCGCCGCACTGCTCGCCGATTTCGGATTTGCCGACTATGTCGACCTCGCCGATCGGCAACCGGGGCAGGAAGTCGGCAAGGGCTCGACCACACGCACGACGCGCCTTTCGGTCGGTCGCGCCGGCGAGTCCGCCGTCTTCTACATCAAGGTCTATCGCTACGCCGGCCGGCAATGGCGGCATCGCTTTCGCTGCGACAAGGCCTCGCAGGAAGCCGCGAATTACGCATTGCTCACTGAGATCGGCATCGGCACACCGCAGGTCGTCGCGTTCGGCAGCCGCCGATCGGGATTGCGGCTCGTCGATGCGGTTATCGTCACCCGGGGACTGCCCGATGTGGTCGGCTTGGACCGGCTGTTTGAGTCGCGATGGCCGGATGCAGCCGCGCACGCAATGGACCCGCAGCGCCAGGAGGTCATCCACGCCGTAATCCGCGAAATTCGCCGCATGCACGACGCCGGGTTCTTTCACATTGACCTGCAATGGCGGAATATCCTGATCGGCGGCATGTCCGAGGGACGCACTGATGTGTACCTGCTCGACGCCCCGCGCGGCGGGATGCGAAGCAACCGCTGGACCGAGGCGCATGGCCGATTGCGCGACTTGTCGTGTTTGTACAAGGAGGCCCGCCGGCGGCTGAGCCGCAACGAGCAGCTTCGGTGGTTGCTAAGCTATCTGGGAGAGCAGTGCGTGACACCGGCGGTGCGAGCCACGATTCAGGCGTTGCTATTCGACCGGACGGTGAAAGACAACGAATAATATGTGCGACCGGCATCGGGCCGGATTCAACTGTTTGTGGGACCGGCCAATGGCCGGTCTGAAATGACTGTGGACTTGGCCGTTAGCCGATTCGATACCCGGCATCATCGCGAATGAAAACCCGTTTCGAAATCGAACCCGACTACGCCGACGCCCTTCGCGCCGCCGGTCTGGCCGATTTCGACGCGCTGTTCAATACCGCCCCCGCCGGGCCGCCGACCAGCAAGCATCGCCACCGCGAAACCGTGCCGATCGAATTCGACGTGAACGGAAAGCGCCAGCGGTTCTTCCTCAAGCGCGTCTTCAAGGTGCCCGGTCAGCACAGTTGGCGTCCGTGGCTGCGCGGCAAGCCGGGCTATTCGCAGCCAGTCCGCGAGTGGGACAACATCAAGATGATGCGTGAAGCCGGCCTGCCGGTGATGAAGCGCGTCGCTGTCGGCGAGCGCCGCATGTTCGGCATTCCGGTGCAGGCGTTCATTCTGGTTGAAGACCTCGGTATGCAGTGGACGCTGGAGAATTGGCTGCTCCCCGGTTTTCCCGCGCCACCCAATGTCCTTCGAGTTGACAAAAAGTCGCTCTGGTTTGAATTGGGAAAACTGCAGCGATTATTCCGCGAGGCAAGTATTGACTGGCCAGACGTTCATGCCAAGCACATATTCGCGGAACTGATGAGTGACGCGTCACACTGGAAACTCGCATTGATTGATGTCGAACGGGCGATATTCACACCAGGTGCGTATGGGCGCAATTGGGTTCACTCGGCTGCGCCGAGCCACGCAATCTGCGTTCGAGCATCGACTAGCGCAAGATATCGTCTCTTTCGGAACGCCTGGGCCCCATTTTGGCAGTCACTGGCGGCTGTTCGGCTTGATGACGATGAGTCCAATGCATATGGTGATGGTCTGACCGGCAATAAGACCGCAGTAAAAAGCGACTGGACGCCCACGAAAACGCCGTGGTTGTTCCGACATGTTCCCATCATTCTGCCGGAATCTTACATTCATCCTCGCGCGAACAGCATCCAATGGAAGGACGGAATCAAAGCTGCCAACTGCGATCGCAGAATGCTCGAAGCGATCGGTATCAAGGATGTTCAAAGTGCGTTTTCGCTCACCGATGCTCAAGACCTCCACAAGCAAGGTCTGCAGCGCCACCGAGATCGCCTGAAGCTAGTTTCCAGGGATGATAAAGGCGGGGAAGTTGCTCTCTACGTCAAACGTTATCGCGAGCCACCAGTCTGGGAGCAGCTCCGGAGAATGCGAGAAGCAGATCGCACGCATTCGTCTGCGTACCGCGAATACTCGTGGGCCAGACGACTACTTGAACTCGGCATCCCCACGATGAGACCGATCGCAGTTGGCGAAGAAATGAGCGGATGGTGGGAACAGAGGAGTTTCGGTGTCGCAGCGGCAGTGGAGGGAGAATCGCTCGAGACGATTACCAAGCGGTGGAAGGCGCTTCCGGACACACGTCCATCCACAAGATTCAAATGGGAACTGATTGAGCGCGTTGCGCATCTGGTCGGACGCCTGCACAATAACTTTTTTTTTCATCGCGACTTGTACTTGTCGCACATTTTCTTTTCTCAGAATTCCGCCGGCAAACCAATCCTTCAACTCATCGACCTTGCCAGGATGCTGCACAAGGACTTTTGGTCTTCATGGCAACGCTGGGAGATCAAGGATTTGGCAGCACTTGCGTACAGCGTCCCCGCCGGACTACTAACTAGAACAGACCATCTGCGCTTCTTGCGTGCGCGTGGGTTCATGTACTTCTTGCGCCGACACTGGGATGATCGGATTCGTGGCCACGCTGGAACTGATCGATCGGAACTTCTTGACGTCATTCGCCGAGTGAATCGCCGCGTTGCTAAAATGGCCCGGCACGATGCCAAACGCGCGGCGCGCTTTGCTCGCCAGACTGCCGCCAACGCAACGTGACCGTGTGCCACTGCTTCAAGCAGTGCCGATGGCGAGAGGACGCACCGACAGAGACCACTGCTTGAAGCAGTGGCACCCTTTGACCGCAAAATCGACGGGAGATGCGCTCCCTTGATCGCTGCATGAAAATCGCCGTCGTCACAGAACGGATTGAAGGTTGGCGCGGCGGGGCCGAGACGTCGACGCTGGAGATCGCCCACCTGCTCGCCGCGCGCGGACACCAGGTCCACGTCGTTACTGCCAGCCGATGCCCATCGCCGCCGGATTTGACCATTCATCACATTTCGCTGGGCTTGACGCTCAAACCGCTGCGCACAGCGAAGTTTGTCCGCCGCGCGACGCAATTCTCGCAAAGCGAAAAGTTCGACATCGTCCACGCCGTGCTGCCCATGCCCGCCGCCGACATCTACCAGCCGCGCGGCGGACTGGTGCACGAGACCATGAGCCGCAACGTCGCCCTGCGGCCCAATGCCCGGCAGAAACTCGTCAAGCGCGCCGCCGCGGCCATGAACATCAAGCACCGCGGACTGCTCGATCTCGAGCGCGAGGTCTTTCGCGACGGCGGTCCGTCGATCATCGCCATCTCGCAATACGTCGCCCGGCAGTGCGAGGCGTGGTATGGCGCCAAGCCGCCGCGCGTCCGCGTGGTATTCAACGGCGTCAACGCCCCGCCGGAAACCCCCGATCGCGTCGCCGCCCACCGCGTGGCCATTCGCAAGCAGTACGAAATCGCCGACAACGAAATGGTGCTGGTCTTCATCGCCCACAATTTCCGCCTCAAGGGCCTGGCCCCTCTGCTCGAAGCCTGCGGCAAGCTCGTCTCCGGCGGTTTCCGCGACTTCCGCCTGCTCATAGTCGGGCGCGACAACCCCATCCGCTTCGCCAAACAGGTCGCCGCCCTGCAACTCTCGCAGCGCGTCATCTTCACCGGCCCCACCCAGCGCAGCGGCATGTTCCTAAACGCCGCCGACGTGCTGGTCCATCCGACCTATTACGACCCGTGCAGCCGCGTCGTGCTGGAGGCCCTCGCCCACGGCGTGCCCTGCATTACAACCGTCTACAACGGCGCGGCCGAACTCATGCAGGACGGCCGCGAGGGCTACATCCTGCCGACGCCCGATGACATCAACGTGATGGCCGAGCGCATCCGCGGCCTCGCCTCGGTTGAATTACGCCGCCGAATGTCAGAGAATGCGACGATGCTGCGCGAACGCATCAGCATGGCGCGGCACGTGGACGAGCTGTGCGCGATTTTCGAGGAGATCGCGGCGTCGCGCAATCGCGGAAGCGCCTGATCAGAGCCGGCGTGTCCTCACACCGGAGAGGGGCGCGACAATGTGGGCGCGTTGAATGGGCGCACGCGGCGCGAAACCGGACCGAGGACAGTCCGGCTCTGATCGTGTAACTGCTCGCTGGAGTGTGGTTTGAGCGAAACCGGATCATCATGGTGGAGCCGCATCTTCGGTCGATCGCCTACCGAAGCGCAGGCCGAGAAGCATCCCCACGCGACCGGTGAGCACTTCGGCGAACTGCCGGTCGCCGGCGCCACCGTGGGACTTTGCTTCGACTACGAGCGCGACCTGAACATGGAAAAAAGCAGTTCACCGGAACTGTCGGACTTTGGCATCGAGCACATTCTCGCGGCGCTGAAGAAACGCAAAGTGAGGGCGACCTTCAACTGCGCCGCCAAGCTCTGCGAAGAAATGACCCATCAGATTCACCGCATTGCGGACGCCGGTCACGAGCTGGCGGTGTATGGCTACGCGGGAGAATCCTGGGCCGATCTCGATGCCGCGACGATCAAGCAACTGCTCTACAAATGCCGCGCCGCCTTCTCGCGGGCGAACCTCAGCCCGATCGGATTCCGCTCGAAGAGCACCCAGTGCAACGCCATCATGGCGCGCGAACTGGCCCTGCAGCGGTTTCGCTACAACGCGCAGCACGATCACGCCAAACATCCCTACATCTGCCTCGCCGATGATCCGCCGCTTGCCCGCATCCCGGTCGCCACCGATGACCGGGGCTACGTTCGCGGCAAGCGAAAGGAGCAGGAGGAGGCCGCCGCGCTGATTTCGAAACACGACCGCTACCTGCGCAAGGCCCTCGTCCGCGGGCATTTCGTCTCCATTGCCTATCACCCGTGGATCCTGGCGGAGGAGAAGAGCCGCATGCGCGAATGGGAACTCTGGCTCGACGCTGCCATCAAGGGCGGCGCGAAAATCGGCGCGTTGGAAGACGCCCTGCCCGCATCCTATCGCACCTATACGCCGGTCGAAGATCTCGTGGATGACGACGAATGAGCCTGGCACTCGGCGCATTGCTGCTCGCGGCGTATCTCATGGGAACCATTCCCTTCGGCCTCATCGTCAGCCGCATGCACGGCATCGACATCCGCAAACAGGGCAGCGGCAACTACGGCGCGACCAATGTCGGGCGCACCCTCGGGCGAAAATGGGGTGTGCTGGTGCTGCTGCTGGACATGGGCAAGGCGATTTTGACGCTCGTCGCAACGCGCTGGGCCTGCGAAAAATTCGACCTGCCCTGGCCGGATGCGAGCGTGACGGCCGTCGACACCGTCATGCTGGGCGCGGGTTTCTGCTGTGTGCTCGGCAACACGGCCCCATTTTACCTCGGCTTCAAGGGCGGCAAGGGCGTCGCGACCAGCCTCGGCGTCATCCTCGGCATCTGGCCATTGCTCACGTACGCAGGTCTGCTGGCGTTCGTGTTGTGGGCAGTCGTGACCAAAATCTCCGGCTACGTCTCGCTGGGTTCCATCGTCGCGGCCGTCTCGCTGCCGCTCTTGTTTGCCGGCGTAACCCGATGGAGCGGCGAGGATATCGGACTGCATTGGCCCCTGCTGCTCTTGTGCGGCGCATTGGCCGCGGTCGTGGTCATCCGCCATCGGGCCAACATCGGGCGGCTGATGTCGGGCACAGAGCCGCGCAAGGGCAAGCCCGCCTGACGCGTCTTCAACGTCCGTCGATTTTGGAGCGATCCAGCCGCGTCCGAGATTGTGCAATCGCCAGCCTTTGTGTCGCGCCGCTGCCTTGATCGAAACCGCCAATCCCGCGTAGACTGATGGTATTACGAGTGGCAAGGCGGAGAGTCGGCCGGGGCGCGCGAGGCGCTACGACCGGGCGCATCGCGCGCCGCCGGAGGGTGGTTTATGAATCGGATCAAGTCGCGGGCAGGCGCCCGAATTATCTGCACGTTTGTCATCCTGTCGGGCCTGCTGCCGGCCGGTTGCGACCTCTTCAACAACGTGCCGCTCTTCATTCCGCCGCTGGCCCAGTTTCAATGGGAACAGCGACCGGCCGAACCGAGTTTCACCGTTCGATTCGACGCCACCGCGGCCGTCAGCGACGCCACAAAAGTCACGCAAGTCAACTGGGTTTTCGGCGACGGCTCCGGCTTCGTCACCGGCGGTCTGGTCATCGATCACCAATACGGCGCCGTCGGCACTTATGAAGTGACCGCCTACTTCTTCGGATCGTCCGGCTACGTCAACGAAATCACCCAGTCCATCACCATCACGCTGCCGTCCGTTGCGTCTGGCCCGAGTCCGGTCAACAACGCAACCGGCATCCCCGTAAGTCAGACATTGACGTGGACCCCCGGCAGCGGCTCGACGGTCAGCGTGCTGTACCTGAGCAGCGTGCTGTCGGATGTCCAGACCGGCGCGCTGGCAGCGCTGCAGGGTGAATTCGGCACGGCGGCGTTTCAGCCGACCAATCTCATTGGCAACACGATTTACTATTGGCGAGTCGACGCCAAGGGCGCCACGCAGACCGTGCCGGGCCCGGTGTGGGCCTTCACCACGACGGCCGCCCCCGGCGCAATCACCAATCCCATGCCGGCCGACGCATCGCTGGATGTTTCCGTCAGCGTGGTGCTCTCTTGGACGGCCGGCAGCAACGCCACGAATCGCGATGTCTATTTCGGCACGAACTTCACCGCCGTCTCGAATGCCACCGAAGTCAGCGCCGAATTCAAGGGCAACCAGACGTCAACCATGTACGACCCGCCCGGCGAGCTTCCCAACGACACCGAATATTTCTGGCGAATCGACGAAATCGGCCCCGGCGGCAAGTCCAAGGGCGCCGTGCTGGCGTTCCGCACCGCGGCCATTCCCGGCAAGATCACCAATGCCTCGCCTGCTAACATGGCGACCAACGTCGATGTGACGAGCATGCTGACGTGGACGGCCGGCACGAACGCGACCAGCCACGACGTCTATTTCGGAACCGGCCGTGTCGCGATCGAAAATGCCGATCGCACCAGCAACACCTTCCGCGGCAACCAGGCTGCCACCTCGTTCACCCCGACCCTCGCCGCCAACACCACCTTCTACTGGCGAATCGACGAAGTCGGCCCGGGCGGCACCACCAAGGGCGACGTGCTCGAGTTCATGACCGCCGTCGCGCCCACCGTCGCCTCGGACTTCAACCCGGTCGACGACGAGATTGAGATATCAGTCACGCCGACCCTCACCTGGGTGGCCGGCATGAACATCACCGCCCACAATGTCTATTTCGGCGACAGCAACGCCGCCGTGACCGCCGCGACCAAGGATGATGTGACCGGCGTGTACAAGGGCGCGTTCGTTCCGGCCGAGTTGACCTTCAACCCGGGCATCAACACGCCGCTGACCGAAAACAAGGAGTACTTCTGGCGCATCGATGAGCAGGGCCTGGGCGGCATCGCCCGCGGCCCCGTGCTCAGTTTCACCACGCGTAATCCGATCCTCGCCACCGATCCGCATCCGACCCACCGCGAAGAGAACGTGGCCAACAACGTCCAATTCACCTGGGTCGCCGGCATGCAGGGCGGCAACGCACCGCTGAGCCACGACGTGTACCTCGGCAAGACCCTGGCGGAAGTCACCAATGCAACCAATAGCACGGTCGGCATCTTCAAGGGCAACTTCCCGGTCGGCACGCTGACGTTCAACCCTGGAACGCTGGACGACGGCACCGAATACTTCTGGCGCATCGACGAGCGCTACGACGCCATGGCCGCCGGCGTGACCACGGCCGTCGCCAAGGGCAAGATCTGGAGCTTCACCACCGCCGGCGCGCCGGCCATGAAGGCCACCAATCCGAATCCGGCCGACGGCGCGGTTGATATCGATCGCAACGCCAACCTCACCTGGACGGCCGGAACCGGTGCCACCAGCCACTCGGTCTATTTCGGGACCGTGCAGGCCGATGTCATCGCCGGCACCAACGGCACCTTCCGCGGCACCTTCCCGGCTGCAACGCTCGTCTTCGACCCGGGCCAAATGGCCAACAACACCGACCACTTCTGGCGGATCGACGAGATCAACGACTCCGGCACCACGACCGGCGACGTCTGGCGGTTCAAGACACTGGGCGCCCCCGCGCAGGTCACCAACCCGTCGCCGGCCGACGGCGCGGTCAATCAGGCGGTCGCGATCACGCTGAGCTGGACCGCGGCGACGGGCGCGGCGACGTATGACGTCTATTTCGGCACCGATCAGATGGCCGTCATGAACGCCACCACGGCGAGCGTGCTGTTCAAGGGCAACCAGGCCGGCGTGATGTACACGCCGACCGGCGTGAGCCAGAGCACCACGTATTACTGGCGCATCGATCCGAAGAATGCCGCCGGCACGACGGCCGGCGCGGTCTTCAGTTTCACGACCGGCGTCATCCCGGCCAAGGCGACCGGCTTCATGCCGGCCGATGCCGCAACCAACGTCTCGGTCACGCCGACGCTCAGTTGGACCGCCGGCGCGGGGGCTGTAACGCACAATGTCTATTTCGGGACATCACAGACCGATGTGAACAACGCCACCACGGCCACGGCCACGATCTTCAAGGGTAATCAGGCGGGCACAACTTACCTGCCGGCCAATCTCACCGCCGACACCGAGTACTTCTGGCGCATCGACGAAGTCGCGCCAGGCGGCACGCAGAAGGGCGACGTGATTTCATTCCGCACGGCCGTCGCGCCCACGCAGGCGACGCTGGTGTCGGGCAACGGCGATGGCCCGGCCAACGGCAGCGCCGGCGCGATGCTCAAACCCATCCTGCAGTGGACCGCCGGCACCGGCCCGGGAACTGTCACCCACGATGTCTATTTCGGCATCGTGCAGGCCGACGTGCTCGCCGCCACGCGGGCCAGCCCGCAGTTCAAGCAGAATCAACCCGGTCTGACCTACTCGCCGGGCGCGGTCGTGGCGCTGTCGGCCAATACGACCTATTTCTGGCGAATTGACGAGGTGGACACCCTCGGCGGCACGACCAAGGGCGCCGTCTGGCAGTTCAGTACCACCCAGGCCACGAAGTTCGTGATCATCGATCCGCCGGACACGCCGATTAATACACCTGTCGCGGTAACGGTACAAGCACAGGACGCGTCCAACAACATCGTGACCGATTTCCAGACCGATGTGACACTGGTGCTCAGCGGCTCGGCCACGGGCGGCGGCGTGGTGGACATTGTCAACGGCGTCGGCATACTGAACATCCAGAACGCGGTTATGGAGACGGTGAACCTCTCTCTGACCGATTCGCAGGCGACGGGCCTGAACGTCACGTCGACACAGTCGGTGACGTTCAATTAGCCCTGAAGGGGCGACCCAGCTCCAGCCCAGGGCATCGCCCTGGGAACGCATTCGAAACAAATGACCAAGCCCTGAAGGGGCGCCCTAACGCACCCCTTCAGGGCTTCATTTTTCTTCACGTCGAAATTCCCAAGGGCGTTGCCCTGGGCTGAAGCTGAGCCGCACCGTTGGTGCTCGCCAACCTGATGGAAGTGTGCTTCCATGATTCTCATCAGTTGTCGACAAACACCACATACCCCCACCGCTCGGGCCGGTGCATGTCGATCACACCCTGCGGCGACCAGACCCAGTTGTCTTCATGCGAGCCGGGCGGCGTCTCGTAGCGGCCATCCACAACGCGCGTCGGCCATTCCACGCGTGAAAAACCGAATCGCCACACGTCGCCGCCCCGCGGCGGACAGGCCGTCCCCGCAAGATCGGCCAGCGCCTTCCACGGAATCGCCATCTCGACCGACCAGCCGCGATCGGTGTCGCCGGGATCGTTTAGCGAACCATCGACATGCGTCGCAACCTTGAGCCCCTCGACATTCCACGCATGAATGGCCGGCCCGCCGGCGCGATAGGTCCGCTTCAGCAGCAGATCGAAGATCGTGCCGAGCACGTTGACCTCGATCTCGAAGTAATCGCGGGAATCGCCGTTGGGATCGATGAAGACCTCGAAGTCCGGGTCGTGAAAGATGATCGCGTCATGCAACTTGAGCGTCCCGCGAACATGCGGTTCCTCCAGCTCCGCGGCGATGTAGAGCGCGTCGGCACTGCAGATCATCTTCGCATGCGTCCGAAACGCCGGCCTGGGCTTTTTTTCACCCTCAATGTCCACGAATTCCTCCGTCCATGGCGCAGACTGCCAGACCGGATCGTCCAGCCTGCCATCAATGATTGGCGCCGTCGAAACAACGCAACACACATACGACCGCGGCTCGGCGCCCGTGCCGGCCAGCCGGATGCACTCATCAGCCGTCCGCGTGGCTGAGCATCCAGATATCATCGCCGCTGAAAAGAAAATCCCTGCCAATTCGATTCGTCGCTTCGCTGTGCTCATATTGGATACCCATTTCCGCTCCCCGGACCGAATATACTCGCCGCCATGCACGGCCAGATACTCAATGACCTGCCCTGGACCTGCCGCCTGCTGCGTGCTTCCGATGATGCGCCGGCTGACTTTCCCTGGACACCCATTCCGTCACTCTGGCCCGAGTGTATTCATTCTGTTCTGATCCGCGCCGGTCTCATTCAACATCCCAACCTCGCTGACAACGAATCCCGCACGCAATGGGTGGGTCGGAGCGATTGGCAATATCGCTGCGAATTCACGCTCGAAGCCCAAACTCTTGAATTTGAGCGAATTGACCTCGTCTTCGACCACCTTGATACGATCGCGACAATTACACTGAACGGCAACCATGTCGGTCGCGCGGCCAATCAGTTTCATCCTCACCGATTCGATGTTCGGCACGCGCTTCGCGAAGGAACAAACGAACTCACGGTCGATCTCAAGTCGCCCATCGAGCATATTCGCGCGGAGAAAACGCGGCTCGGCGCCCGTCCGGTGAATGGCGACTGGGACCCGTATGTGTTCATGCGCAAGAGTGCGTGCAACTTCGGCTGGGATTGGGGGCCGAGGGTCGCCACGGTCGAAGTTAGAGGCGTGCTGATTGAGGCATGGAATGCTGCATACATCTCCGAAGTGCGTCCGCTGGTTTTTCCGGAGGTCGATGGCGGCTGGCGCGTCGAGGCGCATGTCGCAATTGAGTCCGCGTCCGATCAGGCGTTGGACCTGCGAATGATTGCGACCATTCGCGACGGCGATCGGACGCTCGCCTGCGGTGAAACGCGCGTCTTCGGCAACAAATCGGCGTTGATTACGCTTTTCGTAAACAACGTCACGCCGTGGATGCCGCGCGGATACGGCGAGGCACGCCTCTACCGGTTGAAAGTCGAACTGCACGATCCCGTTAGGCTCGCAATTCCGCCGCGCACCGCGCTGTCTATCGCGCACCGACGCATCGGGTTTCGAACGATCTCGCTCGACACGACTCCCGATGAACACGGCAGCCGATTCACCGTCCGCGTGAATGACAAGCCCATCTTCGTTCTTGGCGCGAACTGGATCCCCGAGGACCTGTTCCCCGAGGATCGCGGATTGATGAAGATTCGAAAGCGCCTCCGGCAGGCCGCCGACGCAAACCTCAATTTGCTCCGCGTCTGGGGCGGCGGAGCTTACGAAATCGAGGGCTTTTATCGCGCCTGCGACGAACTCGGCATCCTCGTCTGGCAGGACTTCATGTTCGCCTGCGCCTGTTATCCCGAAGAGGAGCCGATTCGTTCGCAGGTCGAGGCCGAGGCGCGCTATCAGATCGCCCGGCTGTCGTCACATCCGTCTGTCGCGTTGTGGTGCGGCGGCAACGAGTGCATCTGGGCGCATCAGGGCTGGGGTTTCGACAAGCGACTACAACCGGGCCAGACCTGGGGCCGCACCTACTGGCTCGACCTGCTCCCGCGGCTGTGTGCCGAACTCGATCCCACGCGGCCCTATTGGCCCAACACACCGTGGTCCGGCGACGAATCGCACGACGTGCAGGACCCCAATCACGGCACCCGCCACACCTGGGATAAGACCGTCGAGGGTTACCGCGATCTTGTGCCCCGCTTCATCGCCGAATTCGGCCATCAAAGCCCGCCAAACTACACGACCATTCACGAATCACTCGGTAACCAGCCCATCGAGTCATGGCTCCGCGATCGCCAGCGTGCCTCCGGCGGCAACGCCGTCCGTTACGACGAACCGCTGGCCGAGCACTTCGCCCCGGCCCGAGATTTCGACGAATGGCTCTATCAAGCCCACCTGCTCCAGGCCCGGGCCATCGCCCTCGGCTTCGAATGGGCCCGCATCCACCGCGATCGCTGCGGCGGTGCGATCTTCTGGCAACTCAACGACGCCTGGGCCGGACACAGCTGGTCGGCCATCGACGTCGCCGGTCGATTGAAGCCGCTCTGGTACGCCGTCCGCCGCGCATGCGCGCCGCGCATGTTGACGATTCAGCCGCTGGACGGCCGTCCACGGCTGTACGCGGTGAACGACACGCAGGACATTTGGCGGGCAACGGTGCTTGCATGGCGCGTGCGATTCGACGGTACGATCCTCGCCAAAGCCGAGATTCCGATCACGATCCCACCGCAACAGGTCGCCGCTGCCATCGATCTCGCCGCGCTGCTCGGGCCTCCGGTCGATCCCGCTCGGGAGTGCATCGTCGTGGACCCGCCGAGCCTCGAGTCAAGCCGAGCGACGTGGTTTCACCATCGCGACCGCGACTTGGCGCTCGATCCACCGCGGCTCTCCGTCGGCTTGCATGCCCATGCGACGGAAACGCACATCAATGTCACCGCCCAATCATTTGCCCGCGACCTGGTCATCGCCATCGATCGCGTGATCCCCGATGCGCGAGTCGATCAGCAACTAGTCACCTTGCTTCCCGGCGAATCGGCGACATTCGTCATCACCGGCCCGCCACTGCCGCAACCCGACGCCCTGTATGACGCACTCGAATCAACGCGCGCCCTGCGCTGCGCCAACGGGCCTGCCGTCTTGACTCGCAAATGAACGCCAAGCCATTGACTCAAACGCGTTTTTCGGCACGTTTGTCTGCCGGACCCATCCATCTATAATGCCCGACCGTGGCGGGAAACGGACGCCTGGCCGGGCGCCCGTCGGGGAATTGGCACAGCACGGAGGATTCTGCAAATGGCCGGCGACACTCAGGACACGACTCAAGCCCACTGGCTCGACTGCTGCGGATTCAAGCACTTGTTCCGCGCTTTCAGCATGGCCATCAGCCCATCGCGCCTGGGCATCGCCTTCTGCGGCCTGCTGGCCCTGTACGTCGTGGGCCGCCTGCTTGACGTCGTGACCTTCGACAATCACAAGCCGGTCGTGGTCGTCGCCGATGGCATGTCAACGACCGAGCTGGACATCTTCATCGGGCACAACGGCGACAAGACCGCCACGCTGAAGGAGATCGAGGAATACCGCACCCGAAAAGTCACGCTCAAGACCAACGGCACATTCGAGACCATTCTGCAGCAGTCCCGCGTCATCACCAACCGCCTGACCGACGCCGCTCTCCATGCCGATCTGCGCGGCGTGATCGACGCGGTCATCTACAGCGGCCGCATGAAGCTCTGGGTCTTCCGAATGCACACGCTCTTCGCGCTCATCTTCATGGCCGCGGGGCTGGCCATCTGGGCGATCGTAGGCGGCGCGTTGTGCAGACTGACTGCGCTGGAGATTGCCCGCGACGAACGCGTCGGCCCGATGGAGGCCGTCAAGTTCGCCCGCGAGAAATTCTGGAGTTTCTTCAGCGCCCCCCTGTTTCCGGCCGGCGCGCTGCTGCTCGGAATTCTGGCCCTGTGCGTGCCAGGCCTCATCGGGTTGATCCCATGGCTCGGTGAAATCGTCGTGGGGATCTTTCTCATCATCGCCTTGCTGATTGGGTTCGTCATGGCCCTTGTCATCATCGGCAGCGCGGGCGCAGGATGGCTGATGCACCCCACCATCGCGGTCGAAGGCTCCGACGCATTCGACGCCATTTCCCGCTCATTCGGCTACCTGATGGCCCGCCCCTGGCGCACAATCGGCTACCTGCTGGTGTCGCTGGTGTACGGGGCGATCTGTTTGACGTTCGTCAAGATCCTCGTCAGGCTCACCCTCGCCTGCACCCATGCCGGACTGGGTCTGCTGATGAACGTGGACTACGTGAAAACCACCGCCGGCCCGAACGAAGTCGGCAAACTCGACGCCATGTGGCAGGCGCCCTCCCTCGATTTCGTATCCAATCCGTTCTACGGAACCTTCGTCGGCGATCCGGCTTCGAACACTCAATTGGTGGCCCACTACATCATCCAGGCCTGGGTGTACGGCATGGCGACGCTCGTCGGTGCATTCGCCGTCTCGTTCGCCTACTCGTCCTTTACGATCATCTATTTCTTGCTCCGCCGCGACGTCGATGCGACGGGATTCGAAGATGTGTATGTCGAGGACTTCGGCCCGACGGCGCCGGCGGCGGCACCGGCCCCCGCGCCCGCCAAGTCGGGCACGTCGCTGCCGATCATCGGCCAGCCGTGATTTGATTGGAATGCATCCGGTTCAGCCTGCGATGAGTTGAGATCTCAACCCATCACCGCGACCGGCTTGCGCGGCAATGGCCCCGTGTCGGCATGTTCGCCCGGGCACAACTGCAGGATGTCCTCGCAAAGCGCCCGCAGCGGCTCGGCCACGCTCCACGCCTGCCACGGGCAGCCGCCCGGATGATGCGGCGGTTCGGCATCGGCCACTTCCGACACGCCCCCTATTCCCGCCTCGCCCAGATTGGTCTCGAGACCGGTCAGAAACTGCCGCGCCTCGCGACGCGCTGCCGCACCATCGTCCGCAACGCGAATGTACGCCGTAATAAACGGCCCGAGCAGCCACGGCCACACGGTGCCCTGGTGATACGCCGCATCGCGGGCACGCATGTCGCCGGTGTATCGCGGACAGTAGCCGGGCTCCCACGAGGCAAGCGTGCGCAACCCAAGCGGCGTCAGCAGGTTCTTTCGACACGCCTCCACGACCGCGCGGGCGTGCACATCGTCGAGCACCGGGTGCGTCAGGCTCAGCGCGATCAATTGATTGGGTCGCAGGCTGGCGTCATTCTTGTTGGGCACATGATCGGCATCGACGACGTCATAAAGGTACGAACCCGCCGGATTCCAGAATCGCCGGTTAAACGCGGCGCGGCAATTCTGAGCCGACTTGGTCCACCGCTCGGCCCGCGCCCGATCGCCCATGCGCTTGGCGTAATCGGCGGCGATCGTCAATGCATTGAACCACAGGGCATTGATCTCGACCGGCTTGCCGATTCGCGGTGTCACCACCCAGTCGCCGGTCTTGGCGTCCATCCAGGTGAGTTGTTCGCCGGGGCTGCCCGCGGCGAGCAGTCCGTCCTCGCGCAGACCGATGCCATGCCGTGTGCCGCGCTCATGCGACTCCAGAATATCGACAATGACCTTGTACATCCGATCCGAGACAAACGCCCAGTCACCGGTGTAGGCCAGGTAGCGATCGATGGCGTGGATGTACCACAGCGTTGCGTCGACCGTGTTGTAGGCCGGGGCCTCGCCATAGGGCGGAAAGCGGTTCGGAATCATGCCCTGATCGACGAACTGGGCGAAGCCCTCAATGATGGCCCGCGCGTCGTCGAATCGACCGGTCACCAGGCAAAGCCCGGGCAGGCTGATGAACGTATCGCGACCCCAGTCTTCAAACCAGGGATAACCGGCGATGACGGTGCGCGACCCGTCTTCGCGTGAGACGAGATAATCCGCCGTGGCCTTCACGAGCGGCGCTAGCAGCGGGTCATTCGCTATGGTCTGTGCCGCGCCCTTCTTGCCCGATTTCGATTTCGGAGTGTCGCCCGCCATTCCCGCGAACGCCGGCATGGACGATTGTGAGGCCGCATTAAACGCTGCATCCGCGTCGCGCCAGGTAACTGCCTGCGTCGAGGCCGTGATCGTCAGCGACTTGTCCGCCCCCGGCGTCAGCGTCTGCGAAATCACGCCCGGCGTGAACAAATCCTGCATCCAGTCCTGCCCGCGCTCCGCCTCGCTGACCAGCACGAAATCGTAATACCAATCGTGGGCGGCCTTGAATTGGGCGTTGTGGCTCAGCCGCCAATTGGGTCGGTCTCCCGGCCAATCCAGATGCACGACATCGCCCTCGCTTCGAACCGCCGGCGCTTCCATACTCTCGCGATTGGTGAGCATGTGGAAGTGCCGGCTCGTGCACATCGGGCGGACCATTAGCGTGACCGGCTGCTTGCCCTCGACGGCCCGAAGCCGAATGTGCGTGGTGTCTTCGCCCTGCGTCATGCAAAACGTTTGCTCGATGACCGTCTCGCCGAGTCGCCATCGCCAGGTGGGAACCGGTCCCGCCGAAAAAGACTCCAGCATTTTATAACCGGTCGGATGCACCGCTTCGGGGTAGTCATTGGTGGACAGTTCATAGGTCAGCCCGCCGACGAGCGCGGCGACTTCGAGTTTCGCCAGCAGCACAAACCGCTCGACCGGCGGCTTGGTCGCCGCGACCAGCAGGCCGTGGTACCGCCGCGTCAGCAGCCCCGACAGCGACGCCATGGCGAAACCGCCGCGGCCGTTGGTGACAATCCACTCCAGCCGCCGACTTCGATCGAGGTCGCGGCACCGATTAGCATCTTTGATGTAATTGACGTTGCTCAAGGGCTTGCACCTGAAAAATTACACGGGCCCCATGCGCGGCTATCCGGCGAGAGGTCAGTGCCTGATAGTGTGCTTAACGCTACACGCATCACCGACTGCACGCAAATAAGATGCAATTCATTACCATGACGATACGGAAATGCAGTGGCATCGCTCGGACGGCACGCCCGAAATCGCTTACCACGGCCACCATGAACGGCTGGCGCTCTTCTCCTCGCCCAGGCCCGGCGGCGTCTTACCCGCGTCGGCGAAGGGATCGGGATGCGCCGCCAGCCACGTTCGCCAGGCGTCGGCGTCATGCTGATTGGTCGCCCCGGTCAGCGCGATCAGGGATTTCTCCGCCGCATTTCGAACCGCGAAGTCATCCACTTCGAGGCATTCGACCAGGCATTCCGGAATCGGCCGCTCGGCGAAATAGGCCAGCGTGTCAATGGCGCACAACCGCACGTTTCGATCGGGCTCGCTCTTGGCCCGCTCGATCAGGCATTGCACGATCGCCGGCCGCTGCGATTCTTCATAGGTATGTCGATCCACGATCCGCGCCAGCAGGCGGATCGCGTCCCAACGCACGACCGGCGCGGCCTTCTTCACGTCGGACCCGTCGGCCTCCACGGCGTCGATCACCTTGATCAACGTCGGCACGCTGCGGCTGTCGGCGCTGCTGCCAAGGCCGGTGATGGCCGCCGAGCGAACGGTCGCATCAACGTCGGTCCGGGCAATGGCGTCAAACGTCTTGATGGCCCAGTCGGCCCCGGCATCCCGCGACTCGGCCAGCGCGATCACGCTCTCCCGCCGCTCATGCGCGGTCTTGCCCTCCAGCGCCTGTGCCGCCAGTTGCTCTCCGGACGGGTTCCGGTCAAACCACCGCCGGTCGCTCTTGCCAGACCCGCAGCCGGACGACGCTGCCAGCATCGCCACGAACCCCATCAGAAACTTGAGCTTTCCGAGGGAATTCCGTGTGCCACTGCTCTGTGAGCAGTGCGAACGTGAGTGGTCACCACAATCGGAGTAGACGTGCACCGCCAACCGCCGATTATGTCGGATTACCATCCCAAGCGGGACCGATTCACTATGCATGCGCCGTGTAACCGGCCGTGCCATGCTGCTCGAAAAACTGCTCGGGCGAGATCCAGGTGACATCAACAATCGGCTGCTGCAGGAACCGCTGACCAATCTCGCGGAAGCGCTGGGGGTTGTCGCTGACATAGCAACTCAGATTACCCGGTCCGGCTTGATCCGTCAGGGCGCCACGCGACGTCAGCCGCTCCACGACATACCGGGCGGTCTGCTCGCCGGAATCGACCAGCCGCATGCGATCCCCCACCACGGCCTCAATCGCCGATCGCAGCAGCGGATAGTGCGTGCAGCCCATGACCAGCACTTGCGGATCGAGTCGCACCAGCGGCTCCAGGTAGTCCTTCGCCAGCGCCATCACGATGGGATCATTCGCCGGACGGCCCTCCTCGGCGATCGGCACGAACAGCGGACAGGGCCGCTGCACGACCTTCACGCCGGGGTCATAGTGTTTCATGGCCCGACGATAGGCGTCGGAATTGATCGTCGCCTCGGTGGCGATGACCGCGATGGTGTGGCCCTTGGAGATCAGCACGGCTTCCCGCGCGCCAGGATGCACCACGCCAATGAGCGGGATCGGAAACGTGCCCTCCAGTTCGGACAGGGCCGCGGCGCTGGCCGTGTTGCAGGCCACCACGATCAGCTTGGGGTCAAATCGGGCGAGGAAGTCGCAGTTCTCGCGGGCAAAGCGGGTGACGGTCTCGGTGCTCTTGATGCCATAGGGCACGCGGGCCGTGTCGCCGAAATACACGATGTCCTCGGATGGCAACCGCCGGCGCAATTCCCGCACCACGGTCAACCCGCCGATTCCCGAATCAAACACGCCGATGCAACGATGATCGTGTGACACGCCCAAGGCATCCCTACCAAGTGAAGAATCCGTCCCCAAGGGGGAGTATCGTCAAATCGGAGGAATCTAACAAGGCGCAAGATGCCCGTTTAGCCGCGGTCCGACAGGACCGCGCGGGCCCGGGCCGCAGCCATAAGCCTTAAGCCGTAAGCCATAAGCTCCCACACAAAAACACGGCGTAGGGCGTGGTCATCGACCCGCCTTTCCGCTCGCCGCGCGGCCGCGCAAGAAAAGCCCCGGCCACGCACCCATGTCGAATGCGCGCCGGGGCTGTTGGATTTCCGTCTTCAGCATACGGCTTATGGCTTACGGCTTACGGCTCAGCGCTTACGGCTTATGGCTGTCTTCCTCCCATTCGTATTCCCCTTGCTGTTCACAATCGCCTCCACCAGCGCCGCATCGGCCGCGTTGATGCCGCCCGTGCCCGCGCTCACATAGCCGCCGCCCGTGCTCACCGTCGCCGTGGCAATCCCATCCGGGGCCTGGCCGAAGTTCACGGTGAAGACCGGGCTGACCGGCCCCGGCACGTCGGCCCGCTGGCCCTGCACGGTGTACTGCACCCAGTCCGGCCCGGCGATCAAGGTCTCGTCGACAAACTCCTTCTTGCCGGAGACGCCCACGAACGAAAACTCGCTCTGGCCCGGCAGCTTCCGCTTGATGATGTAGGCCGTGCCCCCGCCACTCGGCGGATTGGTGCACTTCCACCGCAGGGTCACCGAACCGGTCGTCGCATCGAGCGTCACGGTCAGGTTCATCGGCTGGGCCGGGGGCGGCACCGGCGAGGGCGCTGCCGGGGGTGGAATCTGGGCCAATGTATAAATCTCGGTCGGGTCCGGCTGCAACTCGGCAAACGCCCGAATGCTCCGCACCGCATCCCCTGCCATGGTCTTGAGCGAGGCCACGCAGGCATCGACTGTGATGGTCGCGGCCTGCTGCACCTGCTTGGCAACATCCTGCGACTGCACAGCCCCGTCGGTCTTGGTGAGCTGGCTGGCAAACGCGGCGCCCTGCGCCGGGGTCAACCCGATCTCCTCGGCATGGGTCGCGAAGATCTCGGCATGCGTGGTGCACCACTGCAAAAACGCGGCCCGCGGGCTGGTCGGATAGGTGCTCATGATCGGAATGTCCTTGAAAAGGTCGCGCCAGACCGCCGTCGACACGCGTGGCAAACGGTGGCGTTGCAAGTCGATTCGGGCCGAGCGCGAAGTGACTTTCGCTAATTCGCAGAAGGCGAATTCCGCCTGCGGGGACCGGGAGGCGAATCCCGGTTGAAATCCCGACATCAGAGGGCTATGTTTCGTCTTGTCGAACCCGTCGAAGTGCGGTCCCAGTGTTGTTTTCGGGGTGCGGGATCAAAAGACGGCCGATTACTGGCTGATTCTGCGCATATTTTTTGTCGCGCAGGATTAGTTTTTTGTCGCGCGAGAGAATATCCCTGTCGCGCAGAAAGAGACTCTTGTTCGCCACGGCCACCTTGTCGGTGCGCAAAACGGGTTTATCGTCGCGCCACGCGACCATATCGTCGCGCGAACTCACGCGATTGGACTGCATCCCGCAGATCATGTGTGCTTAGGGGAGTCAACTTATGCCGGTCAAAAAATTCCTTGAGGAATATCCTCTCTATCGGAGCTTTGGGTACGAGCCACGCTCCATGATTATCCGCGCCCTTGATCGTCCTGGGCTGAATATGCCCTGCGCTGTCTGCAGTGGAAATCAAACTTTCAACATGATCAATAAGTACGACGAATTGAATAGCGAAATTGAGGATTGTAGAGGCAAGATATTTCGAATCGTCTATAACTGTGCGCATTGCCGCAATTTCCAACGCACCTTCTTCGTGCTATTCCAAAAGGGGAAGGACGATGAGCACGTTTCTGTTATGAAAGTGGGGCAATTCCCCACCTGGGATATCTCGGTCGAGAAAGAAATTGACAAGCTGCTTGGAGACAAACGCGTATATTATCATCGAGGAAAGATACTGGAGTCGCAAAGTTATGGAATTGGCGCCTATGGCTATTATAGACGGATTGTCGAAATGGTCATAGACGATTTGCTTCAGCAAATCGACACGTTGCTCTCGCCTGAGGAAAAGGCGCAGTACGAGGCGGCGATTGAGAAAACGAAAAAGTCCACTATCGCGCAGGAGAAGATCGCGGTTGTAAAGGACCTCCTACCTCCGATCCTGCGTCCCAACAACATCAACCCCCTCGGCGTTCTTCATGACGCGCTAAGCAGGGGAATCCACGCAATGTCTGATGAAGACTGCTTGACCGAAGCGTGTCTCATCCGCGAGTCGTTAACATATCTGGTGTCACAGCTAGAGGTGCACAAGCACGCATCTGCGGGCTTCTCGAGCTCTATTAAGCAGCTGCTGGAAATCAAGTCAAAAAAGGGGACTTGATTCGCGTGACGACGAAGGTCAGGGGGTGGACATGGCGCGATAGCGCCTCTCGGGACCCGTATGCATGCGTCCGACTCGGCCTTGGATTCGCTCTTCGCTACTCGCTGAAATGTTTCACTCAAAGTGAGACAACTCGCCTGATGGAATTAAGGATGGTTTCGGCCGCCGGGTAAGGCAGCAGGCGTTGGTGCAGTTTGATGTTCTCCTGCTTGCGCAGTTGCCTGGCCGTT
>Ga0268299_1000366_pt1 | contig 150828 bp, 136 predicted proteins | sample NOBtaG_FD_193484 | JGI IMG/M metagenome (GOLD analysis project Ga0268299, IMG submission 193484) | Activated sludge microbial communities from bioreactor in Nijmegen, Gelderland, Netherland - NOB reactor | ecosystem: Engineered > Bioreactor > Aerobic > Activated sludge | place: Netherlands...
GGCCTGGACTGCAGCCAACACGCCGCAGACCACCAGCGCATACTTCACCATGTGTTGTACCGTCACAGCTCGACTCCTTCCGTTTGATGGCCAGTGCGCCCTGTCCTTCAACAAACTCTCACTCATTGCCATCTCTTCTTCCACCACATCGTATCTTTCCCGCGGATTCAGGGCGACACCCGGTGATGATCCTGGGGGGAATCACCACCGGACTCGCCTGCCAAGTCGGAACCTCACAAGGAGGTACGTCACTGGATCAGGCAATCCAGTCAGGCCCCGACCCGAGAAGTAGAGAAGCCCCGAATAGTCTCCAACCAACATAGACATCCATCCGCCGCATGGAGGATGCCTCTACGTAGCCCAGCAAATTTCATTCCACGCCTACAACAGGCGCACGGTGGACTCATCTGTAGATTGTTGGCCGGTTGATCATTCCGATCAAAGACCGAAACACCTGTTGCATACAGCGAATGACACGGTCTCACCTTTTGGTTGTGGTGGGATCGGTGCCGACCACTTCCAGGTCCCCGTATCAGATCGACCAGACTTGTATCTAATTCGATTCAGTATCGAATTGGATTCACCTGTGGAGCATTGCCCCGCCATCGCTTCAGACAGCGCGGCTCTCTCAAGAATTTCCTTTTCGGTTGTGATGACCCTTGTGGTAAACGATTCCCTTGCCACTGACTGACACAGCAAGGCCTTGATGGAGATGATCGACGTGAGACAGGGTTGCATACTTGCAATCACGCTCGCTGGAGCAAGCATCCCATTCTTGTGCTGGGCTGAGCCGTCGCTCACGATCCCTCGAACATCTTCAACTACTAACCAACAGCTCCAAGACGAAACCCTCTATCTGAAGGAAGAAATAGTCAGCATCGCCAGCCGGTATGAGCAGCCGATCTCGGAGGCGCCGTCGAATGTCTATGTGATCACGGACGAGGATATCCGGATGTCCGGAGCAACCGATCTGCCCACCATCCTTCGCCGCATCCCTGGCCTCGAAGTCATGCAAATGAGCGGAGCCGAGTTCAATGTGAGTGCGCGTGGCGATAACCAGCCGGCTGCGAACAAGATGCTCGTTATGGTGGACGGCCGCTCAATTTATGTGGATGCCCAGGGTGAGACATATTGGAAGTTACTGCCGATTACGCTGCCGGAGATCAAGCGAATCGAGGTCCTCAAAGGGCCAGCTTCAGCCATCTATGGGTTCAACGCGTTTGACGGGATTATCTCGATTACCACCAAAACCCCGGATGAGATGCGAGGCACTACGTTGCAGTTCGGTGGTGGAAACGTGGGGACGCTGCATGGGACTGCTGTCTATGCCAATGTGGTCAACAAACTCGGCTACCGTTTGTCTATCGGCCATGACCAACAGGGCCAATGGCGAAATCGTGAGGCGTTGGCCTTCCGTTTAAATAAATTCAACGTTTCCACCGAATACGCTCTTACTGCAGGCTCCCGACTGGTGATCAATGGTGGACTCGCAGACGCCAACCGGTATGATGGCCCCATTGTAGAATCTACCATGAATGCAACTTCCTTCTCGCAGCGCTATGCCTCCATTGCGTACGAGCGTTCTCATCTCTTTTTTCGTGCTAACTGGGCAGGTTACTCCAACTCTTCGGATGTTATCTTCAATCCGGTCGTCGCCCCATTCCTCCAACTTTTTAATCTCACAGGGGACCCACTTTCGCACAGTGAGAGTCAGTCCAATACCTATAACCTAGAAGCTCAGCATTCGTTGACACTGGGACCCTCTCACCGCCTGACCTATGGGGCGAATTATCGGCGAAACACCTTTGGGGCCAATCTGGTGTCACAACCAAGCCGTGAAGATCGCTTTGGAGTGTACCTCCAAGATGAATGGAGCATCCTTAATCCGCTCAGCCTGATTGCAGGTGCACGCTATGACCTCCATAGTGAAATCAATGGCACCTGGAGTCCGCGCGTGTCGCTCCTCTACAAGCCGAACCCCAACCATGTGATTCGAATTGGGATGTCGGTGGCCTACCGCCCCCCCACACTGTATGAGTCATTAGCTGCAGCTCGGGTAGTCATCACATTACCACCACCAGCAGCTTCACCTCCTCCGATAATCTCACAGGGATCCTCCAACCTTGATCCGGAACGGATCATTTCGTACGAGCTCGGCTATCAAGGCTGGTTCTGGGCGCATCGGCTTCGACTTCGCACCAATCTCTTTTTCAATCACATTACTGATCTGATTAACGTCATCACCGTATCGCCGGGTGTCGCCTCCTATATCAACATTCCAGGACAGGCTGATATCTATGGAGGCGAGGTTGGCATGGAAGCACTGCTCACACAGTGGTTTACCGGCTTTGCGAATGTCACCTACCAGGACGTTGGGCAGTCGTTTATCGATACGAGCAAGCGTGGGGTGCCTCAGTGGATAATCAATGCGGGATTACGTGGCAGTTTTGGCACGACGTGGAACGGCGAGCTGCTCTTTCACCATGTCGCTAGCACCGACTATCCGCTAACCAACACGATTCTATCACTTGCCCCACTCAGTGGAATGGGTCCACCCAGTCAAACCGTCGGTAGCTACAACTTGCTGAACCTCCGACTTGGATATCGGTTCTGGCAGGAAAAAGCCCCGGCAGGTTACATGCGCGAGGCCGAAATCGCACTGTCTGTCTTCAACGCTCTGAACGACACCCATCGCGAGCATCCATTGGGTGACATGCTCGGGACGAGAGTGATGGGCTGGTTGACGGTAAGACTTTAACGAAGAACAGTCCTATAGGTCTGGCGTGGCCGCTATCCACCTAAACAGGTTCTGCAGACCCAGCATCTTCCGCCTCCTCACTCAGGCTCGTAGTTCAGATTCGGCGAGAGCCACCGTTCGACGGTGCGAAGATCCATCCCTTTTCGGCGGGCATAGTCCTCAACCTGATCTTTTCCAATCTTGCCCACCGCGAAGTACTTGGCGTCCGGGTGAGCCAAATAGAACCCGCTCACCGAGGCAGCCGGTAGCATAGCAAAACTCTCGGTCAGCGTGATGCCGGCATTCTTTTCCACGGACAAGAGTTCAAACAACACCTGTTTTTCCGTATGATCCGGGCAAGCGGGATAGCCCGGCGCCGGACGGATCCCCCGGTACTTCTCGCGGATCAACTCCTCATTCGTGAGTTGTTCTTTCTTGCCGTACCCCCACTCGTCTCTGACTCGCTTATGGAGAAATTCGGCGAACGCCTCGGCCAACCGGTCCGCAAGCGCCTTGGCCATAATGGAGTTGTAGTCGTCATGATCTCGATCGAACTGTTTGCAGAGTTCTTCCAATCCCAAACCAGCCGTGACGGCGAATGCGCCGATGTAATCTTGCCGGCCTGAATTTTTTGATGCCACATAATCCGCGAGCGAGAGATTTGGCTGCCCGGCCGGCTTCTCCGATTGCTGTCGCAACTGATGGATCGTCGTGAGCACGGTCCTCCGCGAGGCATCTGCATACAGTTCGATGTCGTCCCCGACCGACGCCGCTGCAAAGAAGCCGTAGACTCCCTTGGCTGTGAGCCGTCGTTTCTTGATGATTTCATCGAGGAGCCGACGCGCGTCGTCGAAGAGTTCTTGGGCTCTTGGCCCGATGGTCGGATCCTCGAAGATCGTTGGGTAACGTCCCTTCAACTCCCAAGTATGGAAGAAGGGCGACCAATCGATATAGGGAATCAGCTCGACCAGCGCCTGATCCTCAATGGTTTGAATTCCCAGTACGGCCGGTGTTGGAATATCGGTCTGGTCCCAGTGTGAGACGAACTGATTGGCACGAGCCTTGGCAATCGGGAGGAGCAACTTGGCCCCCCGGTCCTGGTGCGATTGTCGCATCCGCTCGTAGTCGTCCTTGACTTGCTGTACGAACCCTTCGCGTTGTGTGTGACTCACCAGGCTTCCCACGACGCCCACCGCGCGTGAGGCATCCAATACGTGAACAACGCCCCGCCCATAGGAAGGCGCAATCTTCACCGCCGTGTGGGCTTTGCTCGTTGTCGCACCGCCGATCAAGAGGGGCACCTCGAACCCTTCACGGGTCATTTCTTTGGCCACATGCACCATCTCATCCAGTGACGGCGTGATCAGCCCGCTCAGGCCGATGATGTCGGCCTTGTTCTCCCGTGCCGCAGCGAGAATTTTTTCACAGGGCACCATCACACCGAGATCGATCACTTCATAGTTGTTACAACCCAACACGACACCGACGATGTTCTTGCCGATGTCATGCACATCGCCCTTCACCGTCGCCAGCAGCACCTTGCCCTGTGATTGAAAGTTACCCGACCGCTTCTTCTCCTCCTCCATGAAGGGCATGAGATAGGCCACGGCCTTCTTCATGACACGCGCGCTCTTCACGACCTGCGGTAAGAACATCTTGCCTGCCCCGAACAGATCGCCGACCACATTCATGCCGGCCATTAACGGGCCTTCGATCACTTCAATCGGCTTGGCGTATTGCTGACGCGCCTCCTCTGTGTCTGTGTCTATAAAATCCGTGATGCCCTTGACGAGGGCATGGGAGAGCCGATCTTCAACCGTCCCCTTGCGCCACTCGTCGTCCTTGACCGCCGCCTTTCCTTTCGCTTTGACGGTTTCAGCAAACGTGACCAGACGTTCGGTCGCATCAGGCCGACGATTCAGCAACACGTCTTCCACCAGTTCGAGCAGGTCTTTAGGAATTTCCTCGTACACGGCCAATTGCCCGGCGTTGACGATGCCCATATCCAACCCGGCCTTGACGGCATGGTAGAGAAATGCCGCGTGCATGGCTTCGCGCACGACATTGTTGCCGCGGAACGAAAAGGAGATGTTGCTGATCCCGCCACTGACCTTAGCCCCCGGCAGATTCTGTTTGATCCAGCGCGTCGCTTCGATAAAATTGACCGCGTAATTGTTGTGTTCTTCAATGCCCGTCGCCACAGTCAAAATATTCGGGTCGAAGATGATGTCTTGCGGAGGAAACCCAACCTGCTCCGTCAGGATCTTGTAGGAACGTGCGCAGATGTCCTGTTTCCTCTCCAGCGTGTCGGCCTGGCCTTTCTCATCAAACGCCATCACGACGACCGCCGCGCCGTAGCGACGGATCAGCGTCGCCTGATCGATGAATTTCTGTTCACCTTCTTTCAAACTGACACTGTTCACGACCGCCTTGCCTTGGATGTTTTTCAAGCCGGTTTCCAACACTTCCCACTTGGAGCTGTCGACCATGATCGGCACTTTGCAGATATCCGGCTCCGAGGCAACCAGCCGAAGGAATTTCTCCATGGCCCCCTTGGAATCGAGCATGCCCTCGTCCATATTGACGTCGATGATCTGGGCCCCGCCCTCGACTTGTTGCCGTGCCACCGACAGAGCCGCCTCATAATCCCCCGCGAGAATCAGCTTGGCGAAGGCCGGCGAGCCGGTCACGTTCGTGCGCTCACCGATATTGACGAAGTTCGAATCAGGCCTGATCGTCACGGCTTCGAGTCCGCTCAAGCGCGTGTAGGGCTCAACCGTCGATGGCACATGCGGCTTCACCCCGCGCACCGCTTCCGCAATATGCTGAATGTGGGCCGGTGTCGTACCGCAACAGCCTCCGACGATATTCAGCCATCCATTGTTCACCCAGTCGCGCAACTGAGGCGCCAGTGTTTCCGGTGTCTCTGGAAATCCGGTCGGCAACAGAGGATTCGGCAGACCGGCATTGGGATGGGCACTGATGTAAATCGGCGCGATCTGCGACAGGTCTTCGATCAACGGACGCATTTCTTTCGGCCCCAACGCGCAATTCATCCCCACACTCAACAGCGGCACATGGGAGATTGAATTCCAAAATGCCTCGACCGTCTGACCGGTCACCCCGCGGTTACTGCCGGCCTGGATGAACGTCACCGACGCCATAATCGGAACCCGCCGGGCCCCGGACGCAAAGGCCTCTTGAATCGCGAAGAATGCCGCCTTGGCATTCAAGGTATCAAAAATGGTTTCGACCAATAGCAGATCCGCGCCCCCGTCGAGCAACCCGCGCACCTGCTCGCCGTACGCCAAGACCAGTTCGTCATACGTTGTACCCCTGGCAGCAGGGTTATTCACATCGGTAGAAATCGATGAGGTCTTGGTCGTCGGGCCGATCGCCCCGGCGACGAAACATCGCCGTCCCGGCTGTGCCTGTTCCACGGCAACGACGGCTCGTCTCGCACACTCGGCGCCGGCTTTGGACAGCTCATACCCGAGCCGGTCCATGCCGTAATCCGCCAGCGAGATGGCTTGGGAGTTGAACGTGTTGGTCTCGATGATATCCGCACCGGCCTCCAAATACTGCCGATGAATGTCTTCGATGACCGACGGCTGCGTGAGATTCAGCAGATCGTTATGCCCCTTGAGATCCTTCTTCCAATCCTTGAAGCGCTCACCTCGAAAGGCCGCCTCATCCAGCTTCCGCTGCTGAATCATCGTCCCCATCGCGCCATCAAGGATCAGGATCCGTTCATTCAGCATCTCCACGATGGGCCATTTCTCTTGTCTGAGCATTGTCACCTTCTCTCAGGATCGGATAGTTGATGAGTGATTCGTCGCGATCATACTGGAAGGTCTTCCGACGCGGCAAGCCGGCGGTCATTTTCTTGACATGAATTTGGATGCCTCGCTACGATGCCGGTGATGTCCCTCTCAACCATCCTCCGCTCCAGCACACTTGCCCTTGTCTTGTGCATCCTCGTGCTCGCTGCTCTCCCCTCGATCACAATGGCAACTCCTTATTTCGAAGACGGTTTCCTCGGGCTTTCTCAACAAGAATTGCACGAGAAACTTGGCAGGCCCCAAGCGGTGCGTGATCGTAAGTCCGCGCTCAGGGTCTTCACGTATTATCCGATCACCGATTGGGCAACCTATTTCAGCAAACTGGTCTCTCCGGAAAACGGCGAGGATGTGTATACGTTTACTCGCGAAGGAATCGAGATCCGCTATTCATTCAGCTACGCGGTCGACCTGAATGGTGACGATGAGAATCGTCCACTCATCGTGCGGTTGGTCGACATCGAGTTTCCCCACCCGGTTCCTATCACCAGGCTCCCCTCACTGATTCCTGAATTTCACCCCTCATCGGACCCGACCAGTCCCACGTTTCGATCCAATATTTGGGTGCTGCTGTGTCAAGGGGCTGCTTCAGCGGACGCTCGTTTCATCGTCAAGGAACCAGGCAAGGATCAGCTCGATTGGACCCTCTGTTTTCAACTTTTCTCACTGCAGGGACTTCCTGACCGCCTGACAAGAGAGTCACGAATCGATCGTGTCGAGATCGGCACACAGAGCGTGGAGTTCATCACGAAGCGATTACGACACACGCATGAACCGATCCTCAACCCCTTTTCTCCTCAATTCGAGAAGGAATCGATCCCCCCGCCGCGGTCGTTGAAAGCCATCCCGGTTCCTCACTATGCGGAGTAGCAGGCGTATCTCGCCCTTCGACTGGACTCAGGACCGCGAGTTTGCCCATCGATGCTACTCAGGGCCGTGAGCTTGTCGAACGGTCGAACGGTGAAGCGTCGTGGCCAACTGTTTTGAGTGTAATGTTTCAAGTTTCAGGTTTAAGGTTTTTGATTTCCGGATAACTTGAAACGTTGAACATGAAACCTGAAACTCAGGATGAATGAGCGAGCGACGGTGAGTATCGCGTATCGGTGGTCGTCTTAGAAGGGCCCAAAAAGTAACGCGGGCTAAGGCGAGACCTGAAGACGATTCTGCTGAGTTTGTCCTGCAGCGACCGCTTTCTCTTTCATGCGATCCATTGGGCCGCCGTCGCTGGTGTACATGAGCACGGGTGTCCCGATCCCCAAGACGATCAAGAGGCCCAGGGCCAATAAGCGCACCATCGGGCTGTTTTTACTGAAAAACATGATGAGCAGCAGGACCACCGCAGCGATGCCGGCTTGAGTCACAATCCTTGACTGCTCCGGTGCCAACCCCGCCACATCAATATGCACCGATGACAGCTCCCAGCCAAAATTCTTAGCTTGTGCTTTGACTTTGTCTTGCACTGACTGCAGCGTCGACGGCGGCTTCGTTACCGCATCGGGTTGCTCATGTGCTTTCACCTTCGCTCGAAACTTTTGGGGAATGGTTTCCAGCGCATCAGTGTAGACCAAATTCCCCTGATCATCGATATACGAATAGATCATTGTCGCCCAGGCTTCGACAGAGAGTCCCTGCCCCAACACGACACAGAACCACATGAACAACACCCAACAGCACCGCTTGACGATCATGTATCGACCTACCTCGTTATATGCTCACCGCAGAAAATCTCAGGACATCACCGATGTTTTTGCCCTATTAAGTATAGCTAGCTTTGTATCCATTTGATTTTAAAGGATATTAATCGCACTTCCTTGACTCTGGCGCGAGTGCACTGTTAGCATCTCATTTTTTCCATCACACCATGGCTGCTGAATCTCAACCGCTGTCCCTTGATTCCGACACGAATGAGCCGTCATTCATTCGTCGTCGCCCTGTGCGGATCATTATTTATACAGGGCTTGTTCTCTTTGTCTTGATGGCGGTGGTTTGGCCGATGATCGTGCAACTCGGCGATCCAGACTTTCGCAAGCACATTGAGCAACATCGCGTCATGGTGGGAATGAGCAAGGAACAGGTATTACAAGCCTGGGGTGGCCCGCAGACGATCAATACGACCTTCACCAAAGATGGAATCCGGCAGGAGGAGTGGATCTTCGAAGATTGGGAAAGCACCTCGGTGGTCCGTCACCGCTATCTCTATTTCGAGGAGGGCATCCTGAAGGGAGGATGGTACGAAGGATCTCGCGAACGACAAGCTCAGAACTTCCCCACCGACAAGCCGCACCCGAAAATCCAGCCCTAACAACCGCGTGAAGCGGTCGCTCGTGTTCGAGGCACACGACGACATCTGAAACGGCCAGCCGTTTGAACATCCTCCCGCGAAGCGGCCCTGCAAAGACTCGCTCGTGTATTCCTCATTCAAGTGGATGTGTCTCGGATGGAGAGCCGGAGTCGCCCGAGAAGTACCTCAGCACGGGCGTGATCAGCCGCATCAACCATCACGCGACTCCCGACAAGCGGTACTCCGGGATACAGACTGCTGACATGTTCGCCATGGACGACATACGTGATGCGATTACCGTCCAGCAAGCTCTTGATCATGGCGAGCTCTCCAACGTCCTGCGCATTCATGAGATGGATCATCCGCATCATGGCTCCCTTGATCGAGTCTTCACCTCCGAAACCTACCCATCGATTGCACTTTCCTCATCCCCGTTCTACACTTGAACTAGGCGTTGGCCCACAGTATTTATGACGGTCCGTGACGAAACCGACGAGACGCTGCACATCGTGAGGCGTCGCAGGGGGCGCGTATCTCGTTTGTGAATTCGAACGTTTCACGCGGCACATTTCACAAACAACGAATGTTGTCGCAGCGGCGTATCGGTGGTTGTCGTAGAAGCGTTCATGAATCATGTGGGTTAGGGCGTTTCCGTGATGCGTGCACGCCGCTCTTGACCCGGGCCGCCTGAGATCGTGAGGACACGTTTCCATTCACGGACTTGGTAGATGGCCCAGGCGTTCGGCTCGCCCTTGAAAAACGCGGTAGGATCTTCGCCGCTGGCATTGAGAAAGATGGGTTCGGTGAAGCCTTCTTCTAAGGCATAATCAAGCAAGGACTCAGTCGTAAACCCTGTTCCCCGAAGACTCACATCGGCCAGGAGCGTCAGGATCTCATCAGGATTCTGGATAGTGATGGCTTTCATTTTCTTTCCTCTGGATTCCGAATTGTAACGACACCACCTCAAAGAGGCAAGGCATCATGCCGGTTCACATGACGAAATCAGCGTTTCTTGAATCGTTGCTCCAACTCATGGACAACAAGCATCATTGGGCCTGGGACCATTTTGCGTCCGGCCGACTCACGCATGCCCAACTGAAGATTCACTTTCAACAAGAATACGCCGTCTACGTTCGTGACTTTCCTATCTTCTTAGCCAGAATTCTCGGGAAAAATCCACCCCCTTCAGCCCGGCATATGTTGGCGGAAAATATCTATGAGGAGGAAACCGGAGGGCTTTCGTTGGGAACGTCTCATCCAGAACTCTTCTTAACGATGATGGAGGGACTCCGATTCAGCCGCAACAGTTTTGAACGGTTCCGTCTCCTGCCCGAGGCCCGCAGCTACCGGGCCTGGCTTGATCGCATGTCCCATCACCGTGAGTGGGTACTGGGCGCTGCGACCTTCACAATTTTTGTGGAAGGCAGTGTGAAGGACCGCACAGAACTCACGACTCCATCAAAGAGGAAACAGCCGAAAGACATTGAGGCCCTCATCAACGTCCATCCCCTCGTCCGCTATCATGGCATCCATCCAAACCGAATGAATCTGATCCGTGCGCACCAGCTGGTTGAAGCCGGACATCGGCACGATGCCTATCACATGGTGGTCAATTACACCCCGCCGGCAATCAGACAATCGGTCCTGGCGTGCCTTCGCAAAAGTCTCGCGCTTTGGCTGAAGTATCGCGATGCAGTCGCCAAATCCTGCGGGATCACAAAGCCTTCATGATGGTCCGACTGTTCGCCTGCTGTACGCTTCTCCTCGCGTTTACCAATTGCGAATCAACAGCCCAGGCCGGGGTTCCCCAAGACATGGTCGTGATTCCAGCCGGAGAGTTCCTCATGGGCAGCCCGGAGGACGGTCTGAGTTTTGATGACGAGCGCCCTCAACGCCTGGTCTATGTCGCATCCTTTTCTATTGATCGCAGTGAAGTCACCAACGCCCAATACAAGCACTTTGTCGACAGCACGGGACATCCCCCACCGAGCCACCTCACCCCGCAATTCAACCTATGGAACAAGACGGTGCCACTCCCGGGAAGCGAACACCATCCGGTTGTCAATGTCAGCTGGTACGACGCCGTTGCCTATTGCCAGTGGCAGGCGAAACGGCTCCCGACCGAAGCGGAATGGGAGAAGGCCGCACGTGGCACGAATGGCCGTCGCTACCCCTGGGGAATGGACTGGGACGTCTCACTCAGCAACAGCGCAAGTTATTGGGCTGGACGAACGATCGAATTCAAAGACGGAACAGCATGGAAAGCCTTCTGGATGGCCGGCGACGGTGCGCGTGTGTCACAGGAGCATGGACTCAACGGCGAAGTGTTGACACTCCCGATCGGAACATTCCCCCAAGGAGCCAGTCCCTATGGCCTCCTCGATATGACCGGAAACGCCGCGGAATGGGTACAGGATTGGTATGAACCCTATTCGTACCTCAACGCTCCCCTCTCCGATCCTCAAGGCCCGAACGGAAAACTTCTCAAGGTCGTGCGAGGTGGATCCTGGCTCAAGCCCGCACGAAACCTCCGCGTCTCCGATCGTGACTACAGCCTGCCCACCGACCGTGCCACCGGGATCGGCTTTCGCTGTGCGAAAGACGTATTCTAGTCAACCCACCCCTGCCCGGCTCAGACTAAATCATCCATGAATCCTCAGAGCAGAAGCCCCAGCCACACTGGACTCATCACGCTTGTGGTTTCACAAGAACAACCTCAACCTGCTCAACCTTCACCACCGGCATGATAAGCCCAACACCTTCTGCTTCATGAGAGAAATCGTAGATGATTGACTCCGTCGGGATAAGCGTACCGGCCATGACGATGGACACCTGAACAGATTCATGGCGTCGAAGACTTCTGTCAATCCAATCAGCGAGGTGTTTGTCCGGTCGCACACGCAAATTGCTGGGAAACTCCTCAAGTTTGAATCGGACCAGGCCCCAGCTAGTCGGAGTCACCTCCGGCCCGACCGCTACCGAATAGGACCTGGTATCGGCATCGAAGTGCGAGACCTCTCCGGTCCACACAAACGCGAGTCGCCACGTCAAAGTCGGATTCCCTTCACGCGCCGCATCACGTTCGCGATTCAAGTTGAACAGCCGCTCATCGTGATCAGGATCATGATGACCGTGGCCATACACCGTTGCCCAATCGGGTGGTGTCCCCTCCATCGCAGCAAGAAAGGATTCGATAGCACCCTGATCGACGAGGAAATGTGTCCCGGAGGGAAAAATCTGGTCGAGTTGGAGAAGAGAACTTGTCCGCAGCGGACGAGGCCCTGTGTCATCGTCCGATCGTGCGGGGACCGATGGTAGGGAAACCGTGCAGAGCAACAGGAATGAGGCCAGCCACCTCAGCAGCTTACCCGCCGGTCGCACGGCTGAGCGCTCGTTCATAAGAGGCTCTCAACGAGATCAGACCCGGATGGTCATCGGACAGCACCCCAGCCTGAGTGAGAACCGCAAGCCGTGGAGCAGGATTGAGCCGGCGCAGGTCGAATCGCGTGAAGCCATCCAGGCTCAGTGCCTGTTCGTAGATGCCCAGCCATGATTCTGTGACGGCACGCAATCCCGCATCCGTGGCCTGCATACGACCCAGTCGGACTTGCTGAAGCAGCTTGATCAGTGGGTCGGATTGAGAAATAGTTGAGATTGCTCGAGTCAATGCCTGTCCGTCCGGCATACCCATGACTAGCCCACACTCTTCATACTGGCTTGTCCCGAAACCGCTTGGGGCGCGAACCTTGTGAAGCGTCTGGCCACCGGGTTCTCGTGTCGGGTTTCAAGTTTAATGTTTCACGTTTTCCTCAAAACATGAAAGTCGAAACATGAAACTCGTACCGTGAAACTTGAAACTCATACCAAAGAAACGCGTAACGGATATCATCGCAGCAGCCTGTCATTGGCAGCAGTAGAAGCATTCATGGATACTAGGGTCCGGTCCGGTCAGTTCATCGAGCAGGCCCCGGGACCACGGGGGTCGCCGCAGCTGCCGCAAGAGCCGGGAGTTCCGGAGGAGGCCCAATTGGCCGTGGCGCCGACACCAAAAGCCGAAAACTGTTTCTCAAGCTTCGTCGCCTTGCATTGGGGACAGACCGCTTCTGCTGCCCCCTGCATCAACAGCTCAAAACGGTGATTGCATTCGCGGCAGACATATTCGAAGATAGGCATAGTAAACAACTCCTTGCTTGTGCTGGGTATTATAAGATCACCTCCAGAGAATCGCAACGAGAGGGGCAGGATGTATCAGGAAGAAAAAACCTTTCGCCTTCGCGTGACGCTCGAAGCGTCGTTCCCGGATGACTATGACGGGGAGGAAGACGAGTCCAACTGGATCCGAGAGTGGGAAGTACTGATGAAACCTCAATTGATCAAGTCGGTGTTCGACGCCCTTCGGCAACAGAGAGGGTGGTCGTCGCATGTACGGAACCGAGGCGCCTCGCCGACCGATGAGATCGAGATTGTCCTGAGCAAAGATTTCTCAGCACCCATTCCGCTTCGCTTTGAACGATGACGTCTGCCACAGAGATCGGCCTCTACGTTCATATCCCCTTCTGTCAGCATCGCTGTCATTTCTGTGCCTTCTACCTTGAGATCGCACACGTCGATCGCATGACGAGATTTTGTTCAGCCCTCATGCATGAAATTCGATTGTATCGCCGTCATCATCCGCTCAATGGCCGTATGCTCCAGAGTATCTATTTTGGCGGCGGGACTCCGACCGCCCTTCCACCGGATCAACTGGTTTCGCTGCTGAAGGTGATACAGACGACCTGGCCGACCAGCTCAACCGTCGAGATCACGGTGGAGGCCCATCCCTCTTCCGTCACTCGCGAGGGTCTGACCACCTTGGCACAGGCCGGCTTCACCAGAATCAGCTTCGGTGCAGAGTCGATGCGGGAACAGGATTTTGCCCCCATCGGTCGGCATGGGCAGGTCCAAGATACGGCAACCGCCGTTCAGGCGGCCAGGGAAGCCGGCTTTCTTAACATCAACCTGGATCTCATGTACGGACTCCCCGGCCAATCGCTCCAGGATTGGCAACGTACCCTGGAATTGATCCTCCCTCTTAACCCATCCCATCTCTCCTGTTATGCTTTGACGATTGAGGAAGGAACCAAACTCGCTCAGGACATTGCTCGACGCCGAGTGTCACCGGTCGACGACCAACTGCAATTGGAGATGGAGTCTTCAACAGAGCAGGTTCTTGCACAGGCGGGGTTTATCCGGTACGAGATCTCCAACTACGCCAAACCGGCATGGCGCTGTCGTCATAATTTACTGTATTGGACCGGCGGTGAGTACCTCGGCCTTGGTCCAAGCGCCCAATCCTATGTGAACGGAACCAGGTTCGGCAATGTGGCGGATCTTGATCAGTATGAGGCCGGTCTAAATGAAAACCACCTGCCCATAACCGATTCCACAAGACTTTCACGCTGTGAGCGAGATCGCGACGCCTTAGTGTTCGGCTTACGCCTTCTGCATGGGGTACCGCTGCAAGCAGTTGCGGAGGCCGACCGGGATTCTGAGATCGAGCACCTGATCACAGGCGGGTTCTTAAGTACCGATCACGAACGTCTTTGGCTCACTCCTTTGGGACGACGGTATGCAGATTCAGTAGCCGAACGCCTGTTCTGAACTGGAGGTGCCAGGGTACATTCAACGCCTCACAGCCTGGAATCGAGCATCTCGTCAGCTGGAGTCCCGTACCGATTGACAAGTTACTCATGTTTGGAGAAGACTACAAAGATATTGTAAGGAGTCTCCGTGCCGATCAATATGGATCCAGCGAAAAAGCGTCGGCGTTCCCACACACCGAGCGTCCCGGTATCCGACTCCACGAGCGGAGGCACTGCTTCGGCTCATCCCATTCAGACCTTCGGGAGTGAGACCGAGGCGGATCGTGAAAAAGATCTGGCTGATGCCGAGTTAAGAAATCTGTGGGAAGCGACGGAAGTAATCGATATGGACAAGGTGTGAGAATCGAGAAAGGGATCAGGTCACCCGACTGAGAAAGAGACGCGCTTCCTCGTACGTGCGACAATCTCCGCTGCATGCCAACACCAGCCACACCAGAAACCATTCCTGATATTGGGGAAGACATTCACACCGGCACCGGAAGCGGATTGGAATCCCGTGTCGTAGTGTACAATTGCGACTGTCATACCTATAAACAGGTCATCGATTTATTTTGCCGTTTCATTCCCGGCATGACCTCGGCAAAGGCGTTTGAACTCGCCTATCGCATCGACCACGAGGGACAAGCTATCGTCTTTACTGGATCAACTGAACGAGCGGACGATATTGCGGCGAAGCTCGCAGGGGGCGGGCTCAAGGTCGTGGTGCAGTAACCCTCTCGATAACCTACTTATGCTTTGCCTTAGGCTTGGCAGCCGCTTTTGAAGTACCGGAAGGCTTCGCGGGTGAACCCTTTGACGCGGGCTTCGCCGGTTTCTTTCCTCCTTTTGCCTGATCCGCTTTGCCGCTCTTGTTCGCGGCCTTGGATTTGCTCCCCGAGGAGGCTTTCACCGGGGCCATATAGGTGGAGGTACGATTGACTTTCGCTAACTGGTCTCCGTTGAGTACACGCACTTGATACAACTCAAACAGTTTGCTGATGGCTTTCGTATCGCCGCGTCTCGCCGCGCTGAGCAGCTTTCGGCGTTGGTTCATCTCTTCTTCTTCGGTATGCGAAGCAGCTCGTCGTTCCATGCCCATCCTCTCTGGTCAACACCCGATGGTCGGTTAGGCTCACGATTCTTGAACACCCAAGCCTAAGGAAATTAAAGGAGTATACCAGAATTGATGGTGTATTGTGAATCTCAAACAACGTCTCCGGTGGAGCCTCACGGCTTGATCCATCCTCCGTAGCAGACTACTGCGGAGGACGGGCAGCCGTGGTTCATTTCGTGTCCTCGGCGGAACCCACTGAAGCGTGTCCTCCTTGCCTACTCCGCCGAAGCAGCCATTTCACGCTGCGAAGGCCGGATGCCAAGGCTTCGGCACACCGCCCATAGGCTCTGGCCGACGGGTCGGAGGACACCCACTGCGCATTCCTCCACGGCTTGACAGCTGTGGCTCCCTGCGTAGGTGGGTGAACGGACACAAGGCCCTTGAGGAAGACAGCCGCCAACCGGTATAACTGGTCGACACGATCCTGCCATCTATTCTGAGAGGAGTTTGACTATGGAACATCAGCCTGCCCCATCGACCGTCGCGGATGACCCGCGAGCTCGGGACCTTCTTCGTCGCGCCTTTGAGGCGACCGCACGCTGGCCCAAGGACTTCCAAGGATTTACCGCCGACCTCACCGTGAACGTGAACGGTAATGAAACCAACGGGTCTGTCCTAGTGAAAAGCCCTCGTGAAGTGTCCGTCCAGCTCAGCGACGGCGACATTCAAAAGTGGGCACAGGAACAGCTGGGCATGATCGCCGTCCATCGTGGTCCGCGGAGCTTCGACGAATCAGACGGCAAATATACCCTGACCATGGAAGAGGATGGTCATCCGTTGGGAGTCAAGCTCACGATCCATGGGTCCAATTCCTACTATCGACTCAAGGACAACCGCATTACCCAAATCAACCGTAAGATGGCCCATCCCGGCATGAACCCGTTCGCCTTTACCATCAATGTGGAAGAAAGTGCCGTCACCAAGGACCAGAAGAACCTCACGACCAAATACACCGTCTATTACTATTCGCCGACAGACGGGACGTTGAGCAATGTGGAGAGCTTCACCGACACCCACATCAGGATCGGGGCCTGCGACCTGCCGGCCACCAGACGGATCATCACCTATGAAGGTAAGCAGGTTGTCGTGAAATATCTGAACTTTACGAACCACAGCCTGCTCTAACGATGGACTTGCGAAAAGAGTTCCCCCGCAGCATGAAGGTGAGGCTGGGGGGGTATGCCCATCTCGCGCGTATGATCGATAAGTGCCGAGCCGTCCTAGCCGGGACGGAAGGTGAGTATCTCTATCCGTGCCCGATGGATGAGCGGCTGTTGGAGTTCGCCGGGATCACCAGCGACCAATTTACGGCCGCCGTGAAGGCCAATGCGACGGACGAGGGGGTCCTGGCGTGGTTTCAGCAGCACGCACAAGCCCATCAGCCGGGAGAATTAGAAGACTGGAATCAGGAGCTGCTGGTGCGGGGACCGAGTTCTCCGGAAAGTGCGGCGAAGTTCAAGAAATACCTCGATGCCATTGACCCGTCCCGTACCGATATCACCGCATGGTCCGACTTACAAGATCTCGAAGAGGGGCGGATCGTTCCACAACGAATACGAGAGCCCCACACACGTGGTTCGCCCTTCGATGGGACTCAGGGCCGTGAGCCCTCCGAACGGTGAAGCGTGAGGCGTCCTAATCCGGAACGAGATACGTTCCTGCGGATTAGCACGTCAATGCCGGATACTTTCCGAGGTAGGTCGGTTGCTCAGCCTGAGCCACCAGAAACTGGGCGACATCGGCACGGGAAATAGCGCCCACCTTCATGCCTTCCACCAGTGTATCGAGAACACGATAGCGCCCGGTCATGCTGCCGTTGGTGAGCCGCCCTGGCCGCACCATTTCCCAGCGTGGATATCCGGCGGCAATCAGCTGCTCCTGTAGTCCCTTGTCCACATAGACCTGCTTAAGCAGCAGCGTAAAGAGAATCTTTATGGGAAATGAATTGTAGCTCCAACTGTCGCCTGCTCCAAAACCAGTGAGGACGATCAGCGTCGGCGAGGAGCCGATTTCTTTCAGCACTTGGAGCAGGATACGGGAAGAGTCTGAGAACACTGTAGTCGGCAGAGGGCTCTTCACACCGAGCGTCACCAACACAGCCTCGGCTCCCCCCACTGCGATTCGCACCGCTCCTGCGTCCGTCGCACTCCCCTGCACCCGTATCAGTTGAGCGTGATCTGGGAGCGGCACAACCCGACGTGAAAGGGCCGCAACCTCATGCCCCTTCTGCAGGGCAAGCCGTACACACTGAAGTCCTATCCCCGCCGACGCGCCCAAAACAGCAATTTTCATCGTTTCTTCCCTCTCCCGGTCTCATCCGAGGTTGGAGCACACTGTCACAACCTCACAATCATTGACTGCCAATCCACTATATTAGATGAACCAAACGGAATGCCAGCCTATAGGTCTCGCTCCAGTGGCTGAGTTGAGTAGGTTTGAAGGAGCGAGCTACGACTGGTGGCCGGAACGACTGCACCGCTGACCATCCCGGCTCACCGGCGAGCTCGCGTGAGGCTTGGCACCTTCACGGCAATACCATTTACATTCACCACTCAGTACCGTGTTTTCGGAGCTTTTGGATCGATGACGGCCGACGTGAGGTCTCGATAAAGTCGGTGAAACGCCTCCGTGCTTAACGCAGGATCTTGGAGTTTTGAAAGTGTGTCTTGCGTAATGTGATATTCCACGGTGTCATCATAGTTGGACGACGCAATCGTGATGAACCGAGGAGGAAATAATCGTTCAGGGAGTAAAATGCCGACACCAAGATTGTATTTCATGGCCAGACGAATTGCCTCCCTGGCCTTATTGGCCGGCACGTCTCGGCCCATCCCGATGTTCTGTGGCGGTTGCCCCATCCTGGCATACTGAAAGTGGACATTCGTCAAACCCACCTGCATAAACTCTTTTTTTATCTCTGCTTCTCGAGTCCGATATTGATAGGCAAGCACAACCTCGACCCGGCTCACGGGTGCGGCGGACACGCTCTCAGCAAACGCTATGGGTGCAGCAACTTCCCCCACCAGACAGGTCAAACCAAGAAGAACGAACAGATGCGCGATAAACATAGGCTAGTCCTCTGCAAGAAATGGTACGTGCTTGAGATCGGTCATTGTACCTGAAAGCTGTGGGAGAATTCTCGAGGGGGAACGCACCGGGCTACGCGAACAATCCGGAGACTGTGCGGGAGGAGCGGCGTACCCGCGATCAAGCGGGTACGCCACCAGATTTATCCTACTTGGCACTCAGCGAAGCAGGAGAGGCCTTTGCCTTCCCATTTTGCTTGGCCGTCTTGGTCGGAGGCACCTGCGGTGTCAACGGCTTAATCCGTTGATCATCCGTTGGGAGCACTCGGAAGAGGCCCCACTGCCCAGCGTTGGCATAGGCCGGACGCTGATTCTTCCAGATGTAGTCACCGACGATCCGGTTTGGACCGCCCGCACCACCGGTCAAGTGGGCATTGATGATCTCTGAGCCACCGAACTCCATAGTGCTGACCTGGTCGGCACCCTGCATATACGGCTCGTGCGGCCACTCATGGCCGTCGATCGTGAACAGCTGCACCTGCTCGCTGAAGGCACCCAGGACGTGAACCGCCACTGGATCACCGACATGGGCCTGGAGCAACGGCGTCGATGGCGTCTCCCCGGCCTTCACGCAAGCAAAGACCTCAGGGATGTCGCAACCCTTTTCCATCCGCCATGCAGTCGGCTCAGAGCGGTAGTTCACCGCCGTGATACCGGCCACTTGTTGGATGTAGGGCATGAAGCTGACCCCGGAGATGTTATCCTCGTCCTGGAACATCAAGGAGAAGTCTCGGTAGTTCTTCCGATTCTCGTTCCCTGAAACGCTCCGGTCAACCAGCACATCCGCTCGCCAACTGCTCTTCATCGTCACATCTTCACCGGTCACTGGGTCACGATACCGTGAACCCTTCGGGCCGACAATGATGGACCCGAATAACCCGTTTCGCGGGTTTTCCACCACATTACCCCAGTCTTGAATGAGTGCGGCCAACTCACCGTACTCCGGATGGGCATAATAGGTGTAGATCTTGCTCTGACCTGGAGCAACCGTCTGGTCGCCAGGATTGTTCCCGACGTTGGCACCGAATGAGTCCTTCGGGTCAAACGCCATCATATCGACGTGGAACCCGGCCCGATCCTTGGCCATTTCATTTTTCAGGTTGACCTTCACACAATCACCGACGTTGACGTGCAGAGTCAGCGGGCTCGGCTTTAACTCGCCGGCCTTGACCCGACCACGGTCACCATCGAGGACATACATCTTACCCTGCTCATTACCGAAAACCATCTTGCGCTCGAGGTCGACTTCCATCACACCCGGTGCTCCATCATGGTACCGGATCTGCTGATCGACCGCCGACACGTTGAACGTCTTCACCGGCGCATCAGCCGGACACACGGACGGCGCAGACTTCTGGATCTGCTCACGCCCAGGCAACGGCTTCAAATCGCCTTGCAGTTCATCAAACACACGGAAAATACCCCAGCTCCCTTCCGCAAAGTGTGACGCGCGGCCACTGTAGTAGAGATAGTCCCCCGCCTGCTTCTGCGGTCCACCGGCTGCTGGAATGGCCGGATCGTACCGCTCACCGATCACAAGGTGCACGGTGCTACGAGGCATAGCGTCCTTAGCATAACGTTCCATTGGGAACCAATGCCCAGTCACATGCCAGGTGTGGACCTCATTGGCAGATCCAACCAAAGCACGAACCATAATCGGATCACCGAGGTACGCCCGCAGCAACGGTGTGCCTGGGTCTCCGTGAATCCCTGACACGAACAGTTTCGATGGATCCGGATTGTTGGCAAGGCGCACGCTCAACGGTTCAACACGCATGCTGTAACCGCTGCCGGTCGTGGCTTCACCACCGTTCAAGAACCACATCGGAGACTTATTGATCTTCTCCGGGAATTGGTGTGACGGTGGCCCGTCCACCGTGACCGCTCCAACTTTCGCCTGCGGATTATCGGTCGTAATCAGCTCCGCCGTTCTGGCGTTGCTGTCCATGATGTGCATCATGACTTCGCGGAAACTCCCACGAATATGGGCCGAGACCGGCTCCAACGTATGGATGTCCGCGACGGGACCGCTCCGGATTTCCTTACCGGTCACCGGATCATGATAGGTCGACCGTGGAGGCTCCGTGATGAACGCTGAGAAGAGCCCGTGACCCCACGTGTCCGTACCGAACACGTGATCATGCCAATAGACCGTTCCCAAGTCAGCATCGACATACCAGCGTTCGCGGATAAACTCGACACTGGCGATATCGTTCTTCTTATGCGCATGCTTCAACGGCGCATCAAACGTAATGTTCTTCCCGTTGATGGCCTTGATCCGCGCCACTTCAAAGTACTTCGGATCATCCATACCAACCCCAAGCTCCGTATTAACATGGAACTTTGAGGTGTCGGCAACGGTAATACTCCGTGCACCGGCCTTGGTATCTGCCGTCAGGACCGTGTTACCCGGCAACGGCATACCCTTCTCCGGCTGTGGGTCCTTCAACATCGTGAAGGCCCGAAGAGACATGTCATACGAGAAGCCGATGGTCGGACCATCGGACGCGCTCGTATCGAACTGGAAGAAGTGCGGGTGAAGGTTGATCTTGTTCGACCACCCGGTCCGCGCATCGTCCGGAATTTCATTTTTGAAGATGACGTCCACGCAATCGTAGACGTTACCGCGAATGACCAACGGTACTTGCTTCTTTGGGTTGCTGCGAACTTCTGCTTCCTCTTCGTGCAACACATAGAGCATGGCGATCGGATCGACGAGTGCCGCTGTCTTCGCCGTCGCCGGCTTCAGGGTCACCGGCAAGGTGATCGAATGGATCGTAAAGAACTTCCGAGGAGCATTCTCCGGGCACAAGCTCCACGGACCTTGCGCACCAGGCTTCGGTGGCTCGGTGTCCCTTGTTCCATCCTCGCGAACACGAAACGGTTCCAACCAGGGAGCCCCACCATGGTTCGGGGCAAAGGGCGGACGCTTTCCGAGGTGCGGACGCAACCACGGGAACGCCAGCTTGCCGGTCTGCGGATCAAACGTGATCGGAGGTCGCTTTAACGGCGTGGGCGACACATAGTCCGCCCACTTGTGAGGAGTTTCCGGCTCATTGAGAGCCAAGGCACCCTCCCACTTCCAATTCACCACCGTAGGATCGTTCGCCTGTGCTTGCTTCACCTGATCTTCCGTCTTCCCAGGCAATCCCTGAGGCGGAAGCATGTACTCAACCCAATCCTTGATAGAAACCTTGACGGGATTGGCTTTCCAATCCGTCTTATCCTTCGTGATTTCCCACTTCTTCCCGCCATACCAGTCGACCGTGGTGCCGACCAACTTGTCGGAGCTGACCGCCTGCTTAATCTTGCCCTTTCGATCCGGCAGTTCCACCAGCGGTTTCATCACGTCGGTCTGGAACCCGGGAGCCTGTAACGTGTTATAGACCCGCCAGAACCCCCACATACCCGTCACGTAGTGCTGCGGGATATGGCAATGGAACACGAATTCGCCGGCCAGCGCTTGCAACCCGCCGGATCCACCTTCGATCACTTCATCATAGATCTCGGACGGTCCGATGGACTGCACATCCAAGCGATCAGAGGTATCGTTGATCAGCGGAAACTTGACCGGACCATTCTTCGACAACGTCGGATCCAGCTTGCTGGTTCCAGGCTGTCTGGCCCAACGAATCGACCCACCATGCAAGTGGTGCGAATGGACGATTTCTGACCCACCGATCATACGGAAGGTCGCAGGATCGCCCAAGTAAGAACGTGGGATCGTGGTCGCCGGGTCACCGAACGTATAGGACCCATAGCCTTGCGATTCATCTGCAAACCCCACGAGATGCTCTTGCATCTCCAATCGCGTCCCATGTGGCTCGCTGCGATAGTTGAGCAACCGAGCGGCCGGCCGATAGGTATCGGTATGCGCATCGCGCTGCGGGAGCATGTCACCCTTGCGATTCAAGAGCCGGAATGTCTCGTCACCGGCCTCGTGATAGAAAATCACGAACTCACGGAAGTCCGATCCCTTGTCCTTATCGATGATGGCTTCCCATCCGCTCTTCATCTCCTCGCCGGTGAAGGGGCTCAAGAAACGAGAGCCGCGTGGCTCCACGACGAGCGACCCCAATAAACCGAGCGAGTATTGATCTCTCGAGGCATGGCTATGGAACGCATGCCCGCCCTCTTGCGTATCAGGCTGGATGTACCACTCAAATTCACCCGTCTTGCCTGACGGCACTAATGCTTCTGGATTATTGGCTGTCGCCGGCTTGCCGGTGCTGGCCACCAGCAATTGCGAGCCATTGATGATCATGTTCGTCGGCTCACCTTCGACCTGATTGCGAAGGGTAATCCGCAAACAGTCGCCCTGGTTGGCCCGAATGACCAGCGGCTGGATCAAGTCGCCCTGAAGGCCGTTCGACACAGCCCCACCGGCAAAACTCGGATCCTCGCTCTCCCGCGCCGCCCTATTTTTCGTCTCCTCCTCACGCACCCCCGCGACATTCTCAGTCAGGGCGTACATGAAGCCCGGATAAAAATCTCCGAACCGATTGACGGTGATCTCGACGTTCATCGCCGTCACATCATAGGCTCGAACGGGTGCACTGGCTGGACATCGTCCACCCTGTGTCACCTTCACCTTATCCATGTCATCCGCAACAAGGAGCACACCCTGCTGCATCGCGTGGGCACTGGCCCCCTGGAACGGTCCTTTGCTGTGAACCTGCCGCTCGATTTGGTCGACGGCTTTTGACATCTTGTCCATCAACACTGGCCCAGCTTGCGCATGGACCGGCTTTGCCAGATCCTGCTTCGTATCCTGGGCGATATGGGCATCGTGCGACATGATCGCACTAGCCGGCAACGCCCCAGCCAAAATCAGGCTGGCAGCGAATCCCCAGATTCCCAGCCTCATCCATTTTGTAGAAACAATCATACGTTGCTTTCCCTCCTTCTAAATCCTGATCTCTAGTTCGTCACTACACCATTTCACACACAGTGTTAAAGTCTGGTAGGGTCCGATGATAACCGGAGGGCACTTGAGGAGGTCGGTCCTTGCGTTCCCACTTCCCTACCAGACAGGTTAGATTCTCCATTGAGCACGCGAATAGATCTAGCTAGTACACTTAAGACAGCAAATCCTGTTCCAGAAAGTCGTGAACCAGATAGATCTACTTTCTGTGAAGTTTTCGTAGAGTCGCATTATGACGTAGAAAATATATGGGGCACGTACGCCCCATATCGTTCTCATAGATGAGCACAAACTATCGATAGACAAGGTATTTCGTGCGAAGTCTCAAGTGAAAGGCAAATGGGGAGTGAGCGCCCCATTTTGAAGCAGACGATCAGGCTCAGAATCATGTAGTTCCGTGGAGGGCGCTCACACAGCATCGGCGAAACGATGCCGACTACAGCATTTCAAACAACTTTTCAGCTGCTAACAACCCAAGTGAAATGGATTCTGACTGGAGGCCACCGGATAGGCGTTTGCATGATCAGAATGAACCACGCAGACCGTGTTTCTTGACCATCCGCTCAATAGTCTTACGATCCACTCCAGCCTCTCGGGCAGCCCGCCCCATATGCCCGTCGTTGCGTTTGAGAAGGTCGATCAAGAAGCCCCTCTCGAACGACTCCACCGCCTGTTGCTTGGCCAACTTGTACGAGCCAGATTCTGGTTGAACAGAATCTCTCTCGGTCAGTATACGGAAGCGTTCTGGCAGATGAGCACTCATCACAGTGGATCCCTCGACCAGCACAGCGGCTCGCTCCATCACGTTTTGCAGCTCTCTGACATTACCAGGCCATGAGTATCGAATCAGCAGTTCGGCAGCAGATGGGTCGATTGTCGGAGCCATAGTGACATCACACCGAACCCGCTGTGCAAACCGCGTCAAAAACTCATTCGCGAGGAGAAGGATATCCCCTCCCCGCATCCTGAGCGGGGGAAGAGTCAGGGCGATAACGTTCAGGCGGTAATACAGATCTTCGCGAAAGGTCCCTCCACGACACAGTTCCTCAAGATCCTGATTGGAAGCCGCAATGACACGGACATTCAGCGGCGTGAACCGGGTCCCACCGACCCGCCGCACATGCCTTTCCTGTAGAACACGGAGCAGCCTCGCTTGGAGATTGGTGGTCATTCCACTAACCTCATCGAGGAAAATTGTGCCGCCGTCTGCTGCTTCAAATAGACCGGCCTTTGCGGCGTGGGCACCAGTAAAGGCACCCCGTTCATGGCCAAAGAGTTCAGTCTCCAACAACGAGTCCGTCAGCGACACACAATCCACAGTGATAAACGGTCGGTCTCCACGAGGACTCAATTCATGAATCATTCTGGCGACCATTTCTTTTCCTGTCCCACTTTCACCGTAAACAAGAACGTTCGAATCGGTCGGTGCCACTTTGTGGACCATCGCCACCACCTCCCCGATCGGAGCGCTGTTACCCACAAGCCTCGTCACTTCGCTCGACAAACGTAGGGGCGCGTGTTCCCGTGCTGTGCCGCCCCCTACACCTGCAGCTCCGCCAGGCACTGCGGATTCAAACGCGCGCCTTGCCACTTGGACCAGTTCATCGCTGGTAAAGGGCTTCGTGATGTAATCAAACGCCCCATACCTCATGGCCGTGACAGCTGTATCAACCGTTGCATGCGCCGTCAACAGGACCACGAGGACGGCCGGATCCAGCCGTTTAGCAGCAGCCAATACTTCGATGCCGTCCAGCTTGGGCATGCGCAGATCTGTCAGAACGAGACCAGGCCGTTCTCGCTCCATCATCTCAATCGCGTCCCCCGGATCGGAAGCTATCACGCAGTCATATGGCACTCGGCTCAAAATTCGCCGACAGTTCTCCAATGCCTCGCGCTCATCATCGACTATGAGAACTTTCCCTGCGATTCCCATATTTCCCCTTCTTTGATCGACACGTCGCACCCGACCGCCGGCAAGGCCACCGAGAACACCGCACCGGTCTCTCCACTCTTAACCTCAATTCGACCACGGTGGTCGGTGACGATCCCGTAGGCCAGAAATAACCCCAACCCGGTTCCCTGTCCCGCCGGCTTGGTACTGAAAAATGGATCAAAGACCCGCGCCCTGATGTCGCTCGCAATACCAGGGCCGTTGTCGGACACTGTCAGTTCGACTCCAAGCCTTCCACCCATCTGCATGGACCTCGTTCGAACCGTTACGATGCCATCCCTCCCCAAGGAACTTACCGCATCAATCGCATTATTCAGTAAGTTGAGAATGACCGTCTCCAATCGATCACGATCGCCCAAGACAGCAGGAAGTAAGGGAGCAAGCTTGGATTGAAGCTCAACGGAAAGAGCCGAAACCCGTTCGCCAGCAATGGCAACACACGAATGCACAACACAATTGAGATCAACCGGCTTAAGGGTTGAGACCGATCCCCGCGAGAATGCCAGAATACCCTTCGTGACTCGTGAAATACGCTCCGCCTGAGTTTTGACTGCAAGCAGATCCCGTCGCACTTCGGTCGGGATCCGTGACCACGCCTCGTCAGCCTCCATGCATTCGATACGATTCAAAATGATGCCGAGAGGATTATTCACCTCGTGTGCGATCCCACTCGCCACTTTTCCCAGCGTCGCCAACCTTTGAGCTAACTCCAGACTTTGCATGTGCCGGGTAATCTCTTGTGTTTTTTCTTCCACCCGACGAGCCAGATCTCGATTAAGCCCCTCAAGTTCGGCACGCGATGCTTGCAAACGATCAGCCATCCGGTGGACCGCAGCGGCTAGTTCCTCAAACTCGTCTCCTGTCTGAATATGAAGCGGAAGGTCGTACGTTCCCTGACTGATGGCTTCAACACCGGCCTGTAACAGTTGAATCGGACGGGCAATCCGTGCGGCGACATACTGCCCGATCGCCCAAAGAAGCCCGAGCATCACCAGTCCTATCAATGCAAGATTCCTCAACTGATCGCGAATCGGCGCATAACTTTCCGCAGGCAATTGCCGAACAAACACGTGCCACGGATTATCCGGCAATCGAAGCTGAGACACAGGAGCAAAACCCACAACAGTGTCAACTGCACCATGTCCATCATCTTCTGCAATCCCCCACCCGGGCTGAGATGACACGATCATCGCCATCAGCTGGCTGGGGATTCGATGCGCCTGGCGCGGCAGGATCGGACAGACAAGCGGATTGCCTGCATCGTCGAACAGCATCGCGTGACCAGTCTGGCCGATACGAATTTCTTTGATCATGGCAAAGAGCGTATCAAACCGATAGGAGGCTTTCACAGCACCGATCACCAGTCGTTGCCTCTCATCCAAAATAGGAACGGCAATATCAATCGTTTCTTCCGATGTCCGAAATGATCCTTCATGAGCCGCGACCAAACCACTGACATAGACCTGATCTCCATTTCCGGTCATAATGGCTTTCCACCATGGTTCCTCACCGAAATAGAAATGGTCCGTATCTGAACTCGTCGCGACGAGTGCCCCATGCTGATCAACGACAAGTAAGCCGATGACTTTATCTCCCCCTCGAACCTTTGTTTCGAGAAGAAAGCGAGACAGCTCTGAGTCCAACACGGGCTTGCCCCCTGCAGCACTCCCCTGCCACCTCTCATTTCGTTCTTTGATGACGGTCGAGACCTGCTGCTGTTGGCTGGGATAGGAACGATTCGCGGATTCCACAGGTTGACGAACCCGTAGTGGAGTCGATCCGAGTAATCGAACTGCTTGCACCTCGCTCTGAACTAGCATCGTCACGCGATCAGCCGCTTGAACAGCCACAGCCTGCAGATTCCCTCCAATGACATCCCGAAGTGACCGCATCCCCGACACATAGGCCAACATCAGGCCGATCAACAATGGAATACAGCCTACCACCACGATGGCCCACACAATGCGGTTACGAATCGTCCGGATTCTCATCAATGCGCCTACCAAAGAATGGCATATCTTACGCACCGCAAGAAGGGAAACTCCAGAGGGGTTTGGCCTGAAACACACCGCACCGGTGTAGGTGCCTGGACGGTGATAGTCTTCAAACACTGCGAGATAACCGTGTAATACGGCCGACCGACAGTCACTGCGCTAACGAGGACTGTTCAAATTGGTCCCCGCATTCCAGGTTAGAGATGTGGACAGTCAGTCGTTATCCACCACCCAGGACCACATGGAACGTCAGATCAGCATCAACCCGGCGAACTTTAATCGAGACCTCCTGGCCCGGGGTCGTGCGCTCAATCAGGAAATTCTTTAACTGGGCGGCATCCAGGATCTCTGTATCTTCAATGGCTAGCAAGATATCATGTTTCTGCAGACCTGCCGCTTTGGCTGGCTCGGCGACATCCTTCACCGCCACGCGCAGCCTCGTGCCATCCTTGACCGAAGTCAGGTGAAGGCCAAGCTTGGAGAAGGCGAGCGGTTTTCCGGAGACTGCCGCGTTGACGATCCGCTCAGCGAGAATGCCTGGAATCGCGAATGCCATACGGCTACAGTAGCTCTGCGTGTCTTCCTTATCAGTCTGAATCACCGCATGCACGATTCCCACAATCTCTCCCTGCCCGTTGAAGAGTCCTCCTCCTGAATTGCCGCTGCAAGCCGAAAGATCCGCCTGAATCAAGCGGGTATCAACCGTCTGGAGAAAAGTATTGGTGTTCCCGAGCCTGCCAAAGGCCATGGTCGGCCCCCAGCCAAGCGGATAGCCGACCGTGAAAACCTCCATTCCAGGCACAACGTCTTCAGTAACAAATGAGGTCCCAGTCTGCAACTTTGAGCGATGCGGTTCGGCCACGCGATAGAGCACGACATCCATAAATGCACTGTCACCGACGAGATCGGCTGGAAGTTCGTGCAGATCGTTCGTTAGGATGCGGATTCGCTTCTGGATGATGGTGCCAGCCGTCGGGTCATGCTTTTCTGCAGCATGCCTGGCAGTGACCACATACCCGTCTCGCAGATGGAATCCAGTGCCACGCACGGCGACCTTGCCTGGCTTCTCCGGCATTCGTTGATCTTGGGTCTCTGCCAGAATTCCGACGGTGACTTGTTTCGCGCGAAGAAACGCATCCTGGGTGGGCGACACTGTTTCAGCATGAGTTGGAAAAGCAAAGACCGTCGAGACTACCGACAGACTGAGTATAGATAACCATAGCCTGTACGCTTCCATTACCTGATAGCAAATCATGCCAAACTCCTTCCTTAACAACCATCAATTTGTGGCAGTATGAGATATGTTACCCTATTGCTGTTTCTCAGCGGAGGTTGCTTCAACTCAGGAAGACTATAAAACCTTCTCCACCATTCCGTAAACCAGCATGACTACAGAGTCGCGTGGAGAGAGGGTTGGGGAAGCGCGTGCTGACCTGGCTGCGAACCGCAACCTGAAGCGGCGCGTCACCTGAACAGCGTGCAGCGACCATCGAATTTCGTTGTGCTAAATCGCTCCGTGAGTGAAAAGGAAACGGGCCGCCTCATGAGGACATGCATGATTCGACGCTATGTTGTGTGGTCAGTGCTTGTGCTGTGTCTTGTTCCAAACCTTTCGCCGACGCATGCCGGTACGACAGAGCATACCAATGAAGCAGGGTGGAAACTCTACACCAACGCCCGGTTCGGGTTCTCAATTCGCTATCCGGATGATTGGCGCCTCGGCAATCCCATGCCGGACGGAGTCGGCGTGATGCTCCACCCTCCGATTGAACAGAGTCTCGTTGCCGTATCCGGCCATATGAATGTGGTCAGCGGGAACAGCCCGGAAGGCAGGCAGACGCTTGAAGAGTTTGCCTCAGCCCACCATCGCATTATCACGGATCTCTATAGCAAGAAACAGATCACGCTCCGATGGCAACCGGATCAGGAGAGATCTCTCGCAGGATTTCCGGGGAAGGAACTCATCTTCACTTATACGGACGATAAACAGAGTGAGATCATTGAACACCACATCTTCTCGCTGGGCCGAAACGAAGGACGCGGAATACGAGTCAAAGTTCCGCGTTCAGCCGAAGAACGAGTGATGCCGACAATCAGAAAGATGCTGGAGACGTACCAGCCAGGGCGAGATCAAAATGCGGTGAGTCCCTTGGTGCCGAAGTCCGAGCCTTCCCGATAATGGATTAAGTTGAAAGCAGACGTTCAAAAAGACTGTCCGGCAAGGCCGCAGCCGAGGAAAGCACCGGAGGCGTAGCTTCTAAGCTACGTTGAGGATGCATTCGAGGCGAGAACGCAGCTCGCGGCGCTTTTTCAACGCCTGCTATGCGCCGCCATCCTTTATGGCCATGAGATGTTTCATCGCCTCCTTGGCCGCAGCCCTGGCCTTCACGGCCGGATTCAAACTGGCGCCTGGGTCAACCTTATCTCCCAATTCCGCAACTCGTCCGCAATGTTTAATCGCGTCCTGCAAGTACGGTACGGCTTCCTTGCCATGTTCATCTCTGGTCGGTAAGACCTTGAGGATCGCCTGGGCTTGTTTCGCCACTTCGGCACAGTGATGCAGGATGGCACGCCCGTCGCCCATGCCGCCATGCATCACCATCTCTTCTGCATCCCTGACCATCGCCCTGCCTTGATCTTGGACTTCCTGTACAGACCCTGCCGAGGCAGTCCCATTCGCCATCGAGAGCCCGCAGAAGAAGACTCCCAGGAATGCCATTGTCAACCCTGGTGCATCATTCGACATTATTTGACCAATTGGTTCGCTTCGAATAGAAAATCGAGCGTCACAGCCTCTTGAGGCTTTACTGTAATCTCCCGCTCTTGGGTGCCAAGAATCGGATGCCATGCCTTGAGACGATAGGTCCCTGCCGGAAGATCACCGATGGTAAATGCCCCATTGGGACCCGTCACGGCATAATAGGGATTGTCGATCGCATAACCCCAGTTCTGCATATACGGGTGCATGCCGCACTGCATGGTGAACACTTTCCTTCCCTTCACCAGTTGAACCACATCGGTCGTCCCGCTCACATGCAACGCCGGTCGATGAAGGACAATGTCGACGCCGGCCTGGTCGTAAGCATAACCTTGAATATCGTGTGACACCGGATCTCGATTAAAGACCGTGACTCGGCGCTTGTCGCTGACGACGGTGACAAACGGCAGAAACTGACAGAGACTGGCTTCCACCTCCGCATCGGTGGCGGTAAATGCCTTGCCTTTCTCGACACCCTCGATGACTACCACCACATCCTTCAGACCGCCATCCTGGCCGACATTGACTTCCTTCAGAAGGCGATGTCCTTTTCCGTCTGAAAGAGTCGCGCAATACTCGCGGTCATAGTAGCGACGCAGCTCGAAGGTCTTCGGCTCCGGCACGGTTCCCGTGAATGTGATCTTGCCTTGCACAGTCGCCCCATTTGTCACGGTCCCCGACTCATACGCCCAGGCATCCGTTTGGAGAGCAGACGTTATGGTCAGGTGCCCACAGATCGCGAGACAGAGCCCCGTTACAATGATTCGTTTCATCTCAATCCCTCCTGCAGCATTCATTGTTCGATGTCGGTTGCATGTTTGCGGGTGGATGGGCTGGATCCAATCTCCGTGGCAGCTCGAACAAGAATCGAGATTGTTCGGTAAAGACCAACCGGTGAAACTCCTCCGACCACTCCCCTTGCTTGCTCACGGTCTTCATTGGAAACCGCTGAACCTTGGTCACCCACCGATAGTATTGCCGAGTTTCCTCTTCCCCTGCAACTGTGACCTCAAATAGCTCCGTTGGATACCCGTTGAGCATTTCGTCTCCCACAAACTCGCGCGAGATTTCTCCCGGCATCTTCTCGCTCACCACTAACCGATGGTCATTCGCGATCGGTTCTTCCAGATAGAGCCTCCGCTTCGAGAAGATCAACCAGGCCGTGCCGCGATCCACTCGAACGATGATCACGCTCGCCCCTCGCTGCGGCTGCGCAAACTCGAATCGCCATCGATCGTCCTTTGCATTCACATGAGACTTCACCACGGACTTTCCGTTCTTCACGATCCGGTCTGCCGAGAAGTCCAGGGCTTCGGCTTGATGCGCCGGGCCACTGATGAAACTAGCAACCAACCCAAACACGAACCCGCTCCCTGCCCTTCGCAGTTCACCCAGATCCATTCGCTCTTTCTACAGGAGGACTAGTGGCGAGTTCAAGGGATCGCAAGAAAGAAATTCAACTTGAAAGCCCGTCTGGCACATTGCCGTATCCCTTTGGATTTCTCGATACAGCTTTGGAGGCGTGCCTGGATAACGCATTCGACTTTGCCAACAAGTGGTCCTTCGGCTGCTACATGCTCGGGACCGGATCGCTCCATCTGAGATTTACTTGGCGATCACTCTCTTCAACCGATATGGGCCGAGAGTCTCCATGCTGCCACCGGGCTGTCAGGCTCTGAGACGAGACAGATTCGAGAGACTGGATAGCGCTTCTATTGACCTCACCGTCATCCTCCAGCCAAGACGAGATGAAAGATCAGCTCGACATCGACTCGACACACTTTCGCGCAGACCTCGCGCCCTGGCATGATGCACTCGATGAGTAAATTCTTCTGCGGTCGTCCCCACTCATATAGATGCAGTCGAGCCGACCTCTGTGGTAGCTTGAGCCCATCTGGGTAAACCGCCTGATGACCAGTCATCAACGGCGAATGCCTCACGCCCTATCTCCCGGTTCTGCTGAGGGGACTCACGGTCGGACTCTATATGCTGGGTTACCATACCTGTTCCACGACACTCATTTCCTTTCTCCTCCTCATTGGAACTTCCATCGTCGTGCAGGCAGAATCAAAACCTTCTCCGGAACTAGCCCGTCATCTCACTGTCATCGCAAACTTGTCCCAGCCTTCACCGATTGTGGCTATTCCAGCCGGTCCATTTTTGATCGGCAGTAAACGAGTTGATAGTGATCCGTATGGGAGGTGGACACAGTTTGATGATACCGAACTTCCTCAACACCGCGTCTGGTTGGACGCATATGAACTCGATCGCGATGAGGTGAGTCTCGGGGAATACCTGGCCTTCTTACATCAACAGAAAACTTATCCCTCGAACGAGTTGCAGCAACTATTATGGCATGTCATCACCATCCATTCCATCCAGGACGAAGCTCTAACACGGTGGCCCGCTCTGTACGTCACATGGGATGAAGCCGAGAAGTTTTGCTCCGTCAAGCAGGCAAGACTGCCCACAGAAGCCGAATGGGAGAAGGCCGCACGAGGGCCGGAGGGTAACCTCTATCCGTGGGGTGACGCGATGCCCAACCCAAAACTGGCCATGTTCGGGCAACATCACGTCCATGAAATTCCCATTCTCGCGGCGGTCGACTCTCACGAAGAAGGCAAGAGTCCGTATGGGCTCCACCATATGGCGGGAAACGTGGCAGAGTGGGTGCACGACTGGTTCGGATTCGACTATTATGCCTACATGCCGGATCGCAATCCCCCCGGTCCGACCACCGGACGCTACAAAAGCGTTCGTGGAGGTTCGTGGAAAAGTAAACGAGTGATGCTCAGAGCGGCAACAAGGGGCGGCGCCTCTCCCCATCAACGTTCCGCCACGATTGGGTTTCGATGTGCACGGACGCCTGTGACACCGTCCCCCTAGACCTTGCTCCTATCTCCGTGAAACAATCGATTCATGCACTCTATGGCACGAAATGAAAATACACAGACCAGTATGGTAGGATTTCGCGCCATGCGTCTGTTGTGGATTGCCGTCTCACTGGTGTGGTATGCGCTGATGCCCTGGCAGTCGGCACTCGCGCTCGAATTTACCGCAGACCAAGTGATCAAGATCGACGGCAAAACACGGAAGGCCTATATCTACTACCGTGATGCGATGTGGCGCATCGAGCACCATACCATGGGGCCTGTGAACGTCAGCATCGTGCGCAAGGATAAACAGGTGGTGTGGCTGCTGCTGTCGAGAATGAAGCATTTTAAGACTGTCCCCTATAGTCCTGAGCAGGATCTCATGGTCAAAGAGCGCCTAGAGGGAGAAGTTTCTCGTGAGGAAATCGGCACGGAAATGCGAGAAGGGCACCCCACGATCCTCTACGAGGTCAGAACAAAACAAGGGGAGCGCGTCGACGAGTACTACCAATGGCTGGCTAGCGATATCCACTTTCCCATGAAGCTGGCCAAAAAAGACGGCAGTTGGATCGTGGAATATCACCATGTCAAAATGCGTTCGGTATCAGACTATCTCTTCAACCTACCGGTCAACTTCCAGCCATTGGAAGGATTCGATACTCCGGTGCCGGAGCAGACCGGTCCTGGCCTGTAACACAACCATCATCAGAGGAAAAGGAGGATGGGCCGTGCATCTGCTAGCAGTTCTCGTAAGCGTTGTGCTGATGGGATTCATCACTGGAAGTGCTGCATTTGCATTGGACGTGGCCGATGTCGTCCGAGAATGGACACCCGAAGGGAAAAAGCTTGCGGAGGAACGGGCCAAGCTGCCGGCTCATGACGAGATGGTGTTGATTCCGGCCGGTGAGTTTCTCATGGGAAGCGACAAGAGGGCCGATCGGAATGCGTATCAAGCCGAACTCCCACAGAGGACTGTCTATCTTGACTCCTACGAAATCGATCGGTTCGAAGTAACGACCGTCCAATTTCTAAAATATATCCTGGCACATGATCTCCAACCGCTCATCGATTGGCAATACGACGGCGGCAATTTTCAGGAAACCATGACGAACCATCCAGTCATGCACGTGTCTTGGGCCGATGCCGAAACCTATTGTAAGTGGGCCGGCAAGCGACTCCCCACGGAAGCTGAATGGGAGAAAGCCGCCCGCGGAGAGGATGGACGCCTCTATCCCTGGGGAAATCAGATCGCGGGGTTGTCACGGTCAAACTTCGGTCGGACGGGCCTGTCCGGTCCCGTACGGGATCGCCCAGAACGACTCTTGCTCTATCCGCCGATCATCTCCGTCGATAAGTATGACAATGCCGTCAGTCCATACGGTGTCTTCCAGATGTCCGGTAATGTGGCTGAATGGGTAGCCGATTGGTATGATCCTAAATACTATGCTACCGCACCGAACCGAAATCCAAAAGGACCGGAGAAGGGGACTCAACGGAGTTTTCGTGGCGGAAGCTGGATCGATAGCACACCGAGTGTCCGAGTGGCTCAACGGAATGGGACTGATCCAAACACGAAGATGAACTGGCTCGGCTTTCGCTGCGCACGGGATGTACAACCCTCACAGGAACCCACGCAATAGGTAAGAACTTCCCCTGGTTCTCCTGGATGGAAACGGTCCGGTCTCACAGGAGATGCAGTGGTAGTACGGATATGAGATGAGAAGTCCGCTCTTTTGAGCTTCGGGGATAGAGCCGGAGCCAGTCTCCAGTTCCTATTTCCTCCCGACCTCTGTGGCGCATCGGAACCCTGTGGACTCATTGCGCATGGTCGGGTCACTCTCGACACGGGTAAAGATTCGGACCGTCGGTGTTTCATTTGGCCAACCAGCTCCTCGAATGACTTTCTTTAACCCGGTTTCAGGACCTTTCGGATTCCTCTCAGGACTTTTCTCGTAGTACCGAGCATCATACCAATCATTCACCCACTCCCACACATTGCCGGCCATGTCATACGCGCCATAAGGACTTTTCCCCGCTTCATAACTGCCGACCGGCATGAGTGTCTTCTCGCCGATCCACCGCTGGTTATAATTCAAGTGCTTTGCGGTCGGCTCGACATTCCCCCAGACGAACCGTCGGTCGGATGTCCCTTTTGCTGCTTTTTCCCACTCGGCTTCCGTGGGCAGTCGTTTTCCGACCCATTTACAATAAGCGTCCGCATCAAACCAATCAACGTTGATCACAGGACGATCAGCAAGTGACTCCGTAATGTTGTCGCCTTGCCATAGATTCCTCGTGGGATTTGTCGGGTTCTGTGGCGCACGATGCCCCGTGCTTTTGACAAACTCGACATAACGACCGTTCGTCACTTCGAATTGATCGATCAAAAATGAATCCAAGAAGACCTCGTGACGTGGATACTCATCCCGCCCCCCATCACGATCTCCGGGGGGAACCCCCATGGGAAATAATCCGGCAGGAACTAGCACCGTCGGTGCACCATCCTTACTCAATGGCGTCTGAGTTTCATTGCTCGAGATTCCATCTTCGGCAAATGAAAGCGAGAGACCGAGAACGAGGCCGAACATGATTGAGAAGGTCATACATCGAATCAACATCTGAATAGCTCCTTCCAGGGCATTCTTCATCCCCCGATCTCCCCGAACATCGATACCTACAGCCATACACACTCCGCCGATTATTCAGCCAGGGAAAGGGCGGTAAGCAGTGCGCCTCCTGCCGTCGCTCGAACTGCATCATCTTCGTCATGCAAACTATTCTTGAGAACCGTACGTGCGCGTGGTCCCTCAATCTTTGCCATCGACCGAATGGCGGCGATCCTCACACGAGGCACCGGATCCTGAATCAATATCATCAGGGCTGACCGCGCCGACTCTTGATTAGCTTGTCCGGCATGCCCCAAAGCCCGAGCTACGGCGGCACGAACCGCGGGCTCTTTCACGTTGATGAGAGTCTGAACGGAATCGGCCACTACCTCATATCGCTCTCCATGCTCGAGTAATGCTCCGATCACGAACGCTCTGACAGCAGCATCACGCTCAACAAGTGCCCTACTGAGCGGCGCTCCAGCGTTCAAGCCATGAAACTTCCCTAAGCTCACCGCGGCAGCAATTCGCACCGGGGGAAGGGGATCCCTCAGAAGCCGGTCCAGTATGACGAGCGCTTCTGCTGACGGCAGACGACCAAATCCTGTCGCAGCAGCACCACGCACCGACGGTTGTTGGTTTTCGCTCGCATCTTTGAGGATAGGGAACAACTCTGTCGATTGGCGTTCAACCAATGCACGAATGGCTGCAGTTCGTTCATCTGGATTGGGTGCTTTGGCATAGCGTAGCAACACATCACATCCCTTCGACCGTTTGAGATGACAGAGCACCTCGGCTGCCGCAACACGAACCCGTACTTCTGGGTCCTTCAACAAGGGCTCAGCCAGTGAGATGACCGAAGCATCATGTGACTTTGTAAATCCCTTGAGCACCGCCTCTTTGACCAACGCAGCCTGATCTTCCAACGCCTGGCGGAACTTCGGTAAGCGTCGACCAGCATCGAAGTTCGCAAGGCCCTCAGCTGCTAAGGCTCTGACGAGACCGGACTGATCGGTAAGTCCTCCCTCCAAGAACGGCATCGATTCAGGACTATGCCAATCCTTCAGAGCCGTGTAGGCCGCCCCACGCATCTGCTCGCGCATATCATTCGTGAGTATGACGACAAATCCAAGTGCAACTTCACGAAGGAGCGACTGATCCTCCTGCTCCATAACTTCCGACAGCTTGTCATATTCTGTCAGGGCATCCTTCGGCTTGCCGAGCCTCAGCAACGTGCGAATCTTAAGCCGACGAACATCCGGCACACTAGCGGTTTCCCGATCGAGCTGGTCCAACTCCTCAAGAGTTTTGAGATACTCCTTGGCATCGTAGTGTCTCTGAATCTGTGAGACGTCAGGCACTGCCCCACTCAGTACAGGGGCAGTGATGGAAGGTAGCAGCATCAGGCTTGTGATCAGGGCTACCGCACGTCGAATCTTCAGAACACGCACTGTACTATCTCTCCTATCATTGGATCGTCTCGCTTCGGCGTTTTCGATACCCTGGCGGCTGCTCGAAATACAGATACGGCTGCGGCGATATCCTGATTCGTTCATACTCAAACGACCAATCTCGGTCCTGGCTGACTAACTTGAGCACGACACCGACCTCCACATCAACCCACTGATAGAATCGCTCAGACACTCCATCCCGTTCTACTTGGACGTCGAACAGCCGCGCGGCACGACCGGCTACGATCGCATCACCGACAGCACTTCTACTCGTCTCCCCCACTAGCTCCTTGCGTATCGATAGGGTATCGTTCGTGACAGGCAAAACCAGGAGATACTTCTGTTGAGGCAGGACATACCATCGCTCACCGAGATCCATTCGGATAATTTCAATTGCTGAAAAGCCCAGCTCGGTTCGAACGGCGTATTTATATTCCAGCCTAAGCCGATCCCCCTTCCCGAATATCTGAGCTTGGTATGTCTTGCCATTCAGTCGTTTCACAAGGCTACCGGAAAATTCCGGCTCAAAAGGCAGCGTATCGCCAGCCTCCCCGATCGAGGTCATCAACGACGTCGTCACAACATAGATAAGGAAACGGAGCACCAACCGACCGGCGCTCCTTACCGCACGCATACACACCTATGGCTACTGCTGGTTTTCAACCAACGGTCGGATATCGATGGTATACCCAAGAGACTGAAGGCCAAACCGAGGATTGTCCATCACTTTATACGGAGTTCGATTCCCTTTCGGAGCCGGCAAAGAAAGTCTCTCAACGACTTTCCCATCCGGTTGAACAATAACAGATTTAGTCGTGCCCGGCCCAGTCTGTGGGTGCCACACCACCAACTGATACGTACCAGGCGGAATACCGTCAATCACAAACTTTCCTTCCGCATCAGTGACAGCATAGTAGGGATTGTTCACAGCCATCGCCCAGCTTTCCATGTAGGCATGAAAGCCACACTGCATGTAGAACGTCCGTCGACCTTTGTTCAGATCGATCGGTCCGATCAAGGACTTGCCTGGCGCATGATTATGCATGGCGTGTAGATCGCCTCGATGATGCTGATGGTTCATGATGAGAGGCGTATTGAACAATACACGCGCACCAGCCTCCGGCGACGTCTCATAGCCCTGAATGTCATGCATGACGGGATCCATATTAATGACCTCAACAGCGTGCCCGTTGCGAACAATCGTCATAAACGGCTGAAACATGCAGTCACGCGCTTCTATCAAGGGCACTGATACATCAAAAGGTTTTCCGGCTTCAATCCCTTCAAGCAACACAATGGCGTCTTTCAATCCTCCCTGAAGGCTGACGACAAAATCATGAAGTAAGCGCCACCCACGCCCATTGGAAATACGCCCACAATACATTGGGTCTGGGAAGGTAATGAGATTGAACCCTTTTGGTTCCGGTACCACTCCATTGAGCGTAATCGTGCCTTCAATTGTACCCCCATGCGCCACTTCTATCACATCATAGGAATACACAGAGCCAAGTCCCAGCAACAGCGTGAGGATTCCCGAAGCAAAGGCGATCATGACGCGTCTTATGCCCAACTCTTTCTCCTTCTAGTAGGTAACTTAGGCGAATCTAAACCTTAAATCACCCATCCGATGCTGAATCCCTTCATGTTGCTCATATCGTACGGAGTATGCGTACGGTCCAATATCATCAGCCTTCCAAATGCGTTTCGACTGCCGAGCCGATAGTTTGAGTGATTCAGGAAGCGTTTCCCCGCAATAGTCATTTTATTATACCGATTGTTACACACAATATCAGCGCTCTACGAGGATGAGCTCAAAAAACAGGGGAGCCGTGCTATGAGCACGGCTCCCCTCATTTCGAAGCAGATGTGCGAATCGTTCTATTTTATCGCCGTCGGAAGAACCTTTGGCTCATGACTCGCCTCTGCATGCTTTGAACCAACTCCACTTCCGCTTAACGACTGAATCCTGCTGTCGCCGTTCGGCAAGACCCTCAGGAATCCCCATTGCCCGGACTGAGAATAGGGTAGCCGCTGGTTGCTATACACATAGTCGCCAGCCAATCGATATGGCCCTCCAGCCGAAGGAATGAAGGCATCGAGCACTTCGGAGCCGGAGAATTCCACGACACTGATCTGGTCCGCGCCGCGCATAAATGGTTCGATCGGCCATTCATGCTTCTCAACGCTGAACATACCATTCTGCTCATTGTTTGCCCCGATGACATGGATACGTACCGGATCACCCGCATGCGACTCGATGATCGGTGTACCAGGATCTTCAGGCTTATCCGCCTTGCATGGCTGAAACATCTTACCCAATGAACAGCCCTGGTCTTGTCGATAGAGATACGGTTCAGACCGGTAGTTGATGCCGGTCAACCCAGCAACGTTCTGCACATACGGCATAAAGCTCGTACCGATGATGTTATCCTCGTCCTGGAAAAACAATGCGACATCGCGATAGTTCGCGCGCATTTCATTTCCAGGAACGGACTTGTCCACGATCACGTCGGCTGCCCAGGCGTTTCGGTTGGTCAGATCGACGCCCGTTCTTGGATCACGGTATTTCGATCCCTTTGGACCGACCACGATCGCACCGAATAAGCCATTACGTGGATTCGTCATGACGTTGCCCCAGTCCCAAACAAGGGACGTGGTTTCGCCGTTGAATGGATCGGCGTAGTACGTGTACTGACGCTCTCCACCGGGCGCAATTGTTTGATCCCCCGAATTGTTACCGACATTGGCTCCTAATGAATCCTTTGGATCAAATGCGAGTCCAATCGCTGAAAATGAGGCCTTACTCGCCTTCATTTTATTTTTCAGATTCACCTTCACACAGTCACCGACGTTGACCCGAAGCGTAAGCGGCATCGGTTTGTAGTTTCCAGCCACCTTAGCCAAATCATCCTCCAGTGCATAAATCTTTGCCTCTGGATTGGAGATTTGTATTTTTCGCTCAAAATCCACTTCGATCGCCTCAGGTGCTTTGGGATTGAACGTCATCGACGGATAATCCAAGGCAACCACATTGAAACTCTTTACCGGAGCATCAGCCGGACATACCGGTAAGGCCTTCGGAATCTCACCTTTATTCGAGAATCCAGCAGGCAGTTTCTTCAGATCAGAACGCTCCTGATCATACACCCGTACGATCCCCCATCCGCCTTCGGAGAGTTTTGATGATCTCCCATTAAAGTGGATGTAGTCCCCTGCCTGATGACGAGGACCACCTGCTTCAGGCACTACGAGATCATAGCGTTCAGCAATACCCACATGAATTGAGTTCTTCCGGTTTGCATCTGGTGCATACCGCTCGGTCCAAAACGTATGGCCTGACAGAGTCCAGGTCATCGTCTCGTTCATCAGGGTATGCAACAATCGAAACACCATGGTGTCGCCAGTATACGCCCTCAGAAGCGGCGTGTAGGGATCTCCATGGATCTGGCTATTGAAGATTTGCGAAACATCCGGGTTGGTCGCCAACCGTTGTGCGATTGGACCAGCACGGAAGTTCAAACCACTGCCGGTTGTATGCGTACCCCCGTTCAAGAAGGGCATCGGCGTCATGTAAATCTTTTCCGGCATAACAAAAGAGACAGTCTTACCCGCTTCCAAGGCGACCTCGATTGGTTGCCCAGGAGGATTCCCCGCCGTAACGATATTGACGGTGTGCGGTACCGTATCGTGGACCTGAACCATCAACTCACGGAAGCTGTTATTCACTCCATGGCCCACAGGCTCGTTCGTGTGAATATCCGCGATAGGGCCACTGCGGATCTCTCTTCCTGTCGTAGGATCATGATAGGTTGACCCGACAGGCTCCGCGATAAAGGTCCCGAACCCGCCATGTGGCCAGGTCGTCGCCCCGAACGCGTGGTCATGCCAGAATACAGTCCCCACATCCGCATCCACCCAGAAACGCTGACGAACAAACTCGACCGTCACAATGTCCTTGGCGGGGTGATCGTTTTTTAACCCCTTGGAAAACGTAAGCTGATCGCCTTTGATGGCTATGATACGTGCAATCTCGTTCCCCTTCACATTGTCGGCGCCGACCATGATCAAGGTTCCGACGTGATACTGTTTGGCATTCTTCACAGAGATTGTTTTAGCACCCTTCTTCACGGCCGAGACCAACACCGTATTCATCGGAGCGGGAAGCCCCTTCGGATTCTTTTTCTCAAGCATCGTGAACGGACGAACGGACTGTTCATAGGAGAAGCCCGTGATCACACCGTCCGACGCCTGATTATCAAACTGGAGGAAGTGCCAGTGCGTGTTAATTTTTGACGCTTGGAAATTCGTATAATCATCGTCATCCCACTCACTGGTCAGCGTCCAATCCACGCAGTCATAAATGTTCCCTCGTACGACCAATGGATACTTGAGATCATCGTTGGCACGAACCGCGGCTTCCTCTTCGTGCAACACGTAGATCAAACCATTCTGATCAATGACGGCCGGTTCGTTCCCTTGCGCCTTGGCAATCTTGATCGGCACCTTGATGAAATGGACATTGTAACTCTTCCGCCCGGCATTCACCGGACAGAGGCTCCAATTCCCTTGCTCGCCGGGCTTCGCTTGATCGAGACTCTCCTCTCCGTTGTCGTCACGACGGATCATCTCCAACCATGGTGCCCCGACGTGATTCGGAGAAAACATGACCCGTTTTCCAAAGTGCGGGGTGAGATGGGGCCACGCCACCTTCCCTGTCAACGGCTCAAACATGATTGGATGCCGCTTGCCAGGATGGCTTGAGACATACTTAGGGTTTACAATCGTACTTTCCTTTTCGCTCATCGCACGATTGCCTTCCCAAGCCCAATCCAACACCGTAGCATCATAGGAGACAATCTGCCCCTTCTCGTCTTCCTTATGGCCAGGCTTCCCGGCCGGCGGCAACTGCATCGCCACCCAATCCTTGATCGTAATCGTGGCGGGATTGCCCTTCCAGTTACTCTTCCCCTTCTCGATGATCTTAAACTGAGTGCCGAACCAATCAACGGTTTGACCGACGAGTTTGTCCGATGAAATCGGTGTCTTGATACGGCCTTTGCGATCGGGCAGTTCTCGCAGGTCCGGCATCACATCGTTCCGCATCTCACCCTGCTGAATGGTGTTATAGACACGCCAGTAGCCCCACATACCGGAAACGTAATGATGCGCCACGTGGCAATGGAACAGGAAATCACCGGCCAACTGTTGGCAAAGACCGGATCCGCACTCTGTCTCCAGGTCCAACGCCTCGGACGGACCGACAACTTCCACATCAACTCGATCGGTCTTCGCGCGGATGACCGGATACTTGACCGGACCGTTCATCGCCGTGGCCCAGAGATTCATGTCATCAATGGCTCGCGGGCTCCGTGGCCATCGGATCGACCCACCATGCGGATGATGGCTATGGAACACTTCTGATCCACCATGGACCAGACGAAACTTCGCAGGATCACCGATGTAGGAGCGAGGAATCGTTGGAGAGGGATCGCCGAAGGTATAGGAACTATACCCCATCGACTCATCTTCAAACCCAAAGTATTCATGCTGTAAATGCATGTTATTGATCCCGAACGGCTCGCTTCGATAGTTGATCGCGCGGCCGCCTGGACGGTACGTATCCGTCAACGGATCACGTTGCGGCAAGAAATCGCCCTTCTTATTGAGTGGGCGGAAGGCCTCGTCGCCGACTTCGTGGTAATACAACACGAATTCACGGAAGTCAGGACCGGTTCCGTTCTTGATCATGACCTGCCAACCACTGGTGGCCGGGGTCGCATCTCCGGTTCCGAGCGGTTCCCAGTAGGTGGAGCCTTTGGGTTCCACGACGAAAGAACCGAACATGCCCATAACCGTCAACTCACGATCGTTGCTGTATGTATGAAACTGACGAACCCCTTCTTGCAGGTCGGGCTGGATGTACCATTCCAGATCCACTGGCTTGTCCTTGGCAGCAATGGCATCAGCGTTACTCGTGGTGGCCGCCGCTCCCGTCTTACTCACGACCATCGACGAACCGTGGATATGGAGACTAACTTCCTCGCCACCCTCCAACTTATTGCTCAGCTTAATCTTCAGACAATCGCCCTGATTCGCACGGATCGTCAAAGGCTGAATCCACTGGGCCTGGACACCGGCAATCACGGCCCCTGGATCAAATCCCTCTTTGTCCCGTGCTTCCTTGTTCTTGGTTTCTTCAGCTCGCACCTTGTCGATATCTTCGTCCAGGACATACATGTAGCCTGGGTAAAAATCGAGCCACTGATTGAGCGTGATCTCGACGTTTATCGCGGAAACATTATACTGTTTCACGGGCGCAGCAACCGGACACTTCCCGCCTCCGGTCGCAGCCACCGGTTCTACTCGAGGATCGGACATGAGCAACAGATCCTGCCCGCCAGCTCCGTACTGGTGCATCATGGCGGACGTGTTGTACATGCCGGTATTCACCGCCTGCACCTGCGGATCCTTGGACATATGATCCATGATGCGCCGGTGCTGCTGTTCGACCTTCGCGGATCGATCCGCACGTCCGGACATCGCATCTTCAACAATCGTCTGCCCCTTGAGCTGTTCAGCCCAAGCCGGCAGCTGATGATTCATCGCGACGTGCGAGGAGCTCTCGGCATTCGCCAGTGCCGGTATCACGAGAACTGCGACACCAGCGAGCGCGCGCAAGAGTTTATTGTAAATTGAACCGAAACAAAGCATGGACCGACCTCCTTGCTAAGTTGAATGGTGAGTGGGGGGCTACCGCAGTAACCTACCCTTTCTCGTACGTTATTTGGGAGAATTCAAGTGAAGACTCTTTGATTAAACTGAAGACCTCTCAGATGAGTCGCATGTAAAAAATTGACATCGGCGAACAAAAAGATGAAGGTTGCACCATACTTAACTTCACCTGGAGTGTCAAGGCTTTCATCTCGACCATCGTACAACTCCGGCGACTACTTCGCGACGGGTGATTTTCGGTTGGCAGTGCCTTGCAGATCCATATCGAGTACGACGGGTCCATCTCGCTTGTGAGACTCACTCCAGCGCGGCATTTGGTCCACCATGAGTTTGATTAACGGAACCGCTGCAATAATCGTCGCGTTACCGGAAGGATTCGAATACAGCGAAACTCGCACGCTTTTCGGACGTTCGCTCGCCCTGATCTGTGGAACAGTCTCGTTCCCCACAAAACCAACCAGGAGTCCGCTCCCATCGGCGAGCTTATGAATTTCATAGGATCCAGACGAGGAAGACATCCGCTCCAACATTAAATCAGGACTCTGTGTCACCAATGCCATCCCGAGCTGTTTGGGAGCAATGAACCCATAGCTTCCCGTTGGTGCCTGCGAGAACCGGATTGCACCACTTTCCAATTCCGACACACCAGTCTTTGCTCTCATCTGGCGCCTCAATTCCTGCTCAGTCCCGGCCACCTCGATGACCACTGCAGCAGGCGCGGCTTTTTCCACGGGCAATATCTCTGTCTTGCCTCCCGGCGGCGCTCCATCGCTCAGATGCGGTACGCCGGCCTGGAGCAAGACCGCAAACACGATGGCGGCATTCCACGGACTTCTTGCTACAAAGCACATGATGTACGAATCAAACCTCGTGCGTAGCATAGACGCTCCTCACCCTACTCGCTCAATGAACACCTATTCGATGGCGTTGTTCGACAAACAGAAGCGAACCCGATCACGCACCGTAGAGTGTGATCGTTCAGTGCTTCGCCTCGAAGGTCGACGGCTCATCTGGCATGCGGGAGATTGTACTCGATGATTGATCACCAGATACCGACTTCGCGCAACGAAATCCCAGCCAATTGATTTTAGTATTCGGATCAGTCCCATTCCGCATCGCAACCCTCATCGTCGTGGTGCTGTCCATCCAACCGCCGCCACGAAATGCTTTTTGCGTTCCGATTTCCGGCCCTTGAGGATTCCGATCCGGCGCTATCTTGTAATAGTCTTGATCGTACCAGTCGGACACCCACTCAGCAACGTTACCGATCGTCTGATAGAGCCCATAGGGACTGATCGCATTTTCATACTTATCGACCGAGATAATCGGGGGGTAGAGCAACAATCGTTCAGGACGATCCCGAACAGGCCCTGAAAGACCCGTCCGTCCGAAATTGGCCCGGGTCGGTCCCGCATATTCCTGTCCCCATGGAAAGAGCCGACCATCTACCCCGCGTGCCGCTTTCTCCCATTCCGCTTCCGTCGGCAGACGCTGCCCCCCCCATTTACAATACGCATCGGCATCGTGCCACGTCACATGCATGATTGGATGATGAGCCATCGATTCTTGGAAGTTGCCTCCGTCATATCTCCAATCGAGCTGCGGAGCTCGGTTCGTGGCCAACACGAATTTCAGATATTCGAGCGCCGTCACTTCGTACTTACCGATCTCAAAGGCATCCAGATAAACATGTCGCTGTGGGATCTCGCTCCGATAGGCAAGCCGATCCCTCTTCTTATCGCTGCCCATCAGAAAATCTCCCGCAGGCACCAAGATCATTTCCCCTTTCGTCTTCCACGTGGTCACGCGGTCCACGGCCAACTTCTTCCCGGCCTCCGTCCACGCCACCGTGATATCTTGCGTATCCAAGCCCCATGCGACGGGAGCCATAGTTATCATGGCTCCGAACATGATGACGGTCCAACCAGCTCTACGCCATGTTCTATCTCTTGCTTCCCTCATCACTCAGCACTCCATTTCTCTAGAATGGTCAACACCGATCGCTTAGCGCCCGTCACTCTGAAAACCGCATCACTGTCGGTGCGGGCACCTCTCGCCCGATATTCGACGCTTCACTATTCCCATCGTCTCCAGATTTTGCGCAGCGAAATCCTGTCAGATAACTCTCTCGATCTGGTGCACCGGCATTGCGGCCGGCGGAGCGGGCAACCTCCGGGTCTTCATTCCAAGATCCGCCACGAAACACCTTGAGCTCTCCGGTCTTGGGCCCTAGAGGATTTTTGTCCTGACCCTGTCGATAGTAGTCAGGATCGAACCAGTCCGACACCCATTCACTGACATTCCCGGCCATTTGATAGGCACCGTATGGGCTCGCACCTTTGTCATAGCGATTGATATTGGCAAGCGGAGGGTACTTGAATCCACGCTTCGACCCTGGATGGGCGATATTGCTCTTGATCCAACCGGCTGGCTCGTTCCCCCACGGGAAAATTCGACCGTCCCCTCCACGTGCGGCCTTCTCCCATTCGGCTTCTGTGGGAAGCCGTTTGCCGGCCCAGCGACAAAAGGCGTCGGCTTCATACCAGCTCACGTTAATCACGGGATGAAGAGCGGCCTTTTCCGGAAAGGGATTCTCTCGCCAGAACTTCGGCCAATCTGCTCCTGTCCCAAGCACGAATCTGAGATACTCAACGTTTGACACCTCGAACCGGTCGATCTTGAACGTATCGAGATAGACCTGGTGCTGTGGCTGCTCCTGCGGACCAGCCGCACGGTCCTTTCGAGGATCACTTCCCATGAGAAACGACCCTGCCGGAACCAGTACCATTCCACCCGGCACCTCCATCGCTCCCAATCGCTCGGCTTCATCTTGTGGAGTCCACAGCGAGGGCTGCTTGGAACTCTCGTGATCAGCCTCGGCCGGGGTTGCCATAAGCCCCAGTAGACTACACAAGACGATGATCCATGGGTATCGCATGAGACTGACGAGTGATGGCGCCTGCCTCTCAACCTGTCTCAATCCGACCACCCCTCAGCGTTTCTGTTTTTGGATCATGGGATCGATTTCTTTCTGCGCTTCTTTCGTCACATTGTAGCGGACATAATCATGCTCTAAGACCTCATTGGCATAGAGCCGACCGGTTGGAGCCTGCACCATCAGCGTCGTTTCCATGGTCTCTTTGGGACGCACAGTAATGGTTTGCTCAATCGGTGTCCGTACATACGGATGCCAGACGACCAACTTATAGGTACCAGGAGGAACATTGGTGATGGCAAATCGCCCCTCGTCATCCGTCTTGGCAAAGTACGGATTGTTCACCGCTACCCCCCAACTCTCCATATAGGCATGAAACCCGCACTGCATCACAAAGATCCGGCGCCCCTTGCTGAGATTCACCAGTTGCTTGGTCGGAGCCCCAGCCATGTGTTTGTGGTACATCGCTGCATCGCTACGATCTTTGAAGTTTCGTGGGTGCTGCGGATTCATCGGTAGTGGCACATTGAACAGCACTCGTGCGCCAAGATTCGACGTTTCGTACGCCTGAATATCATGCATGACAGGATCCATATTGACGACTGTCACCGATTGGTCGTCTCGCACCGCCATGGTGAATGGGAGAAACAAGCAGTCCTTTGCCTCAATTTGAGGTGTACTCGTCCCCTCAAACGGCTTGCCTTTCTCCACCCCTTCGAGATACACCACCACTTCTCGAAATTCTCCACCGGGACCCACATTGAACGGCTGTAAGATCCGCCACCCTTGTCCATCGGAAATGCGGCCGCAGTAGAAGGGATCGGGCAACGTCGTAAGGTTATACCCCTTCGGCTTTGGAACCTGCCCCCCGAGATACACAGTCCCCATAACGCTCCCACCGTCTGAAACCGAGATTTCCTCATACGCCGCAGCTTGGCTACTCAGCGAACATATAGCCCATCCTATCAGCACCGGTGTGATCCACTTCGTTTTCATTACGCTCTCCTTGTTCACCCCGATCATTCAACCGACCGTACTTACTCAATAACGTGCCACCAAGTAAAAACGCAAGTGGGGGAGCCGCATGAAACAGGCGACTCCCCCACTAGTACGATGCTCTCTCCGTTCCGCTATTTCATTGCGGTGGGAGTAGCCTTAGGCTGCGGTGCCGAGTCAGCCCTCTTGACTGCGGCTCCGACAGCGCCGAGTGGTTGAATCCGTGTATCACCAGCCGGCAATACCCGGAGATACCCCCACTGTCCAGACTGCGTGTAGGGCAACCGCTGGTTCGACCACACGAAATCACCCACTTGACGGTACGGACCACCCGCACCACCCCGGAGGAATACATCGAGGGTTTCGGAACCGGCGTACTCCACGACACTGATCATATCCGCACCCGGCATGTACGGTTCGATCGGCCACTCATGACCTTCGACTCCGAACATCCCGTTTTGCTCACTATTGGCGCCGATCACGTGAATCCTGACCGCGTCGCCTGCGTGCGCTTCGATCGTCGGCGTCACTGGATCTTCCGGCTTGTCCACGACACAAGGCTGGAAAATCTTCCCCAGCGAACAGCCCTGATCTTCCCGGAACTTGTACGGCTCTGCGCGGTAGTTCACCGACGTCAACCCCGCGACATTCTGCACGTACGGCATGAATGCCGTCCCGATGATGTTGTCCTCATCTTGGAAGAAGAGGGCCACGTCTCGGTAGTTCCGTTTACCGACGTTATCCGGCAGCGTCGTATCCACGATCACGTCCGCCCGCCAGGAATTCTTCTGTGACACGTCGGCACCGCTTACAGGATCACGATACTGAGATCCCCGTGGGCCGATAATGATCGCGCCATACAACCCGTTCCGTGGGTTCACCACGATGTTGCCACCGTCCCACACTAAGGAGGTCGTCTCCTTGTTCGACGGATGTGCGTAGTAGGTGTACTGACGCTTCTCACCTGGGCCGATGGTCTGATCTCCGCCGTTGTTGCCGACGTTCAAACCTTGGCTGTCTTTCGGATCAAAGGCCAACCCTGGCGCAAAGAATGACGCCCGACTGGCCTTCATCTTGTTGGTCAAATTCACCTTGATGCAATCGCCCAAGTTGGCGCGTAGCGTCAGCGGATGCGGGGTCGCACCGCTGGACACCGTTGTGGCTTCTCCTTCCAGCGCGAAGATCTTGCCTTCCGGCATGGTCATTTCAATCTTCCGCTCGAAGTCCACTTCAATCGCATCCGGCGCTTTCGGATTCAACTTCATCGGGCGGTCCAACGCCACCACACTGAAGTTTTTCACCGGTGCATCCGCCGGGCAGACCGAGCTCGGCGTGGCAGGAATGCTCAACGGATTGGTTCCCTTCGGCAGAGGCATCAGGTCGGGCACTTGTTTGTCCAGTACCCGTAAGATCCCCCATCCACCTTCCGCGAAATGTGAACTTCTGCCGTTAAAGTGGATATAGTCACCAGGCATGCCCTGGAATCCGCCGGCCTTTGTGACCAAATCATACCGTTCGGCGATCCCAACGTGAATCGAGTTCTTCCGATTGGCATCCGCCGCATACCGTTCCGTGAGGAAGGTATGACCTGAGATGGTCCAAACGTGAGACTCATTCATGAGCTGGTGCAACAGTCTGACCACCAAGGTGTCACCTGTATACGCGCGAATCAACGGCGTACCAGGATCTCCATGGATCGCGCTGCTGAACAGCTTTGATGTATCCGGATTGTTAGACAGACGTTGCGCAAACGGAGCCGCGCGGAAATTGAAGCCGCTACCGGTCGTATGCGTTCCGCCGTTGAGGTACTTATTAGGCGCATTCAGGATCTTTTCCGGCATCTGGAACGACACCGTCTTGCCGGCTTCCAGAGCAACCTCTACCGGTTGTCCTGGTGGATTCCCGGCCTCAATCACGTTCACAGTATGCGGCACCGTGTCATGAATCGATACCATCAGCTCACGGAAACTACCACTCACACCCGCCCCGATTGGTTCGTTGCTGTGAATGTCTGCAATCGGACCGCTGTAGACCAGCTTGCCGTTCTTCGGATCATGATAGGTGGATCCGAACGGTTCCACGATCGTCACGCCGAACCCGCCGTGGGGCCAGGTCGTCGCACCGAAGGCGTGGTCATGCCAGAACACGGTGCCCATATCCACGTCCACCCACCACCGATAGCGGACAAACTCCGGCGATACCAGGTCGCCCGCCGGGTGATTGTGCTTCAGCGGCTTATGGAAGGTCACCTGATTCCCCTTGATCTCCTTGATCCGAACGACTTCCTGACAGCTCTTGTCCCGTGGCAACGAGGCCGTCGGGTCGTTCCCCTTCTCCAAACAATCCATGCCGACCATGACTTCGGTATTGACATGGAAGGGCGTGGCACCTGGAGCCATTTTGATCTTGAACGACTTGGCTCCCGCCTTTACTGCGCCCTCAAGCTTCGCCACCATCGGCGCCGGCAACCCATGCTTGGTCTTCTTCCCCCACATGGTGAACGGCCGCACCGACATCTCATACTCAAACCCTGAGATGACACCATCCGAGTTCCCCGTGTCGAACTGGAAGAAATGGGGATGGATGTTGATCTTGGACGACTGGAAATTCGTGTAGTCGTCGTCGTCCCACTCGCTCGTCAGCAGCACATCCACACAGTCATAGACATTGGCACGAATGACTGCGGGGAGCTTCAGATCGTCATTCGCTCTGGTCAAACGCTCTTCTTCATGAAGCACGTAGATCAAGCCGTCCTTGTCGACCATGGCCGGCTCTTTCCCCTGCTTCTTGGCTAGAGTGATTGGCATCCGAACGAAGTGGATGTTGTAGTGCTTGCGATTCGCATTCTCCGGGCAGAGGCTCCATCGGCCTTGCTCGCCCGGCTTGGCCGGCTCGGAGGTCCGCTCACCATTTTCATCCTGGTGAATCGGTTCCAGCCAGGGTGCACCGCTGTGGTTTGCCGAGAACGGCACACGCTTGCCGAAGTGCGGCTTGAACAACGGCCACGCCATCTTGGCCGTGGTTGGATCGAACAGGATGGCGGGCCTGGTGCTGTCATCCCACTTGGCCGCCCACGCATATTTGGGATTCTGCGCAGTACTTTCCCGTTCACCGCGCGCGACATTCCCATCCCACTTCCAGTCCCACACCGTTGAATCATAGGAAAGGATCTGCCCCTTTTCATCATCGGTATGGCCAGGCTTTCCTTGTGCCGGGACAAACATCTCAACCCAATCCTTGACGTTCACCACAACCGGGTTCGACTTCCAGTTGGTCTTCTGACCCTTATCGACAATCTTAAACGTCTTTCCGAACCAATCGACCGTCGTACCGATCAACTTGTCCGATGAGACACCAAGCTTCATCCGGCCTTGACGATCCGGCAATTCCCGGAGGTCAGGCATGCTGTCCGTGTGGGCCGCACCAACTTGGAGCGTATTGTAGAAACGGCCATACCCCCACATGCCGGCCACATAGTGATGCGCGACGTGGCAGTGATAGAGAAACTCACCGGCCAGGTGCTGACACCCGCCGCCGCCACATTCCGGCTCAAGGTCCAACGCTTCAGACGGACCGATGACTTCCACGTCTACACGATCGGACTTCGTTCTGACGATCGGATACTTCACCGGACCATCCGCACCCATGGCCCAAAGATTATTGGGCTCGGTGCCTGGGCTCCGCTGCCACCGAATCGTCCCACTATGAGGATGATGTGAATGGAACACTTCGGAACCACCATGCACCACCCGCCACTTGACCGGATCGCCCAAGTAGCCACGGGCGATCGTGGTCGGCGTATCACCGAACGTATAGGAGCTGTAGGCCATTGATTCATCTTCGAACCCGAAGTACTCGTGCTGAAGATGCATCTGATCGATCCCGAAGGGCTCGCTGCGATAGTTGATCGCACGACCGCCAGGACGGTACGCATCCGTCAGCGGGTCACGCTGAGGGAGAAAGTCTCCCTTCTTGTTCAATGGTCGGAACGCTTCGTCTCCGATCTCATGATAGAAGAGCACAAACTCACGGAAATCCGGCCCTGACCCGTTGTCGATGTTGACCTGCCAGCCACTCTTCACCTCAGGTGCAGGCCCTCCACTTCCCAACGCATCGACGTACTTGGAGCCCTTCGGCTCCACAACAAAGGCCCCGAAGAGCCCCAACACTGTCAGTTCGCGGTCATGGCTGAAGGAATGGAACTGGCGCACCCCCTCCTGCATCTGGGGATGAAGATACCATTCAAATTCCTGCGCCTTGCCCGGCGCCACAATCGATTCTGGGTTCGTGGTGGTCGCCGGCTTCCCGGTCGAGCTCACAACCATGCTGGACGCTTGAATGAAGAGACTCCCATCCTCACCTTCCATTTGATTGCGCAACGTCATCTTTACGCAATCCCCAGGGTTTGCCCGCATGACGAGGGGCTGAATCACATCACCCTGCAATCCGGTTGTGACGGCACCTGGATCATACCCGTCCTTTTCCCGGGCCTCTTTATTTTTTGTTTCTTCCGCACGGGCCTTGGAAAGATCTTCCGTCAGCACGTACATGTAGCCCGGATAAAAATCGAGCCAACGATTCAAGGTGATCTCGATGTTGATCATCGACACATCGAACTGTTTCACCGGCACGCCGGCAGGACACTTCCCTCCCGAGCTCAACACCGGTTCACCTTTCCCTGCATCCGTCATGAGAAGGAAGCTGCTTCCATCCTGCCCCATATACTGGTGCATCATCGACATATCGTTGAATGCACCAGACGTCTGTTGCACCTGCGCATCATGTTGAGCCTGCTGTCCAAGCTTCTCCATCAGGCGATGATGCTGCATCTCCATCTTTTGCGCATTGTCGGCGCGCCCTTCGATGGCATTCTCAACCACCGTCTGACCCTTCAGCTGTTGGGCCCAGCCCGGCATCGCCACCGGCGTCGCATGCCCCCCATGAGGAGCACCCCCCGACTCGGCAGCAAACAATCCCGGAACCGCAATCAGACCCCCAGCCATCACTACCGACTGGAGCATCCGTGCGATACCTGATCGCCTCAGCCCTTTAAAAGGTTTAAACGACAACACTCCCATATTTGGCCTCCCCTCGCTTAGATTCATCCCTTTGAGCGGATGATCTTTATTGAAAAACGCTTATGGATCCTCTCACTTCAACATCGATTCTCGTTGTATTATCAACTTAACTATTTAACATTAGCTATTCCAGTCCATCCCAATTTCGGACCATGCTATGTAGCCGTTTGGCAGAAATGATGTCAAGCTCCTCAGTACAGCTGAGGTGTATTTTTGACACCCCTCCATACACACCCCATGGAATATTGAAACACCGGCCTCCAGCATGACTCCGGCCTCAAGTGACCTTGAGGGATAAAGAGCTGGTGAAGGGTTCCTCCTTGCGAAGGAATGGGTCATTCGGAGGCCGGTCCAAAATCACCCAGACCTTCACCAGCGATAATACTTGTCAGCAATCACCGTGCCTTTTTGTACGAACGATCAAATGGATTGATATTTTTTAATAGATACAAGAGGTTGTGGTGATCTCACGCTCGCAACACCACTCATAAGGCTTTGTGGAACTCTTCTACACAGAAAGACAGTTGCTAAACACTATCGATATATCATCATAAAAATCATGCAGTTACTACTGTCTAACCCATTAGACACTCAGTACTGCGAGATTGGGGCAGGATGGGACAATGGAAATGAGTTTTGATCAGGAAACGCGTCTCTCTAGGACCTCTCCGGAGAGCGATGTCTTTCTATTACACACGAAGGAATGATCTGGGGCTGAGCTGCCTCTATTACAGGACAGAATATGGCTCATGGCTCTTCTGTCTACGACACAACATTCGCACGTCAACCACTCACCTAGCCGATATAGAGTTCATTCACCGTAACCAACAGCAGACGGCCCACCACCTCATCCTTACAGACAACCATCACGGTGGCTGCCAGTTCCTTACCTTCTGACGCCGAAAAGGCTCAATTGAACGAAACAAGACTTCGTACTCCGGCGTACCCTTGAGCACGGCGATCGTCTGCCTATTCCATTAGGCCAAGAATTCGGTTTCGCTTACACGAAGTGAACTGCCTACCGCCGACGCTAGCGATACATGGCCTGCCCGGCTCCGCAACTGAGCATCGGGGAACTGTCTGGTGAATGTTGGTATCACCAATCCCTGTCGTGCACCCTACGCCCCGCGATGAGTAGAGGAAGCAGAGTCCGTTCTCGCGTCTCGCCCCTACCCCACCATTGGTTGGAACTCATTTCATTCACCGCAACCATGGGACTACGGATCTCGTCTGCCCAACCAGTACACAAGACAGCCATACGAGTCCGCATTTTCTGAGAGAGCCCGATCACTGAGTCTCGCTGCTGTTCCAGCGCGACAATCAATATCACGATAGGTGACATGATCATTTGTTCCAAGGTAATTATGAGAGGCCTCATGAACCATAGTCGCTATCCGCATGGACGCGGTTGCCCCATGAAAATTGGGCTGACAGACATGGATGGTCCGATCATTGACTACCCGACTCATCAAGGAATGATAGCTGCTGCAATAGGCCAACACGTCGGGGCCACACTCAGGATCTGAAGAGGGATCGGCACAGTTCAAAACAACTCCCTCTCGTATAAATTCCTGAAGTTCGCCCAATCTCAACATGATGGCTCCCCTGTCATACGTGTCGCCAAAATAATATCTCAGGTCGGCTTCCGTTCCTTCGTGATCGCTATTGATCCGATGTATAGTGCGTCGTATCCAATGATAGGCATTATTGAGCGCTTCGCGGGCTTCTGCTTCATGGTGCTCATAACAGAGCTCTGCGCCTCGGGTGGCGGACTCACCTGCTCGTTGCCGCTGGAGTTCGTGAATCGGCCCCGTTGTCTGTTGAATGACGTGAGCAAGCTCGTGAGCGAGCAGGCGTTTCCCACCGTCGGCTTCCGGCCGATATTCACCTTCTGCGAACACAATCGCACTGCCAAGAGTATAGGCCCTTGCGTCGATGGCGCGTGCTGATTGCCCGGCAGTGGAGTCTGTATGGATTCGAACCGATCTTAGATCATAGCCCAAGCGAGGCTCAAAAAAGCTCCGTGTCTGATGATCGAGTGAGTGACCGCCGGAGCTGATCGCGCTATGGACATGCGTCGGGATTTGGGATGACAGGGGTTGCCCCAATGGCAACGCTTTTCTTTGAAGCGTCAGTTCCACCTCACACGCGCCACATTTTCGGTGGATACTGTTTGCCGAATTCAACGCAGAGAAAATGGATTTTGGACGCCCTTCCGGCATCCGCATGACTTGATCGGCCATCTGATCTGCTTCGATCTCGGCGTGGTCAGTGGGTTGGGAGATAGTGAGACCGCTCAACTTGGCCTGGCAGGTTGGGCATCCGCCGCCGCAGGGACAAGCTGCCTTTCGAAGGATGGGCACTTTGGTAGCAGATTGAGACGCGCGCGTATGGCCAGACGCTCCCCCGACACGGCTGCGGGTCATGCGATGGGTCGAATGGAGTTCTATTGCTCTGGCTCTCAAGGCAACGGTGCTCATATCAAAGGCTTCTCTCAGATCTCAATGCAGACTCCCAGTACATTTTCCTTCATGAGGCCACGGCACAAGGACAGGGCAATGTGTGACCCATGGCCATGCTAAAGAGCCATGGCGAGTTTTCCACCCATTGGCATCGTCTCAACTGGTGCTGCTGCTTGGCCACCCTTCGAGAGTCACTCAGCTCGATAGCTCGAGTTTACCTGCGACATTACTTTTTCCAGCTTGAGAGCTGTGTATCATCAACCCAGAGCACGGCGGGTATAGCCAAACAAGCAAATAGTCATGCCAGCCCCCATCAGCTTTCTGACCGGCCGACCGCCGCAGCTGACACGAACCGTAGTACCCCAGCGAAGCGGGCTCAACCCGCTCCTGCCTACTACATTCGCGGCCTGCCTAGCGCCCCGGCGGATAAATGACCACGGGTTTCCTTGGTCCATCTTCCGGGTTCGAATACATCATGCGGAACTTTCCGCTCGGTGTACCGACATAGGAAGTCCATCGGACACCGGCCTCGCGCGCGATTACCGTCAGACGCTGAATGTCGGCAAAGCTGAACTCATCCGGAAGCATCTTGATTTCCAAGTTGCCGGTATGCTGCCAGAGCATGGTGTCCGGTTCCCATGGCGTTTGCTGCAACCTGAAGTCGTCCGGTTTCCAACGTGGATTTTCCATGAGGATACCTTCGTGCACACTCTGGTAGCTGCCGTGCGTATGAAAATCCCCGGTCGCGATGCCCCAGTCAGGATGCACCGCTGCGTCTTCCGGCCTGCTGTCGACCCTCCCCTTGCTGATCGACTGCTCTTCCGGAATCATCACGGGGCCGCTGTATCCCCACTGGCTTTCCTGTGTCTGGAAAGTTTGCCCTGCGAGTTCTCTGCCCGCGGCGATCGAGTAAGGATTGCTGAGTTTGAGCGCGTCGATCGCCGCTGCATCCTGGGTTGCAAAGGTCTGGGGCTGGAATCGAACGTAGACGTTAGGCTGGTTCAGACCGGGCACGCTCGGACCCAACGCGGGTGCATGAGGGCTCACGATCTCACCCGAAGCGACGTTGGCCATCGGCGGAGGCGTGGTTGAGAGTGGGGATACGGGTAACAAATTCAAGTTATCAGATTGAGTCTGTGACAAAAACGGTGGCCCGGGAGCGAGACCCGCCGGTGCGCGTGGTGGTTCTTGCAAGAATATCGAACCGGGTGGCAAAGCCGTTTGTGCGTCGAAAGGGGCGGTTTGGGAGGGCATGAATGTTCCTGACCCCGGCCTAGCCACCCCAATTGGTGGCTTTGCGGTGGGAACATCCGCCGATCCCGGTGATCCGGATGGTAAGGCACGGTTGGCCGGTGGCGCTTTCACGATCGGATCTAACACCAAATCCCCGTTGGGCATTATGGCTCGAACCCTTTGTGGTCCCATCGGTGTGTCGATAATTCGTCCCACTCCATTGGGAGGCAAATTCGAGGATGCGGAGGCTGTCGCGGGAACCACTCGCAAATTCGCTGCTTTTGCCATCGAGGCGGTTGAGGCGATCGAGGTCAGGTGCAATCCCATGCCGACCAAAGCTTGCGCCTGCAGAGCGCGTAATTGTTCGTCAATGTTCGTCTGGCGGCGGTATTGCTTGACACACTCAAAGACCAAGCTCGCCGGAGATTCCTTTTCGGACAGGCGAAGATTCATTTTCATTCTGAAATCAAACAATTCAGAAGGGCCATGCAAGTGCGTGCTGTGAGGGTACTCATTATCAAACCAGGGCTTGCATCGATCGATACCGTGTATCCTGTAAAGCTTTTCGACAGTTCCCATGGGGTTCTTTTTGCAGTCTAGCTCCCGAGCCTTGTCTGCCGCACGAAGCCATTGTTCAAGCTGTTGCTCCGTCATTTTGATGATTGTGTCCTTGGCAGCAGAAGGGTGTCGGCCTTCTCTCGTAAGTTCAAACCATCGCCACAACAGATGTCTGGCCAGTTGTTGCTCGTCGTCGGTCCAACCCTTGATGTCCTTTTTCAGCAGATCCATTTGGAGTCGCTCGCCGACTGTCCAGTTAGGCGCACTGAAATATTCGTTGACATCCTGTATCCGGGTCGCGGCAATTTGAGGCGACTGTTCCTCGACCATCTGCTGAAGAGTCAGGAGGTCATATTTATCCCTCCACTCCGGGCTCTGAAGAAACAGATCGACTTGGCGTTGATATCCCCGTTCTAACTTGTGGAGTGCCGCACGATACTTGCGCTTTGAGCCGGCATCCTGCGTGCTGAGATATTGCTCCAATGCTTCTTGATAGGCCGCGACGAGTGAGTTGGGGTTATCCCCTCCGAACTTCTTGATGGTTCGCTCTCGGCGTTTTTGTTCCTTTTCTGTCTTGGCTTCGCGGCTTTGTACCAGTTTGTGCACTTGCTGCAGGTCAAAGTCCGCTTGCGGCAACGCGGACAATATTTCGTCTGACATACACACGCCGTTTAACGGAGGACCACCACCAGGACAGACGACCGCCTTGCCGGCAGGATCCGGTGATCGTGATAGACCAACCTCAGATGATCGGATTGCTATGGAAACATCAGTCGAGAGTGAGGCAGGTAATGCTTCGCTCACATTGCTCTGTTGGATTGTGTGCGCAAGCTCATGAGCCAGGAGATGCCGGCCTGATTCACTGTCAGGTCTATACTCGCCCCTCCCAAAGACGATGTCGCTGCGGAGTGTATAGGCTCGGGCATTGATTGCCTTCGCGGACAACTCGGCAGTCGAACCTGTGTGAATGCGAACGCCCGCAAGGTCGTACCCGAGCCTCGGCTCAAAAAAGCTCCGTGTCTGATGATCGAGTGAGTGACCACCGGAGCTGATCGCGTCTTGCACATGTGCCGGAGTGTGAGAGGGAATGCTCCCCTGTAATGGAAGCGCTTTTCGTTGAATACTTTCTTCCTCATCTTCACAGGTATTGAATACGCGGGGGACGACATTGACAGAATTACCTCTATTTCTCACAGGTTTCCCATCCCCCACAGCCATCCGCATGACTTGATCCGCTATCTGATCGGCTTCTAATTCCGCCGGGTCGTTGGGTTTGGACAATTTAAGATCACTCGATTTCGCTTGGCACGTGGGACACCCGCCGCCGCAGGGACAGGAAGCTGTGCGTTGAATTATGGCTTTAGAAAGTGTGGCACCCTCAAATGAGAGATCCCAGTGGCTCGGCATCAGCCGAGGACTTCTGACGAGATCGCTGGTTTGAGTTGTTCTTCGCGCCTGGGCGAACATGGTTTGCTCCTGGCACCTTGTTCGCCCACCCTCAATGGCTAGAGGGAAACTGCGTGAAATCCGGCGCGAAGGTGATCGACACATTCGGAATAAGCAAATGTTCCATCCCTGCCTCACGTGTTGGATCGTAGGCATAATTGACACCAGCTGAAACATCAAGCCAACGCCAACGATACCCGATGGCCACACCAGCCTCCGCCCCTAACCGTACGCTGCTTGCTCTACCGGTTGATGAGGTCCCCAATGCCACTGTGATCGAGGGTCCACCAAAAAAAGAGGCGTATCCACTACCAGCCGACCCAGGACGTGCGTCCGTCAAGCGAAATCCCCCTACCAGGGAGGCAAGAAGTGACGGTGAGGATGTAATCGGCGATGTGCTGCCGGTCGTCGTTTCGCCGATCACCGACAGCCCAATTCCAATAGTCGGATTAAATAGTCCGAGAACCGGATTCTGGAACTCTGTTCCCAAATACAGTCTGGCTTGCCACGTTGGCCTGCCAATACTAGGAGCCGCAATGCCTCCGGATAAACTGGCCAGATAAGGGAACCCGTACATCGTCGTCCTAACCCCTTCGCTTACAGAGGTGGCGAACAATGCATATGAATCGGCATTCATGAGTGAATCTGCCGTATCCATGAACATGAACGCCCAGTGGAAATCATACAAATGCGGATCGCTCCCGGTCGATAACCCTGCCCGATGGGCACATTCATGTATCAACGCTTCAGCCCGAACGCGATCAGACAACCCAAAATACTTATTGGTGAGACACACATTTGTACGGCTCGATTGACAAGGACTCATCTGCGAGACACACACATAGGCCAAGGCAGAGTGTTCCGGATGGCAGCCGAACCGACTATTTGTCAAGGTATCCTGAAGTTCATTTCTCGTGCAGGTGAGCCGTGCGAGAACAGTGGCGGCTGTTTCGTCCGTCTGGCTGTTGAAATACCAATCCAGGGATCTTCGGGTCCCAGCAGCGAGTGGAGTGGTGCCCAAGGCAGCTATCGCACTATCCACATAGACAATTGCTCGCGAGAGATCAGCATTGATATCGGTGATTGGCCTCGTGCATCGGCTCTGCTGACAAGGATCGGTCGCCCCGCCTGAGCAGCCGGCTCCAAACGTTGGAGCGGTAGCCGGCGCAGTCGCCGAACCGCTGCCTGGAGCCGACTGTCGCTGTAATACAACGGCACTGGTTCCCTTACCCTGTTGTGCAACGTGGGCGAGTTCGTGCGCCAGCAGATGCTTTCCACTTTCACTATCCAGGCTATATTCCCCGTGGCCGAAGACAATGTTGTTCCCGAGTGTGTAGGCACGGGCCTGTATCGACTCAGCCGATTGTCCGGCGGCGGAATTAGTAAAGATGCGGACTGAACTTAGGTCGCAGCCAATGCGCGGCTCAAAAAAGCGGCGTGTCCCGAAATCCAACGGCCGTCCGCCGGAGTTTATGACGTTTTTGATTAAAGGTGGAGTGCCCGGCGGTGACGCCGGAGCTGCTGAAGCGAACGCCTCTTTGCGCATGACTCGGCTTTCGGCTAGCTCTCCTTCGTCTTCACACTCATCGCATTTGCGATGGACTGTGCCCGACGTATTCGAGGAATGCGGGGTATGGCTTGCATCTGTCACCGGCATGCGCATGACTCGATCCGCAATCCGATCCGCTTCGATCTCGGCCGGGTCGTTGGGCTGGGAGATTTTCAGATCATTCGATTTCGCTTGGCAGGCCGGACACCTGCCACCACAGGGACAAGAAGACTTTCTCTGAATTTGGAGCTGATCGTGCACTGACAGGGACGATACTACCTCAGGCTGACACGTACCTGGTCGGCGCGATGACAGCTCCAAGCGACTCTTAAACTTCCCAACGGGGCATACCGTCATCTATTGATAAATCCTCTTATAAAACTCCTATGATCAGTATGGAGCTTTCCAGCTCCACCGACTATGGGCTTACAGCAAACACGACTTTCACCTGACGATCCTCTGGGCCGAGAGCACCCACCTCGCCGCAGGCATACACCCCCGTTTCGACGTTTGTACATTCGGGCGCAACATCGACGATACGTCCGCGTCCGACCCCTTTATCGACGAGCACTTCCATAACGAGTTGAGCGCGACGCTGAGCCAGGTCCAGGTTATAAGTTTCCGGACCCTCCGGCGAAGCCTTTCCAACCAGTTGGAGTGCTAAAGACGGGTTACCCTGCAACTGTTCGAGCAGAATAGGCCACACGGACTTACTTTCGGTCGTGAGGCTTCGCAGCAAGGTAACCTCTGTTTTCGCCCATCCACTCATCGGTCGGTCCTGGTCGAAATGGAGCACAACATTCCCGGGCGCTGAAATAGAAGGCTGGTCCGGTATCGGCGTCGGAGTTGGCAAGGATAGACAGGGATGACCTTGCTTATCGGTATGGTCTCCCGGCCCACAACACCCGCCGAAGAGGTTCGGTAATTCCCCCGGCAAGCAAGGCGCGAAAGGACTAGGAGCCGGAATTGGTCCGGGAGGTTGAGGTTCAGAGCCGCTGGTACATTGCCCGTTAGATGCTACCTCGCCCGCCGGACAACAACGCAGGCCCAACGGTGTGGAAGCAGCGCGGGCCGGCGGACAACAGTTGCTGGCACTCTCGATTGTATTGTCTTCTGTCGTCTGATCTGGATTGGTTGCCTTTTTTTCAATGCAACATTGGTCTTTGAACTCTGCCGATCTGCCGGGACGGAAGCCGGAAGGACAAGTGACGGAGGGTTTTTCCGGTTTCTTGCATCCCAATTTTCTGCATACAAAACTGCATCCCGGCAAGGAAGGGAATTTTTCACACGCTGCCTTGGCATAGGAGCCACATACTTTCTTGCCAAACACCGGATCGATCACACAAGGGTCGAATTCATCGAAGATTGGGATTTTGATCTGCCGTTGAACCACTGGGGCGCCAACCGACTGCTGAATCACATGCGCGAGTTCGTGCGCGAGCAGCCCACGCCCTGCCTGCGTCTCCGGTGCGAACTGCCCTTCCCCAAAAACAATATTGTTGCCTGCCGTATAGGCATGGGCGTTCAAGTCCCGCGCAGATTGTTCGGCGGCAGCATCGGTATGTACTCGTACCCGAGAAAAATCATGACCGAAGCGCTGTTCCATGTCCCGCTGCAATTCTCGATCAAGCGGTCTACCACCGCCGGCAAGGACGTTATCCACGCCAGCAGAAGCCGCATCCATCTGCCTATCAGATGGGCTTGAGAAACGTTGGATGTGCGGCAATGCGGAATTAACTTGAGAATGCCCTGATGCCGATATCACCTGATCGGCGATCCGATCCGCTTCGATTTCGGCTGGGTCGCCGGGCTGAGAGATTTTCAGATCATTCGATTTCGCTTGGCAGGCCGGACACCTGCCACCACAGGGACAAGAAGACTTTCTCTGAATTTGGAGCTGATCGTGCACTGACAGGGACGATACTACCTCAGGCTGACACGTACCTGGTCGGCGCGATGACAGCTCCAAGCGACTCTTAAACTTCCCAACGGGGCATACCGTCATCTATTGACTGCTCCCATTATGAAACTGCGTCCTCATCCAGCCGTATGACCCGCGCATGAGATATGGGCGACGTCTTCTCCGGCCAGACGTCTTGCAAAGGCTTCGAAGCATGTTGCGTCGGCACGTCTCAGCGCATTTGGGGCATGGCGTGCCATATGAAACCAGATATGGAATGGTTCATGTAAAATTGTCCCAGCTTGCTCTGTCGGATCGTCCCAAAATGCCTGGCATAGAACGACTAAACGATTACCGGGGCATGAAAAAGCAAAATCAGCTCCACATGTTCCTGTTGCGCATCCCACGAGACTCACAGTGCCGCCACGACATATGTAACGAAGATAGCCACTCTCCAGGGTTTCACGCACCCGTCGGAAGCGATCCCTTTGTTGTTCGACAAGTGAGAAATGTGCCCGATTGGTAAGTGTTAAGCCCAACTCTTCCTGCAAGATCACATCAAAATCTGGATCAACAGGTTCGCCCGCACGAGCAAACAGCAGATGTGCTTCAAGCAACAGTTCCGCCCGTAACGCCAACCTAATAGCTTCCGCATCCGCCGCCTCCAAAGCAGCAACAACTTCATCCCCTGTGAGATTTGGATTCGTCAACCCATTCTGCTGACACGATACATGTTCACGCACAACGATCCGCTGAACAAGACCGGAAACTGCATGTGCAGCACTCAGCTTTGAGATTTGTTGGTTGCCGATCGTCGGCGATTCGGCGTTACCTGCGGCAGTCTCAAGACCATGCTCAACTCCGGAGTCAAGACGGTGTTGGGCAAACGGCGAAGCGTTCGACTGTTGCACAACATGCGTCAGCTCGTGTGCGAGTAATCGCCGACCTGCATCCATACTCGGCATATATTGCCCTGCCCCAAAAACAATATTGTGCCCTGCCGTATAGGCATGGGCATTCAAGTCCCGCGCAGATTGTTCGGCAGCAGCATCGGTATGTACTCGCACCCGAGAAAAATCATGACCAAAGCGCTGTTCCATGTCCCGCTGCAGCGATTGATCGAGCGGTCTTCCCCCGCCGGCAAGGACCTGATCCACGCCGGCAGAAGCCACGTCCATCTGCCTATCCGATTGATCTGAGAAACGTTGGATGTGCGGCGATGCGGCCTTAACTTGAGAAAGCTCTGATGACGACATCACTTGATCCGCAATCCGATCGGCTTCGATTTCGGCTGGATCGCTGGGCTGGGAAACGTGTAGATCGGCAGACTTTGCTTGGCACGAAGGACATCCACCGCCGCATGCGCAGGATGCTTTGCGCTGAAGTTGAAAATCAGAAGATATGGCAGGGGTAAAAACACGGTTTTTGGCGAGGCGATGCGCCGTGGGGTTGTCAGGTGTTTTTGTCGAAGCAAGAACTCTCATTCAGATTCAGCTCAAGAAACAAATATGTCTTTCAACCTTCAAGGCAGTGGCAATGGCCTAAAGGTCGGCGGAGCGAGCGGCGGCGTATATGTAAACGGAGCGCGGGGAATGCCGCGCCCTACCAGAGATCAAGTGGCCGACCGCTTGAGTTGATAGCTCTGCGAAGGCACGCCGACGCTCGACAGCAAGGGCCTTCTCAGGATCATTTCTTCGTTCTCTTCGTCCTCGCATGAGGCGCACCTGCGGTGAATTGCATTTGGCGTATGCGACAAATTTGGCTTCGGTTTTGTGTCGTCAATCGACATTCGCATCACGCGGTCGGCGATTTGATCCACCTCGATTTCGGCGGGGTCGTTTGGTTGTGAGATTTTAGGATCACTCGACTTCGCCTTACACGCCGGGCAGCCGCCGCCGTACGCACAGGATGCTTTTCGGTGGATAAAAGTTCCGCTAACAGAGTCGTTTGGAAAGTAATTTGTGCTTTTTTGCACAAGTTCAGGCATTCGATGTCGATCTCTGGCATCATGATTGATCAGGCCTGAACTTGTAATTCTTTCGGTCATCCTTAGCGAGCATTTATCATCAATTCATAAAGAAGCCATCCTGCCCAACATGCCGTCGCAAGCAATGCGATCAACGATCCTAGGAGCGTAGTGCTTATTGTATTTATCCGCCATGAGACAAGCGAGCTTTTAAGCCAAGTTGTTTTAGTTCAACATCATTTATCTGGCCGACATGATAAAGCGGTGCGTACGGCTGACTTTCAAATTCATTTGCTTCCTTCAACTGGCGAAATGTTTCGTTGACCTCGTCCCTGTAAGTATCAACAAGATATTTGTCCACCGCACTCATTAGGTACCAAAGGATCGAAACTATCAGGTCCGTAAAAAGCAGTGCGATACTCGTCGGAGCGGACGTTTGATCCGGCTTGGTAAATATGACCTTACCGCTAACGATCGCCGTCTCAGTCAGCAGAAACAAATTAAACCGCGTCCACATCCGGCTAAAGTGATCGGTGAGGAATCGGATCTTTAGTTCGTAATCTTTTGTTAAGAATTCTTTTAGTTCTATGGGGCCTCCCTATCCGTCGCTATCCACGTTGCAGTCGAATGGCTCGTATCGCACCCGAACCAGTAACGGAGCCTGGAAGTACTCCGGGTACGGTGCGTTCTCGGCCCCGAAGAAGCTGGCAACGTATGGATCGTTAAAGTACCACGTCAATGAATGTCCGCATTCCTCGGCTACCAACATTTGCTCGGCCGCCTGCGTCCAGAACCTTGCGGCGATATCATTGACACGCACGGGGTCGCCCATAAAAACCAGCCATCGGTATCCGGTCTTGACTTCGTAAAGGCTGCCCCCAAAGTCCATGGCGTCGTAATCGACCGAAATGCCGTTTGGATCAGTAATTCTCATCTCACGCGGAACCTGACTGAGACTCGTCGCATACTGCGCATGGCACAAAAAGCGGCCAAACTGTTGACCCACCGAAAGGTATTTACATTTCCCTCGTTTTTGTTCTTTATCGAGATCACGATCGACGTCAGGTCGCGGAATGGGATTCAATCCCAACGCGGAGGCACCAAACATAAAGGCCGAGGCGGTTGGAGCATTGGAGGGGGCCGGTGAGGAAGCGACCGGGACCGGAGTAGGCTTCCAGACTGGACCGACCGGAGCTGGTGCAGAGCTGACCGGGACCGGATTGGGATTCCAGCCCGGAACTCCGACGGGACCCGGACGCGGAACCTGAGCAGGCACCGGCGCTGCATCCAACGACATCGCGGGGGCCGCCCCACCTCGACCAAAGTACGGAGTAGAAGTCGAGGTCCCGGTATTAACCGCTGGCGTATTGACTGGCGGAGCATACCCAGCTCCTTTTCCTCCCTGTATCACCCTCAGATCCGGCGGCGGAGCCGGCGGGTTTTGAGTGGGCGGAGTTATGTTTTTCGGCGGCAGTGGATCACTTGTAAATGAGGTTCTCGCTTTGCTGTAACCGTACGAAAGCCCTTTCGAAATGATCATTCCTGTCGCCACGCCAGTAAGGTCTCGCTGCACCTGATTTGCCAATTCCTTTCTAGCCTCGAACAAGGTAGCCATGATCCTCGGCGTAGTGGCGATCGAAATAACATCGGGGACTATGTACTTACCTCCACCACCCCAGTAATATGCGTGTCTAGGCGTTTTATCGTCGGGCCGAGTATAGGCAGCGACTCCGGCCTGTGCTTCCTGGACAGTGCCATAAATACAATCACCGACACTTCGACTGTTTTCACGATCTACAAGAAACCTGTTCGATACAAAAACAGTTTCATCTGTACCTTTCATGTAAAGTACGAATCCTCCCAAGTAAATGCCATACAACATTTTGTCCATGGCATTGTCTATGTATTCGGGTCTTCGGGTAATCGGTGTCGTAGCATCACCAGCACCGATGCTGATCTCGGTGTATTGGGTAGGACATGATGAAGATACACCGGTACCTTTGGTTTGAGAATCCGCTTTGACGCGCTCGCCCACCACAACGGTTTCGTATAAGTTCGGAAGGCTTGGATTAATGACGGGCCCGAGGGACCCCGTATCGATCACTTCGCCCCTGCTATTCAAGGCTGACCATGTGCCGTCTTCGTTCTCAACCCTAGATACCGCTAAAGAAGGATCGGTGACAGGTTGGCGATAAATCGTTTGGCGGTTAATATTCGACGACGCACCATACTGCGTGACATGTGCGAGTTCATGTGCGAGAAGTCGTTTGCCGGTTTCGGCTTCCGGCTGATACTGTCTATTTCCGAAAACGATATTACTGCCAAGCGTATATGCCTTGGCGTTTATTGCACGTGCAGATTGGCCGGCGGTTGAATCAGTATGGATGCGGACGTGGCCGAGGTCGGCGCCAAAGCGGGGTTCGAAGAAACTTCGGGTCGTGCGGTCAAGCGGGCTTCCGCCGGAGCTTATGACATTCCTGATCGATGGAAGCGTGTCGGGCGGGGGCGTCGGCGCGGCAGAGGCAAAGGCCTCCTTACGCATGACTGGGTTTTCGCCGACATCATCTTCCTCTTCTTCGCAAGCGTCGCATTTGCGGTGGATTTGATTTGATGGATTCGATGACTTAGTTTGCGGCTTTGCATCGCCAGCCGACATTCGCATTATTCGGTCGGCGATCCGATCGGCTTCGATTTCGGCTGCATCGCTGGGCTGGGAAACGTGTAGATCGGCAGACTTTGCTTGGCACGCCGGGCATGCACCGCCGCAGGTGCAGGAAGCTTTTCTATGGATGGGAACTTCTCCAAAAGAGTGGAAAGGTAGAGTGTGGTCAGACGCGTCCCCGATGCGGCTCCGAGCAGCGTGATGCATCGTACGGCTATCGGTGGCGTGTATCGCAGCTGCCGCTCTCATGCCCTCGGCTCCACCTTCGCTGAGTTAGATTGACTCTGATCCGTTACCGTTTCGATTTCGTCTTGCCGGAACAGTAGGGACAATGATGGTAGCCTGCCTTTTCCGCCTCCGCGGAACCACCGAAATAGATCGGCCCACTGGACTTGACCGCGTCGAACTGACAACGTTTGGTGAGATTCTGCGTATCGTGAAATTCGCGTGTCGCTGGGTTACCGGCGTATCGTGCCCTGTCATTCGTGCCCTCTTTAGGCTCGATGACGTACTCTCGATAGACCGTGCCTGCATTGACGACAATGGGTACTGGATCTTCATGAATGACGACGGCCTTGGCATCGAGAATTTCAACCCGCGCAAGAACTTCGTTGCCATCACCCGCTGTTGCAGCTGAGGCAGTCCTACGGGACAGCTTTTCCGCCATCCTTTCGGAGCTTTTCACATTCGGTTCTGGGGATTGCCCCTTTCGCTTTTTGTCGGACTCCCGGTCAAAAGGCATACTGAAATAGCCATCAGTATTTGTGGTGGTGGATGCAAGGGTCTCACCTTTGGCACCATCACGAGCAGCAATAAGTCGTACCGTCAGTCCTTTTTGGGGCGCAAACGTATTATCCGAGACAAATCCATGGAATACGTTGCTCTCTCCAGAGAGTGCAACCAATGCACGGTCAATGCGCGCTTTTCCTTGTTGACTGGTCGTGCGTAATTCCGTGGCCCGTGCAATCGAAACTTTCAGACGTTCCACGCGCGGATCATTGCCTGCCTCAGCGGTTCGCGACAATCGATTGAGCTCCCGCTCTTCAGACGCGACAAAGGCATCCGGGAGCGCGGCCATAAAAGCCAGCACCTCGAGTCCGAGGTTGATGGCGGGCTGTCGCGCCGCAGCCAGGGGAGCGTCGAGAAATTGTTTTCGTATCGCTTCGGCCGTTGGTTCTCCGGCAAGAAATTCAGAACGTTGATTCTTTTGCGTTTGATCGTTCATGGTAGATCTCCTGTTGCGAGTCTGACGGAGCCGATAGGCCGACGTCTATCCTTGATCGCGGCCACATACGCCTGGACAGAAGGCTTCGACGAGAGACAGATTGTCCTTAAATACGAGCATGCTCGGCAAGAACGCCTGAGCCCGCAGGCAGTGGGTAGCCTGATTGTCCGTCGTTGTGTTCATGCCGCCGATCGACCAGCCGGAGAACAATGCGCGGAGCCATGTTTCAGAAAGACGATTGTCGGCGACCCGCACGCTCCCGGCACCAAGCATGACGTCCGTCAAGACAAAGACATTCGTCGAGTTGATCTCACACTGATTATCGGCGAACCCCAGATCATCAAGAGAAAATACTGCTATTGAACTGATGGCGAAGGCAAACGGGTCGTCCGCCACATCGAACGTGACCTGATTCTCCGTAAACAGTGTTTTCCCGCTGTTCCATTTACGCATCAGCGGAGGCCAGAGCGAGGGTGGTTTGGTGGAGACATTAATCAGTCCCAAGTTCCTCGCCAACTCGCATTCCCTACCCTTCAAAGCATCAGGTAGTTTTCCCGTTCGTATCAAGATCAGCACCAAGAGCAGACCGAGAGTCCATTCATTGCTGATGCCAAGATTTCCAATGAGAACGGTGGTTGCGAGTAGATCAAGACCTTTCCCGGTCGTTCCTTCAGTGACCAAGCGATTGCGGCCGACCACGACGGAGCCCAGCGAAAAAAAAGTGACCGCGCGTCCAAGCGGAGCCACAATCAGATTATCGCGCAGCATGGCCGTGCTCGGACCGTCGATAAACGAGGACATCCGCTTGAATGACGAGAATGAGTTCGTTTCGGTTGTTGTATCCAGTAAAGGGAGAATCAGCCAAACATGTACGCCGCCACGTATGCCGACTTGTGCGTTATTGACCGGCTCCGTACTACGGCTGCCATTATTGAGGATGCGGTTGTCATCAAGTTGCAGGCCTTGCACGAATATGGCGTAGACTCCGCAAATAGGGAACAGATGATGGCGGCCATTGTTGATGATTTCATTGCGAAGGATGCGCAGGTCACTGACCTTGGCAAGCACGATGCCGCCATACGCGACAAGCCATTCCATCGATTTACGAACCGGTGCGATATCGCGTCGCATGCAGCGGGTGATGAAATTATCGTAGATATGCAGGTTATGCACACCGATCAAATCCCCGCGATTCGCGATGTCGAAAAACCGGACGACGCCGATACCATTGGTTCCCATATCGGTGATGCGATTTCGTGCAATTTCGATATCATACAAATCCCCTGCTGAGACAAATTTCGGCGGACCACCGTCCGGATTGTCATCGTCAGTCGTATCGACAGGTTTGCAAGGATCACAGGGGTCGGGTTGTTCCGGATCATCAGGTACGTCGTCGCCATCACCCCCCACTTTGGCCAAGCTGCCCAAGGTAATGCCGTTCCAGATGCCGCCTTGAATCAGGTTATCGATGATGCGAACACGATCCGAACCGCCGGCGAGTTGGATGCCACCGCGCGTGGCAGCCCCCACTGTGATCGGGCTCGGCGGGGTGTTGACGCTCGCCGGCGACCCTGGGCTGCCCAATTTCGGCGGAATGGTTGGTGTGGGCACGACTCCTTCGCGCGGCAGGACTTCGATGATATTGGAGTCGATCAGGATATCGTCTCCTCGCGAATAGATCGCCTGCCAAATCGTCGGCAAGTCCCGCATCTGCACCAAGCAACGACAAACCGCGACGCGACGGGCGTTATCGATTTGTACGGCACTGCGCGGGCCGGATTCGATTGCGAGGTCTTCAATCGCGACGGTGTCCGAGTTTTTAATCATGAATGCCGGCTGTGGAGCCGCATTATCGGAGATGGCACGAATGCGTGTGCCTGGACCACAACCATGGATACGAATTCCGACTCGTTCATCGATGAGAATACTTTCGTCATAGATACCGTTGAGAACACAGACAATGCCGCCTTTTGCGGGTAGCGCATCGATGGCCGCTTGGACTTTGACAAAATCGCCATGTGAATGAATCCCGTCGCCGACACGGTATGTGCAGCAGCCACGAAGTTTAGTCAGGGGTTGAAAAGGGCGGCGGCAGTCTTCTATGTCTCCGCCTGTAACAACATTACCGGTCCAGTGTATTTCTGCGAGGGGAACCCGGTGGTAGAAGATGCCCTGCGGCGGAACCGGCGTGATCGGATCGGCAGGCATTGGACCGGGAATCCCAACCAGAACCAGCGGATTACCGATTCCAGCCGCCCGTGCCTCGAACGTCCAGAAATCAGATGGGGTATATTTGCCAATGGCTTCGGATTCAAATGTGACTTGAATGCCAAGATTGTCCGGGAGATCCTTCTTCGTCCTAAAATCATCGATACGCTCGATCCCATTCCAGAGGCGGAAAAATCGCTTGCCCTTCGCCGGGGCGGACGGAATCACTCCCTTATAGATATCGCCCGGTGTTACTACAGGGTCAGGCAGGGTCAGGGTATTATCGTTGGCAAGCGCAGCTTTGGCGCCATATACGACTTTCCAACAACCGAGCAGCGGGTCATAATCGAGCGCTTCAAGATAGAAATTGTTCGATCCGGAATACACGATCGCATTTTTATTCCCGAAGAGCGTGACGGTTTTGTTAACCGCGTCAAAATCTCCTGTCCCGACAAGCCCTCCATTCACCTGCGACCACTTGAAGTAGGCCTGGGGTGCGGGTTTATCCGTGTCGGCAATTTCAATGCGATAGAGACGATGCTCAAACCCCGTATAGCCGCCTTCCTCGACCACCGGGCAATCGCCATCAATCGCCATCGTAGGTTTCAGCTCGACGATGAGCTTGCCCTTGTTTCCGAAATCGTCTTTCAGCGCGCCAATAATAGAATCGCACGTATCATCGACGGCCATACGGTAGAGCCGAAAACGAAACGAAGTCTGGACACGCTCAGTCGTATCCACTCCTCCAAGAGCCGGTTCGATCAGCAGACCAGGATTCTGAAAGGGGCTCAGCTCCTCGAGCCACGTTTCCAGAATTACCGCGTCGCGATCACCGATTGCAGGCACATCGCCCGGTAGCGGAGCAGGTTGGATCGGAGGGCCAAGATAGTTCGCAGTCCTGATGGCGTCGATTCCGGCCGGGAGCACGGGAGGCTCTTCGTCCCTTTTTAGTCCAGCTAGGAGTCCATCCGCCCACACCCGTCCCTTGTCCAGAGAGACTTTGACCTGACCGCCCGTTATCTCGGCTTTTGTAATCTTAAAACTGAGCGGTTCATCCGCCGGAACCGCCGCAACTCCGGCCCCGAACGCATCACGCGCGGCAAGCTGCTGCCATTCGCCCGCGATCTCGGTTTGCGCGTTCCAATCCCGATCGAGCAAGACACGACCTTGTTGGTGGAGCGTGCCACGAAAATTGTGAGATGTGTCTTTATTCCATGCGGAAAAATCGCCTCTCATTCATGCCTCCTTTAACTGACTGGGATCAAGATCGGTCTGATCCCGACCGGCATAAACTCACGAAATCGTATCTTCAAGTTGCGCCACTTGTGCGCCTCAAGCAGAAAATTGAATGCTCCCATTTGATCGTTGTCGACACCCTCTTCGAGAATACGAGGGTCACATTCGAGTGAAAGCTGGCAATAGGCTGGATCACCGAAGTATTCACTGGTAAAAATGAGCCGCGCGTTCGAGCCGGAGACACAGGCAAAGTGCGGGGGCAAGCGGTTTTTGACCTCGTCGGGCGGCGGTGGACTTCCCGTATCATCCGCAAAATAGCAATACTTCAAACAACCGCGCTGCTGGTCGAACACTTCGGCGACGCCTGTAAAAAGGCCTCCGGCACCTTCCGTCGTGAGGGATCGGACTCGGCCAAGGACCGTCAGGTTTCGGATGGTTGTGGCCCCCGCATAGCCCGTAGCCGGATTCGTGGCACTCGTGATCGCAAACGAAAACACCTTCAAACCGATTGTCACAGGAATGGATTCGATGATCGAGTCGGCAAGGCAGAGGCTGTATCCTTCATCAGTCAAGACGGCTCCGGAGATCGATCGCTGGAGAATGATTTCCGGCGTCTGCTTGAATGCGAGCTCTTCCGCGGCTGCGGAAAATCCATAGGGTTCTTTGAGGTTCATTCCCGGAAGCAGCGGCGCGCGATTTCCATTAAAATAGCGAAATCCACCCGGATCGAGCGTGCAACTCATGACCTCGAGTTTGTTCAAAGCGGCACGCGCAATCAACGGCTGCCCAGCCGCAAAATTCAGCCCGCGCGCGAGATAGAGTCCTTCCAGCCTGACGAACAACGCCTCCATTTGTTCATCAAGCGTCGCTTGTTCTGCGGCATCGGCACCGACGACTTTGGCCGGCCGGAACGCGAGCGGTCGCGCCAGTTCGATCACGGGACGTTCTCCATCAGCCGCCCGTATGATCAACGGGCATGTCAGCAGAATGCTCCGTCCCATTTCGCTATTGAGATCCGCCGCGTTAAGCAGGTCGATGTCGAGCGAGTGCGTACGGCTGTCTTTGATCTCGATGACGATCGCGGCCTTGGGAGTTCCGCCTGCCGCGGCAGTGCGCGCATCTTCGAGGGCTGTTTTTAGTACCGTTTGGAGCAGCTTTGCCGGATTGCGCAGCACCACGTCTCTGTAATCAATCAACGGTTGTGCCGGATCGAACTCCTTCGGCAGCGGGGGGTATGAGACCGGGTGCGCGCCCACCGGTCCGACGGCACCATAGGTATAGGTCAGCAGCAAATCCTGCACGAGCGCGTCCGCCCTCGTATCGTCTGACACACCGATACAGAGCCGGCCATGGACCGGATCAACGGCAATCTCACGATCGGCCAGCGGAGGATTCAGCCCACGCTCCCAGGCGCAGAGATTCTCACCTCGTATGGTCCAAAATCTTGGCAGGACCGTATGGGGCCACATTTCACCAGGAAACGTTGGGTCGGGAAGATGCAGTTGTAAGCCGACATCGGAAAGCTGGTACGACTTCAAATCGCCTTGAGGAACAGCCACATTGAAGGCCGGATCATAGGACTCGACAGAGACATATTCCTGTGGAGCAGTGAATGAAGCGTCGGCAAATAATTGGAGCGGCGCCGGACTTGGAGAGGCAAGCGAATCGTCATACTGTTTGGCGATGTCATAATCGGAAATGCGCGCCCTGGGAATAGGCCCTGGTACCTGATCGGCGCTGGATATACGCGGTGCGATCGCAGAAATGTTGAGCGCCGCCGTGCCGGTTCTACTTTCGGCAAAAAGGCCGATCCTGTTCGTATTGAAGAGTGTCACAGGCCTGCCGGCGGGCGTATTGATCGGCTTGACGTAGGGCATCGAGAGCGTATTGACCGGAATATCACACACATTCACGCGGACGACCCGAGGGGCACCCAGCGACGGGGTCACTTTTTCTGCCAACGGCTTCGTCACGCTAAGGCGGTAATCTTTGAGTCGCCACAGGTAAATCGCCAGGTTGGGCAGGTTGTAGCCCACGTGCCCGATCTCCGGTGGCTTGACCTCCCCGACGTGGGCAAAGGGATCGAATGGTGTATTCAGCTGCGCGAGTAACGAAGGGTCTCGTAAGGAGAGGGTCCCTCCTCGAATGGGTGTCGAAAGACGAACGGTCGGGAGCGAATAGGGAGGAATTCCACCTTCATCAGGTCGCTGATGATTGAGGTGCTGATTCCACACCATCTTTTCGAGCAATTCCACCGAATGGACTCCCCATTTAGTGAGGATATAGGTGAGCAGCTCGATGGCGCCCAACGTTCCCTTGCGTCTCCGGAGTGCGATCGTATCGGCGACATCGGCACGGAGCGTCCACGGATCGCCGGACAGATGGGTGGTTCCCAACAGGTCACCGATGTACGGAATGACCCAGGGATCGCAGGTTTCAATGAAGAGGTCATGATAGAGCGATTCGATGTTTTCGTGGATCGCAGAAAACATGTCCTCGACCGGTGTGAGATAGTCGCGGAGCTGATAGGCAGGCATCGGTTGGCCGTTAGCCAAATAGAGCTTTGAAAGATCGCCATCCTTGATACGATAGATTTCAGGAAGTCGCCGATAGAGCGCGACGCGTTTCTTCGTGGCCACCTCAACTTCCTCCCTCGGCAACAGAAGTCACCGTCAAATGCTTATCGAACAGGCTCAGGATATGGCCGCTGTCACAGACCACGATCGGATCGAGAATCGTCAGCGACGGCAGTTCGATGGCCGCCGGATCATCCGTATCCACAAGTGCCGTGAAACCGACTGCCCGGGCCCAGAGCACACCCTCGACATTCTGCACTGTCCCCTCGATTGACGATGCATATTCGCTTCCGCCGAAGCGTCTGCGCCTGAGACTGAACAGTCCGGCCTGATCTTCCTCAGAAGTGGCTTGACCACGATTGACACCCAGCGCACGGCGGATAAATGGTTCGACAAGATCGGCACGATAGGTCGGTTTGAGCGCATAACGAACGGCGACCGTCACATACATCCGCCTGCCTAAGACGACATCGATCGCATGGCGCGCGGCTCCGCGCTGATTGTTGTAGGCGTTCAGTGTTGCGCGCACAGCGGCAATCTCGGCACTGCGTCCGGTTTCCATCAAGACGGTGACGGCCACAGCCGGTATGTGATCGACTATCTGCCACGCAGCGGAAGCGGACGCGACTCCCGGAATGGCTGCCGCTTCAGATTCAAAATCCTTGATACTGACGATACGCCCCAGGCTCTGCACCTTGCCGGGTGCCGCTCGACGAGCATTTTCTCCCGATTCCGCTGTCGATCCACCGGTGGCAACCATCGGCATCCCGACCTTGTCCAGATTTTTGAGTTTTACCGAAGCTTGAACTTTCGTATCCGCCTTCAGTGGGCCGAATGCGCCGCTGCCGGTGCGGAACACCGCGGTGACGTTATTCACGCCGCTGGTCAGTCTGGCCCCGGATTTGCCGTCTCCAAACTGCACCCAACTGTTGCCGTCAGCGTCTTCACGGACGATATAGATCTGCTCGTCTTTGTCATGTCCCCAAAAGCTATCCACTCGCGTCCATTCACGTCCATTCACATAGGTCGCAAGTTCCGGCGTTTCTGCAGGTGTGTTGTCCGGTACGAGGTGATAGGTCAGCGGAGGTTTGGGGAGTTTGAAGTTCTGGAATGCCAGCGTTTCATCGCCACTGCCGATGGCGGTTTCCGGGAGGGTTTTGCCCTCATTCGCATCAACGAGGTTACCGAATACGGTGACAAGCGGCTCGTTATTCGGGAAGTCGGCATAGACGACGGATTCCGAGAGTGTCACCGCATGCAACTGCGGAATGACCTCAGTGCCCATCGCTGAAGTCGAATCGATATCGGTCACTGTGACTATCTGAGGCTCCTCACCTGGTCTATCAAACATGATCCGGCGATCTTTTAACGTTTTCGTCTGTTCTGCCGCGCCATAGAAATAGAGTGTGTTGCCGGACGTGAGAGTCGTTTCATTCTTGGCCCGCACGAGACTGAATAGCGGACTCGTGACTTCATGGAAGAGCGCATCGGCAATCTGCATCGACGCATTCGCCCCAACTGAGCTGCCGAATTCATCGTTGAGTCTCAGTTGGCTCACGGTCCCACTGATTCCGCCCCACGTCATGGTTACGGTACGGACATCGGTGATCATCCTGATGAGAGTGCTCATCGGTAACGGCTGACCGAGAATGTACGCCATGAATGGATACGTGAATGCAGCCTGGATGACGATCGGAACGTTGTTCGGAAGATCGCTCACCTCGGAATCGATCGGAAAATCTCTGTCGCTGAGGCTTGCGCTCATCGTTGCGTCTTGGAAGGCATTGAAAGGCGTATCAACAGGTCTGGCAAGCGGCACGGTTTGATACGGAATGGTTGATGAAGTGGATGTGGTCCCCCCGCTCACGGTGGCGGTGGATGTGACCGCCGCCGTCTTATTCACGATCTGCGACGGGCTGTTGTATCCGAAATGGTGAAACGTCCGCCCGACACGATAGGCCGATAGATTGCCGACATTTGACGTGCGACTCAGATTGCCCTTGATCGTGTAGTATGTGCGTCCGTGCTCTTCTCGAATCGAATCGATGAAAATCACTTCAGCATTGGTCAGGCTGAAAGCCCCTGGGAAATAGACCGCCGGCGCTTCCCCTACGATCAGCCGATCGCCGACTTTCAGATCGATCTTGTCTAAGAGCTGCTCCGGATACGCAATGTAGAATTCAGTTGTCGCCGGCGTGATGTCGCCATCTTCCAGCGGCTTGTATAAATGAAATCTCCCGAGCCACGGATAGACAGTCGCTTCTGCGATCGTCTCGAATTCGGCAGGTTTCGGAAGCTCTTCCAGGGTAGCTTTAAGAGGGAATCCGGCGGGAATGACAACAGGCTCGTCTTTTTTCAGCTCAAAGGCGAACACCGCTCGCCCACCAACGGCAGGCGAAAGTCGATAGCCCAGCAGCCGCACGAGATCGGCGATACTTTCACGCCATTGCGCCGTCCCGAGAAATGCCTCGTTGGCATATGTTTCCTGATAAAAGGTGAGAATATCGCCAAGGATCGACGCGCCTTCAAGGAGCGCCACGGCGGGATCGTCCGGCGCGCGATGGGTCCATGTTTGGAGATTCGGAGTTTGGTCGATCTGGTGAAAAAGGAATTCGCGAATCGTCCCATAGGTCCCGATCCGGTAATTGAACCGGGAAAGCGACGGACGATTGTCCTGACTGGTGTGTTCCAGTGGAGCGCTACAGCACGGGCAACCCTCCCCATGTCCGAACGGCAACTCCGTTCCGGGCCGGCGCGGAAACCGCAGCGGCATCGTGCAATCATTCGCGCAATCGCGGTCGCTCACTGCCTTCCTCCCTTGACCTCGAACCGGATAAACCCTTGCTCCAGGTGATCGGGATTTCCCATCACCTGGATGATCTCGTTGTAGTTGACGTGGGTCAGCGCGTCTGTTGCAGCAAAGGGAGAATTCCATCGCTTGATCGAAACGCTGATGGTTTTATCGGCGGGTGGCGTGCCCGTTTTTTGCCCAACAACATGCTCTACCCCTTGAACTTTCATGGCACGCCCGATGATCTGACTGGCATAGAGCGGCTGCCCGAATGTCCATTCATCGGGATGGAAAAATCCCTTGCGTCCATCGGGAGTCCATCCGGCAGAGAATTCCTGTTCAAGCACAAACTTGAGATCTTCCGGCCAAACATCCGGCCTTGCGCAAAGCATGACGTTGATCTCCAGCGGAACGAATTCGGGCGGACGTATCTCGATATCTTCACCGATCAGCCTGACTGCGTTCAGATAGTCCGCCACGGTTGTTCGAAGTGCATACGAAAGCTCGGTTGTCCCGACAGGATCGATCGTGACACGCACGGTACGCCAGCTTCCCGTCCAAGCATAGCGGGCTGCGGCACGGGACACTCCTTCGATTTCTTCTGCCCGCGAGACGTAATCTGCCAGGGTGACGGCACGGAGTTGATGCTGGCGATAGGCTTCGGGAACACGGCGGATGATTTCGGCAACGGGCTCTTGATCACGGCCATTTGTCACGTCGAACGGATTCCAGCATAAGCGGAGCACGAACGGAAACGGCGGAACGACCTTGAGACTGTCTTCCGAAACACTCACGATCATATCGGCGCCGACGTTGCCATCGAGCGGCATTCCGTACTGATAGGTACAGGTCACCAAGGCCCCATCGGGTAACTCCCTGCCGTTCGTGCCGTTTCCAAAACGGATCACGCTTTGACGATTCTCATCGGTTTCGACCATGAAGTGGTCACCGTTCTCGGCAGAATCATCGCTATGGATCAAGTTCGGGACTTCGTCCCATGGATCACCAGGAGGCGTCACCTCGACGGTCAAAGTCGATTCCGGAGGAACATCACCGCCGGGTGTTGTCTGTTTATAGGCAAGCGGAACGCCCGGGAGACGGCAGAGTGTGCCCCAGCGAGTGCGCTCATAATGAAATTGGAGCGGTTTATTCGGGTCGCTTACATCCAGGAACTCTCCTTCATCTATAAAAATCGCCTGCTCCTCTCTTCCATGAAACACCTCGACCAGATTGCCGTGAAAGAGCGAGACGTTTTGTACCGCACCGATCGCGGTTCCGGGATTGTCGGCAGGACAGTCCACGGTAAAACAATAGTCAAACCGAAGCGCGTCCTTCTTTTCCCAATGGACACGAACCATCCACTCGTTTGTAATGGGGTCGTTTACCGACTCCGCCGCTTCAGATATCAATGAAAGAATCTGACGTTTGGCCGGGTTTCTTCCCGGTGCCTTCCCGGTTTGCGGATTGAGATGTTCCTGAATGAGCAGATGGCGGATGCGGTGGTTACGGATCAAGTCGCGGATCTCGTCGGCAGCCGCTTGCGTCGCGATCTCGACCGATGGAGCGGGATCGCCAAGATACAATTTGCTGTACAGCTTAAGATCTGCCCTTGTGCTGCCCGCCTTCAATGTCGTGATGGTGTCGCTCCAGGTATAGAGGCCGACATGATTGAGATATTGATGGACGGTTTGCGTGCCCTCGTGACGAGAGAGGAATACCGCCGATGCTGCTGTCTCCTTTTTTTTATGTGTCGTTTCATCGATCGTACTTTCACCGGCCCATGCCTTGAGTCCTTGCGCCAGTTGGAACACTTTCTGCCCCGTATCGTGCCGGATTTCCAGCGCCAGCCAGGTCGAAGCTTGGCTGCCTTGATGGATGTGGTAATCCATCAGTCTGGCATGACGCGCAATTGAGACTCGCTTTCTGGCAGAGGCCAGATACGCTTCATTCATCACGCGATCCTGATGGTCGCTGAGTTCATCTGCTGCGACTGAAAAGAGCTCTGCCAGCACCATGTCGAGATCAGCCTCGCTGGTCGGCTCCCATCCGGGCACCCGACGCGACATGGCGGTGATCATCGTCCGGCGGAATGAACCGTAGTCCTTCGCGAGATAATCGATGCCTGGTTCCTGCAAGGGCGGACGCGCTGATTCCCACTCAGGGGCGCAGTTGTTATTGAAGCACCCTGGACGGAACTTGAACCGTATCTCGGCAAAGAGCGGATCGATCACTGCATTGGGAATTCCGCCGGTGCTGATCCCAAGTGTGTAGGTGGAATAGTCTCCAATCGGTTTGACGACGAGGCGCAGCAGAGGTTTCGTGGGATCAGGCTGCGTGATCGCGACGTTGGGAGGACTTCCGGTTGAATCAACCTGCACTTGTCCGAGCGCGCTTCCTGCCCGCACTCGGATACCGCCCGAGATTGGGAAGAGCGTCTTGGCGAGATTGTTGTTACCGGTGTATTCCAGGACCATGGCAGCCAAGACATTCAGATTGTAGAAGGAGAGCTCCAGAACGGCGGTATCCAACGCATTGTCTACCTCGACGACACGCAACAGCTTGATCCCATTCGGAGCGGTTGGGCTCGGCGAATCGGTCATCAAGCGCGCGCGCTCACGTAGCGGCTCGCTCCGAGCCAATTCCCTTAGAGGTATGGCTGCTTCTTCATACATACGCCGCTCAGCCTCCCTCGCGCTTGAAACGCAGCACGCGCGTATCATCCGTCCCCGCTAAGCGGTACCGGATGTCGACCGAAATTGTCGAGTTCTGTACCTCGACCTGAATATATTCCAGGGTCACGCGATGTCCCAGCCACCGATTGATCGCCTGCGTGATCTGCGCCTTGGCCATGGCCGCCGTCGCATCGTCTGCCGCCTCGAACACCAATCGTCTAACGCCGCCACCGAAATCGACTACAAACGGCCGTTCTCCGTGATTGGTCAACACAAGTTGGACGATCTCGTCACGAACATGTTCTTCGAGCGAATGAACAGTGGCCATCCGTCCATCGGTCCCGACGCGGAAAGGAAATGACAGATGTGCCCCGTTGACCGGCTTCATGCTTTACGTGGCCTTCGCCTTGACCTGTGTCTGAAGAATGAGTGCCAGGCCCTGGATCGCCCCTTCGGCGCTGAGGCACTTGCCGATGCTCGCCTGAGTCAACACTCCGACTCCATTGCACTTGCACATCGTCGCGCCCATCGTCCATTCGATTCGAATACATGGTTGCGGCTTGCCCGGCGGCAGGGTGAACGGACAACCGACGACGGAATGAATATCCGATTCCAGCAGTGCCGGTGCATTATCGACCGTAATCATCGTATTGGCCGTGGTGAGGACTGCCGTCCCCCCATGCGTACACATCACTTGGCTTATGGTCGTGAGAATGTACCCGGGCATATGCTACGCGCCTATCTTCATGGCCCCGTTTCCGATATCGACCCCGCCCGACGTCAGCTTTACCGAACCCATGGAACTCGCCTGTATGGTGATCTGTGTCGATTCGATCTTTATCTGCGGCGACATCGACGAAGCCCCTACTTGAAGTGTGATTTCATTGGAGGTCAGTTTGACGCTGGAATCGCCGATCTTGAGGATGACGTCATTGTCGCTCATGGTGAGTTCCGCCCCGTCCGCATGAAGCAGTTTCACCTCATTCGCATCGTCGTCGAACAAGAGCTTATGGCCTTTGGTCGTGATGAAACTTCGGATCAGCTTCCCCTTTGGCTCAGGCATCTCACCGGACGCCCACCAAAATCCCGTCCAGATCGGAAGCGATGCACGGCCTGCTTCGAATTCCACCCATACACCGTCGCCTTCTTCAGGGACCGCAACAAATCCATGCTTACTCCCGGCAAATGGGCTGCAGGGCCTGACGTGTTCGACCACGTGGTCAGCGCCAAACACATCGGGCACTTTGACTGCGATCATCCCAAGGCTGTCACCGTCTTCAACCGATTCCACGATTCCTCTGTACTTCCCGAACAAATGCTCGTTGCGCCATTCGGAAAGATCGACTAACTGATCTTCAAATTCGAGCGGGTCCATCAAAAGATATTCCCTTGAATATTAAAACTTACGGCGGCTGCACCGGCTGCCACGGCGGCAGCGGGTGAAAAGGCACTCGCGGAAGCCTCCGCCGTGACTGCGTTTCCACGTACTGAAAAGCTTTGCGTATATTCGGATATCCCAAGCGTATGGGTAACCTTGAAGATCACGTACTGAGAACTGTAGCGGCTGTTAGAAACGCGGGCGCGGATCATTCGGTATGGCGAGAGTATCCCACTGAAGCACTGGGGTATGACTGCTCCTTCGGCGCGGATGGTATAGCTTGATCGTCGTGCCCTACTCTCCGCCGATTCGGAAGGATCCACATGGTCTCCGATTCCAGGTGGCAGTCGCCTGGTCCGTATCTCGGAACTTCCGGCAGCCGTTGCCGCTTCACCTTCAGACGGAGCGGCTTCCGAAGAGCGCGAGCTCCCGATTGAGACATTCTTGTCGTCCATGCTCAACCAGGCACCTTCATATTGAGCGGCGCTGTTTGATACCCGCTGAACGTGGAATCCGCTTATGTTCCTGTCCGGCCCCGTCAGCACCAGAGTAGGCAACAGAGGATCGGGCGTCTCCGGTAACTTTTTAAAACAACAATCGCTTGTGCCCGGCGCGCTTCCCGGCAACACATACGCATAATAATCAGGATGTCGTCTCATCAGCGATCGGAGTAGCTGCATCGGCGTGCCATGTCGCTGAACGACGGCATTGGGATCCACCGCTGAACCGGTCTCATCCACTTCAATCGTGCCGCCGAGCGCGGCATCCGCAAAGAGCGAGCGCGCGATGTCACCGTCCGATTGTCCCGGTGGAAAACCCTCCGAACCGGCTTCTCGATGGAGCAAGGTCGTATCGTCGTGGACAGTCAGCGTTAACGTACTGGCTCCAGGCTCAGCACTCATCCCTGAATCCTGGTCGACAATGCGTCCGTCGATGAGCGGAACAAAATCACCTTCCCCGACCCTCGCCTCGACACGGACGCGTGCAAGTTCAGCGTATTCAGGATTATTCTCGCCATCCCAAGAACCGTCCTCGTCGATGCAAATCGGGATGGTTATCCTCGCCTGCCATGCACGACCGATTTCCTGCTCCACCACGATCTCTTCGATCGCATTGAGCTGCTCCTGACTGGCTGGAACGTTGCCATAGTAAAGCTTGAATTCTTTGACCATGGGTTAGCTTTCCGGAACGAATATGAACCGCGTTTCTTCCTGTACGAGCGGATTTTCATTGCGTTCGCGTTCAACCAATCGGTTAGCCTCGAGCTCGGAATTGGCATCCGCCACGTGCCAAAACTTTGTTCCGTCTCTGTATCGACGGTGAGCCATCATATCGAGCCGGTCGGTGCCCTTTGTCTCAGTAGGTTGGCCTGGCACATATGGCGGCCGGCGCAATTTTACGGCAAGAACTTTAACCCCTTGTGCCGTTTCCACCTCGACAGTGGAGCATTTGATGTACCTCGAATTTTCATCGAACATGCGTTCCCCCCGGCTAGAACGGTATCAATTCCACTATTTGCTCAGCGGTATTCGCCAAGTTCGCCATCGCCTGCGCATCCTTCGCCATGTTGGTATAGAGCATCGCGCCCTTCGCGACTTCGTCGTCGGAACAGAGATCATCGGCATTGACCGCCAGCGTGATGGACACCTCGGCCTGAACAGGATTGAGAAGAACATCGTACTGTTGCTCGGTAATGCTCATGGATTCGATGATCACGGGCAGCACCCTGTAGACTCCCCAGATAAAAAGGATTCGTGGATATTTTTCGCGTGGAATCGGCTGACGCGGGGCGCCGCCTCCGAGTGCTCCCGCTGCCCCTCCAAGTGCCGCACCAATCGCCGCCAGCAGATCGTTGGACGGATAGACCATCTTTTCCAAGGCAGCCAGCCGCGTGCCCACGCCAAACAGGCGTGCCAAGACCTTGTTCTCGCCGAACTCATCTGCGGCGCTAAAACTCGCCTTCAAGGTGATCTTTTCGATCGACGGCTCTCCAGCCTGCGTCGTCTCACGCGCAGTGGCTGAGGCGGGTCGAGAAGGAATCTGTACAGTTCTGGTGAGTGTTTCCGGATTGAACTGAAATATGACGACATTCGGGATCGGGCCCATAAAATCCGACCCATATTCAATCAGCGCTCCGCGCATCAGGAAGCCCATAGAATTACTGTACGCCTCCATCGAGAACATGCCTGACGTTTGAGGCAACTTGCTTTCCGACCTGTGTCGGGATCACGCCCGGATTCCCACTGATGCTGATCTTCCCAGAAGAAAGACGATTGATCCTGATCGTTCCTGAATGCCCCTGTGCTGCTGCGGCGACCTGTTTCATAATCTCCTGCCCAACGTCCGAGGCAAACTTCTTCGGATGACTCATCAGGCGGCGTGCCGTTGAGGGAAGCCGCACGGTGACGTTGGAGATATGAATCTTTTGCCTGCTCATGGATTACTCAAGCTTGACGATGTCTTGTACATAGGGCCCCAGTTGTTCGAAACTCAAAGACCGGCCCATCTTGTCGTATTCGCGTTTGACGGCGACGAGCACATCTTTCATAAATAGCTCGTGATGTCCGTTCCCGGCGTGTGCCGATTGCAGGCAGGCATTGAACACGATGGAACGAATGTGCCCCCCGGAAAGTGGAAACTGCCGTGCCAGGAAGGTGACATCGATGTGTGAATTGTCCGCCACGGAGGCTGGGATCACCTGTTGCCAAATGGCAGCTCGCTGGATCTCGTCCGGAACAGGAAACTCGATGATATGGCGGATACGGCGCAAAAAAGCTTGATCCAAGTCGTTCTTCCGGTTCGTCGCTAACACCGCCAGCCCTTTGAAGCGCTCCATCCGTTCCAACAGGTAACTGACTTCCAGATTGGCATAGCGATCGCGGGCATCATTGGCTTCGATGCGTTTACCAAAGAGCGCATCGGCCTCGTCGAAGAACAACAACATGTCTGAGACATCCGCGGCGTCAAAGATGCGTTTCAGGTTTTTCTCTGTCTCCCCTATGTACTTATTCACCACCTGTGAAAGATCAATGCGGTACATCGGAAGTTTGAGCCGATGGGCCAAGATCTCCGCCGCCATGGTCTTTCCGGTTCCCGGGGGTCCGGAAAACAGCACGGTAATACCGCCTTCGTTCCAAGCACGGGCGGTCCCCCAGTCGTAATGCACCTTAGTCAAGGCCTGCATCGCAGCCAACTGCTCTTCAAACTGAATCGCCTGCTTATTCGGGAGAATGAGTTGCTCGTCGGTAAAGCGCGGCTCGACATAGGCCGCCAACTCACCCATGTCCACGCTCAGTTCGGCACGGCACGCCTCGATAAAATCATCTTCCTTCAGCGGTTCTGGCTGCGCCCTTAGCTCAACACAGATATCGTGGATCGTCTCCTTCTCATATCGAAACCGGCGAGCCATCTCCTTCAGAATCGATTCACATGTTTTAGCATCCTCGCCAAAACCTTCGAGCCAGGCCGCAAGACGGCCTTCATACCCAAGCGCAGGAACTTTCACAAAGGGTACCAACAGCGCGGGATCGAGATGCGCAACCTGCTTTCGATCGGCGATCGACAGGAACAGTATGATAGGAACCGCTACGAGCGGCAGTCCTTCGTTACGCGCGCGCCGAGCCTCCGTTCCATCAAACAATTCATGGCGAATCAAGAGACTGTGCCCTGTCAGCCATGCGAAACACATCAGCATCGCGAAATAGTCTTCATTGCCGAGCAGGGTCGGATCGCCTTTGTATTCCCAGATTTTCTGCTCTGTCACCAGAGCGATATCGATCGCAGTCTGGCGGTAGGATGAACGGCGGTGTCCAAGCAATGGCACGACGCGCAGTCCCTGCGACAATTCTGCGCGCACACGATAGGCGATCAATGATTCGGCTTTCGCAAGTTCACCGTGCCTCGCTTTCATCGGATCGACCAGCCTCAAACTTGTCGAACCGATTTCTGCTCCATGTTCGGCTCCATCGATTAGCAAACGTGCCACCATCCATGGCACCGAGAGAGGTTGCTCCCAAAGGGTGTCGGCACATGGCCGCTGAACGGACGAGACACGACGGAGTAACCCCATCGCAAAAAGCGGGTGCATGGGATCGGAAAGCGTGTGAGCCTCTTCCGGAAAATCCCACACGCGTTGTATCAGCATGAGGTTTGGATAGATCCGAGACGGGTCATTCAGGCACGATGCGATCACGGCTCCGAAACTCGCGTCAAATGCCGAGGCAAGCCCCATGGCAAGCGTCAGGGCCGAGACATCGTCAAGCGAGAGTGCATGAAGCACCCATCCGAAAGACCCCCGAACGGACTGATCAATTCTCGGGGGCGGAATCATCAGTTGTTCGGTCAAGTATTTCGCCGCGACATGGCTGGCATAAAATCGTTGCTTTTCGTCCCAGTGACGCGAGAGATCGAGTGAAACCGACGCACGGTCGATCATCGGCGGCAATTCGCCAAATTGTTGAGGTGAGCTGGCGCCGCGTTCGTGCCATAGCCAGGCTATTTCGCGGCGCAGACGGAGTGTGGCTTGGCGCATCCAATAACTCGCCAACTCGTCGCGAGCCCGCAAATTTGGCGTGAACACAATAGGCTCTGTTCGTGCCGATTCCACGTTCATGGACTATCCATATGAATCACCGGGCTTTGCGGAGCTTGCTGTCCGTTGACGATCACCACCAAGTTGTAATCTCCTGCCGGAATGGCATCGCTGCCGGCCATTGTGAGACGGCGCTGGGTCTGTGGCGGCGGACCCGGTGGAATCGTAAACACATCAAACATCCGAGCGACGCTGCCATTGCGGTAGAATGCCACGATCACATCATCACCATCCGTACCCAACAGCAGGCCCGTCAGATCAATCGTGGCAAAGGCCGTCCGAGGCGGCCCGCTGTTGACCGTCACCGCACCGGGGGGTACCGTAACCACAGATTGCAGCGTGGGCACCAGATTACCGATTACTGCGTTGCTCTTTCTCTTTTTTCCCGTCCCGGGAAGGGTTTGGACGACGGTGATAGCATGGCTTCCGGCAGAAATCCCACCGGCACCGATAATCGCGGCATCGACGGTGAACTTGACCTGATCCGGCCGTTGCATCGTGACGGGCAATTCGACCGTTCCAAGCATGACCGAAAGATTCGCCACGTGCAGGTCGGTGCCTTTTATCGTTACTTCCTCACCCACTTCAAAGCCAACGGGATCAAGACCATCAATGTGTGCCCCCATGGATGGGATGGTATCGATGCCGACATATGGATCGGCCAACGTCGTGGGAGGCTGCGTGTAATCGATACCGACCAACAGCGAGTAGTCACCAGGTTCCGCCGCCGCAATCATCACCGGGCGCACTTGAAAGCAAATCGAGAGCCTGTATTTTTCATCGGTTCCCTGCATGAGCTTGGCCAAGAGATCCGAGTTGCTCTCATCAAACGTGACATGCAATTCCTGAGGGTTCGGGCTGAGCGCCTTGCTGATCGCGGTGTTCACTCCGATATCGATCAAGTCGTTCCTGTTGAGCGCTTTGATCGCTCCACCGAGTCTCTGATGCGCAATAATCGTGTCGCTCACATCCTGGGCTGAGTAGGCCGTCAGTAAATACTTCAACACCATCCACAACGGCGGCTTCTCACCTTCGTTGAGTGGAGTGTTCTTTAAGAAAGGATCAAACTCGATTTGATACAGGAAGAGGTTCAGATGGGGCGTTGCGTCATCCGAATCTTCAGGTTTGCCGATGGTCACGAGGGTCGAGCCGCTCAAGGCCTGAAGCCGCAACTGTAACATTTCCGTGACCGCGCCGATGGCATTGGTTGTGTCTGCGAGTGCCATGATTCTCTAGAGGTAATTCCGGCTCAGCCGTGATAGTGAACGCCTTGATTCCCTCTTGTCTTGGCCGGAGTCATTCCGCCGCGCAGGAGCCAGCTGAGGAGGTTTCTTATCATCCTCTATCACCACGCTGATCGTTCCAATCGAAAGATCAAGCACCTGTTCCTGAATGTCAGGAATCGTTTTCATGGGCCGCTCGCGAGGCCGGTATTCCGGCCTATCTGTGCGAGCGATACGGACCACACCGGGTTCGGACTCCCATGGCGGCTCAACTTCACGTTGTATTCTCGGCAACGAAGTTCGCTTCCCTTTCTCTCCGCTCTCAGACGCTTCTGACACCACCGGTTCCGCCGCGATCCATTCTTGGATTTCCCGCAAAAGAATGGTGTGCACATCGGCACGTTCCACTGCACCTCCATCGAGGATCTCGGCCGTGCCTCTGAAATGTTTTTCGGCCTGCGGTTCTTGCTGCTCCGGAGACGAGACTGTGGTGACAAATTCGTTTGACGTTAATTCCGGGATCGTCTCGGACTGTTCACCGGCAGACTCCCTTTCTCCGACATGCCGAGTTGGCCGTAGATCGACCGTCTGACTCTCGCCGTTTGACGACGTGTTTCCGCTAAACCGAACTATGGAAACTTCCTCCTGGATCGGGTCATGGATCTCTGGAGAGACGACCGTAGCCCTCAGGCGATCAGACATGGCCAATTCATCTGTTCGATTTCTCAGCGTCATACTTGTATCTTCGGATATCCGCATTGGAGCATCATCGGTTTTCGACAGCATGGCATTGTTCGTGTCCTGAGTTGATGAGGCCTCCACAACCTCTTCCACATCAAGAGGCGAAACCTGTAGCGATCGAGGGTGCGCACCGAGGGTCGCTGATCCAGCCAATAACGGTCTCGACTCCATAAAGCGGAGACCACTCTGTCTGGCGAGGTTTGCAAAATATCCCCTCATCTCGTCGCGGCCCCAATCAGCTGCAGGTACTGTTGTCGTCGCCATTCTGGAACAGCAAGCACGTCTGCCTCACTCCAGTGATAATGTGAGGCCATTCGATGAATCACATGGATCAACTGGGTTTGCATTCGGCTCAACTGCGTGAGTGCTGTCTCCATCAGATCGACCCGATAACCATTGAGCCGATCGCATTCTCCGCACCTCACCCGACAACTAAAATTCACGAGTGGATCGGCGTCTTCAAATACCCTTTCAATCTCACGAACCGAAGCCCTTCCGAGGGTCACCGAGAAATCTGGCGTGACAGCCAGAGAACTGATCATTCTTGCGGCCGCATCCAGTTCGTCTTGGAATACGGTCCCTGCCCAGATTTCTTGGTCGCGGCCATTGGGCTTTCGAAATTCGATGCGCCGCTCTCCCAGGTCGATGCCAACCGTTTCAATTTGGTCCGCCTCACGCTGAACTTCAGAAAATTCCTTGAAGGTGAGATCAAGTTCAAGATCCTCTCCACATCCCTGACACTTGAACACTAAACTCACGGCCTTCTCCCACCCTCCGGCGGCGAGCAGCAGGAGGCATTCGATCCGCTGACCGATTGAAAGCTCGATAAAATGCCTTGGTGAAAGCAGCCCTTCAGGATCAACGACGCACAACTCAAGCACACGCGTAGCAAGAGCTGCCCGGTTCGGTACGGAGAAATCCACGGCGAGATCAGTCTCGAATTTCCCAAACCCCCTGAACCCGACACCCTCGGTAAACCATGCCCCAGCGGATGACGTGGTAACCGGTGGCAACGGGATCACCTCCCCTGCCTCGACCTCAGCATTCATGTTCTGCCTTACCCGTTAACCTTGCGGAACGTCGTCGGCCTCATTCGGTTCTTTTGTATCCTTGTCTCGGTCCCAACCTTCGAGTTCGACCTTCATCGATTCAATGGCCACAGCATTGGCATTGGCATTCAGCTCGGGAACGGCCGTGTATTCACTGACCCAGCAGTCGTACAAGAAATACCTGTACACCACGTGCCCTTTTTCGTTCATCATTTCAAGCGTGAGATCCTTTTTGTAAGCGGCCAGATCCATCGCACTATCTCCTGAATACGGATGCACTTTATTCGCCCACGCTTCGAATTCCGGATCGTGTGTTAGTCCACGTTCCACCGTGATGGCATCGTAACTGGTACGACCGGGGGACTTGTGATCGGTACTGTTGTCGCCGCCGTCACGATGTTTGACCACCTCAGTCGTCCGCTTGAGCGCACTGACCTTACTAATACCCATTACCGGTTTGCCGTCCCATACGAGCCGGAACTTAAAGTTCTTGTACGGATCGAACCTCTTTGCGTTCTTGACGAATCCTTTTGCCATGTCACGCTCCTATCGGTTACAGATCCGGTATCTGTTGAATGCTGATGATGACGAACTCGGCTGGTTTGAGTGGTGCAAAACCAACTTGAATATTGACAATGCCGAGATTGCGATCGTTAGCCGTCGTTGTTTCGCCATCACATTTGACAAAAAACGCCTTGTCAGGCGTGCTGCCCTGAAATGCCCCTTGCCTGAAAAGTCCCATCATAAACGCAGTAATGTTCATGCGGATCTTAGCCCACAGCGGCTCATCGTTCGGCTCGAACACAACCCATTTCGTACCGCGAAAAAGCGATTCTTCGAGGAACAGCGCTAATCTGCGGATTGGAATATATTTCCACTCCGACCCAAAGTCATCGCTTCCATCGAGTGTGCGTGCACCCCAATTGACGATTCCGTTGGGGAATTTGCGGATGCAATTCACTCCGAGCTTATTAAGCACTCCGTTTTCTCCGTCTGTCATATTCAGCTCGACATCAAGGACTCCACGAAGATCTGCCTCGGTCCCCGCCGGAGCCTTCCACACGCCCCGCTGCGAATCAGTCCGCGCCATGAGGCCGGCAATCCCGCCGGAGGGACCGAGCGGCTTAATAATACCGGCATCACTGTACTTAACCCTGGGATAGAACATCGCCGAGTTTTGCTTGACGATGCCGGCCCTGAGCCCATTGACCTTTGCCGCATCGGCGACCATTTTGTCCCCACTTGTCCAACTCACCGGCGCGTCAATCAGCAAGAACGCGCGGCGGCTTTCACAATAGGTCGTGGCTGGTCCGATGAGCTGCTGATATTCACCTTCGTCGATGTCGCCATCCTGAGGAATAATCATTAGGTTAAACAGATCGACGCGATCGAGGGCGTAGAAGCCTGTATGGTCCAGCGCACTTCCCGTGTAGTCAGCAACGGTCAATGATGTCCCGTCATCATCCCGTCCAATCTGTCCCGCACCATTTTGAAATGAGCCGGTCCCGAGGTCGCCCAAGGCGTACTGTCTGACATTGGACGTGAATGATCCGGCTAAGTTTTCGGTTGCAGTTGAGACCGTATAGGTCGTATTCAACATCCCTACCTTCGGCTTGAAGGCAATCCGATATCCCCACACTTCGGCTGTCACCGGAGCGTCAGGCTTGTCATTTATGGTTTTCGCCATGAGCTGTAGCTTTTCCCGCACCCCATCGGAATGGTTTGTTAGCGCTGACGACAGAGCATCTTTGAACCACCGATCAGCAGCGCCGGTTGTTTGCAGCACATTGGGCGGCGGAACGTTGAAATCAACCGCGTTAGGTGCGGGGGCGCCAGCAAATGTAATCTTCGTGATGTCGTGTGCCGCATCTGTCTGAAGCAGTTTCGCCAAGACATTCACGTTTCCTGAACAATACGTCGACGTTGGAACGGGGCGATGATTGGCGAACCGCGTGGCTTCGACTCCACCTTGGTCGATCCCGAGCATAAGCGCAGCGGCCAAGTCGCTGTTGCTTGCGCGTCGTATCTTGACGCTGAGGTTGTTTCCTGTCGCTGAGGTAATCCGAAGGACTCTGAGTCCCGAACCAGCGTCTATTTCATCCAGGCTGCAGGTGACCGAAACACCGGCCGGAAGACTCGGCGTGATGCGAGCCAGTATTTCAGCCTCAAGGGGAGCTTTTGTCGTCGCCGTCAACGGGGCAGGATTATTTGCGCGGAGGTCAACCGTTGCAGGTGGCCCTTCGTTCACGCTGATCTCAAACTTTCGACTAGCCGTGGCCAAGGGTGGGGTATAAATTAACGCGTTGAACTCATCTCGAATAGCGGTGAATGTGGCGCCCATTACACGGCGTCCCTCACTATAGCCCGCTTGCGCCGAAGAATTGATATCAAAACCCGCCGCCAGTTGAACATCGACCAATTTTGAACTTTGAGTCACAAAATTAGCGACATACCGGGGCGCCACCGGATTCATGGATAGGTTAAGAAAAGTCTCGCTGTTGACGACGACATTCCCTTCCTCCTGAGTGAGATAAAGATTGAAAGTCTCCTCCGGATTCGAGGTGTTGTAATCAATCGCCAATCGGACGTTGTTACCCCAGATGCCAGCATCTTTTGCCATAATGGTCAGCACCGCCACGCTGGCCAGATTTTTGAGTGTGATATCGGCTTTTTTTGCGTTGTGCGCAAGCCTGACGACATAACAGTCCGTCCCTCCGTTTCCAAAAAACTGGTTCACGTTTGCGCCTAACTCGCTTGACGAATGTCCACCTCCAAACTCACGCAAGAAATCAGAATAGTTCAAACACCGGACAGCCTTATTGATCGCCCCTTTTTGCGCCCGACCAAAAAATGCCGCGATGGAGGTGGACACACCCGTGATCGTTCTGACTCCACTTGGAACTTCCTGGACATAGACACCTGGGTAGCTAACCGACACTGGCATGATTCGTCCTCCTTCGTTAGCATGCGCTGATCATCATGATGGTTACGTCCTGTGGCATGGCTGTCTGGCCGCTATTCGCATCGTCCGGACGATGTCTAACTGGTCACTCGTCACTACTCTCTTTCGGTACGAACAGAGCTGGTGGGTAAAGGTGATGTCTAGAGTAGGATCGACGCTCACAATGGTAAGATCTGGATAAACGGCCAATAGCTGACTACATAGGCCGATCTCTTCCGAACTTTCTTGGGCTAAGATGACGATGTCGGCGTTGACCTTCCCGGTTTCTTGAAGAATCTTCATCGGACCACGGCAATCCCCCACCACTTCCATGTCCTCTTGCTCAGTGATCATCTGACGGAGCGCATCGGGAACCATCAGAGGGTGATTCCCAAGAAGTACTCGGATTCGATCCACAATGATTCCTCCTGCTCTTCTTCGCAGGTCACAGTAAAGCGGAGTATTTCCATGGCCAATAGACCTTGGGGTTTAGTTTGGATCTAGAATGAGCGATAAATTGGATCTATACCCACTAGATCCCACCGGAACCGAAGGAACTACGTGTCACTCACGAACCGAGCAGGATGAGGAGTTGGACGTTGGTACGACGGTAGGAATGATCAGAAACGCGGCACGGCCAGGCCTTGCTCCTTGATGTAGCTCACCGCAGAATGTCTACTGTGCAACTGCAGCTTATCAAGAATGTTGTGGACATGATTCTTGACGGTGGACACTTCGATATGGAGCCGGGTCGCAATTTCCTTGTTGCTCAACCCATCTTCAATCAGCCACACAATCTCGGTTTCTCGCCGGGTGAGATACACTCCATTGGTATTACGAAACTCTTCTCTCCGGTGGGCGAGCCGAGACATGCGGCAAAAGGACAGGTGCGCGATCCTCGGCGAACAAAGTGTTTCGCCTCGAATAATCGCCATGGCATTGTTCACCAGATCCTCGATCGATGCACAGTTCAGTAGATAACCGGAAGCTCCACCCATCTCAATGCAATAGAGAATCTCGTCGTCACTCTCCGGTACATCAATCACCAATGTCTTGAGTTCTGATGACAGCGTGCAAATCCTCTCCGCATTTGCTATCCCACCACGACGCAATACACCAAACTCCACGATCAGAATGTCTGTTCGTTCCGAATCAAGGACTGCAACAAGCTCCTCTACGCTGGGGGCCGACCCAGTGATAATAAATGACGGCAGTTGAGCCAAACAGCGCCCGAGGCTTTCTCGGTACAGTTGGTTACTATGGAGTAGTGCTATGTGGATCGTCCGATGGTCCATCGCAGCTCACGAGACCTCTCGTTGCTTTTCCTCCTCAAGCATCTCAAAAGGATCCCTAACCTACTCCTGCTCTCCATGTTCGTCAAGATTCACTCGGTCGATTTCGCGATTAAGAATCTCCTCGGAAGGTGAGCAAAAAGCATTCCATGAAGAATGGCTATCCTTTTTTTCACTCTTGATGGTCCCAATGGCTGCCGCAAACCGGATCGCCCGTATCGAAGATTAGGGAAGCCCTCCGCTCGGGATGAATATACTGAGCCTCGCTTTGAGATTCCAGCAAGGTGTCAATGCCGAACGTAGAATCGAATTCTTCAGAAGAACGCCATGCTGGCGTAGGTGACGGTGGAATTGTATTGATCGGTGATGCCGCGGTCGTAGCGAAGAACCTGCCCTTTTTCCGCTTGGATCACTCGGAGCAGGCTATAGATGGGTGAGAAGCCAGAAATGCGACGCTGATCCTGTTCTCTCTGGATATAGGCTGCGAACTCCGCTGGCTTGAGTTCTTCCGCATGCTTCAGCATTTCCAGGTCCCGTTGCATGGAACGGTGGAACGAAAAATCCGTGGGTGGCGCAGGATCGCCATAACGCAGACCGAGATGGGCCAATTCTCCTGCCGCGATCACACAGACCGTCTTTCCAGACTCGGTAATGGTATCCCGGAGAGCCGTAAGGAATTGCTCCACGGAATGCTGAACGGTTGCATCCGTCAAGCTGGATGCTGAAAACGAGGAGAGAACAGGAACCATCGTGAAGGGCTTGTTGACACTTGTCTGGAGAAACGGCAGCTGAAATTCAATGGCATGTTCGGACTGGTGCGCGATCTCTTCGTCCATGCACTCCGGCACCAAGGCCTTGAGCCGCTGTACAATCGATTGATCCGTTGGGACGAGGCCGAGCGGCGTTTCAAAATCTTTGTCCGTCACGGCAAACAGATGCTCGAGTCCGGCATGGGCGGTGCCGATGATCACATAGACGTCCGGCTGCTGACATTCTTGTAACTCTTTGTATCCCCACGCATAGACCGGCCCTGCTTGCTTGAGATCGTAGGTGGGGGCCACGAGCCCTTTGATCAACTTGCCCTTATGCTCCGAGGGCTTAAAATCCGGCCCCTCACTTGAGGTGAAGAATCCATCGATCTGCTTCAGCAGCTTGGCGCCATCGGCTTCGTAACTCCGTCCGGCAAAGACCGCCGGACGGAACGGACGTTGTCGATACTCGCTCCGAGCCTGTTGCCGTGCGGTCTCAGTCCTTGGACCTTCCAGAAAGAGTTTTTGGTCCAAGTCCACCACCAGCTGCTCGACTTTGCTCGGAAGCAGAAACTCACCGAACCGTTTCAGGTACAGCGCACCGATCTCCTGGATGGAATGGTCTCCATCAAAATGTTGCACGATGAAAAAGAAGTTCAACGGCAGTACCAACTTTTCTTGACTCAGCCCGCTCGGATCCCAGAGCACCATCAACTGATCCTCTCCTTGCTTAATGGGAGAGAACTGCAGATTTCTCAGGACCGGATACTGGACGGAATCCTTGGTGACACTCGTTGTCATGGTGGGACACATTGTAGGGGACGGACTCATGCAGCTGCAACAGGCTCGAAAGGCTAAGGTCAAGGTTGAGACTACAGTGGGGATATGAACGACCAGGACTTTCCGACTCAGCCTGAGTCTCAGCCTTCTTGAGGAGGCTCAGGTCTCGTGCGGCGGCTGATGAGAATGAGCGCCCCAATCATCAAGATCGCCAGCCAGATCGTGGGCCGCCCATAGGAGGCATCTGAAAACTCAATGAGGTCGCTCAAGCGGCCGATCAGGAGTGACATACGAGCCATGACCGTATACCCGAACCCGGCGCCGAAGGAGACCATCAGGAACATGATGCCGGTTCGTGCTACTACTTTTCCCGTTCCGCTATGCTCGATCGAAAAGAAGAAATAGAAGAGCACCGAGCTCACCCCCAGCAAGATAATGATGGCATTGAGGTTACTGGCCGGATTAAGCAAATTCATCGAAAAGGTCAGCCCATCCGGTCCCGCGATCGACAAGAGCGGGCGGACGGTATCCTCGATTTGCTTCAAGATGAACGAAGAAATCGTTCTCGGAATTGCCAGCCCTGATCCCATTCCCACGATAAACGCAAAGGCATAGCGAGACATCCAAGCTGCTTTCGGCACATACCGAGTCAGCATGAGCATCCCGATCGCCACGGGAATGAAGAGCGTAAACTCTCCGTTCTCGACGATCGGTTTGATAATGAGGTGCAGAATAACGGTGTCGTAGGTCTTCACGATCGTGTACCCGATCGAGACCCCGACGTAGAGATGTTCGGCGAATTTAAAGAGCGGCGTGTCCTTGTAGAGAAAAGAAAAGATGAGGAGCGTTAACCCTGTGGCTACCCACGCGCCGAACACTGTTGCATCCATCAGTCACCAACCCACGCAAAGGTTGAGATCGAGGCTGAGGATAAGGACTGCCACAATTGTTTCACCCTTCACCTCAACCTTAACTTGATCCACATCAGATGTACCCCTGGGCCCGTAGGGCCCGCCGCTGCGAAAAATAGATTAGGTTGCACGTGATGACCAGGACAATGATCGCCACATGCGTCGCGGACTGTGCATCCATGCCGGCCACCGCCTTGCCTTTTTGACCGATCAAGCTTTCGTATTCCGCGGCCCCACGGAGACCGCCGATCAAGCCGTTGATCTGCCCGCTCCGGAGCAATGGATAGAGTCCAGGCGCCATGACGCCCGTACAGCCGCCCCCCATTTCAAATTTGTATTTATCCTTCCCGAATACGTACCACTCTTCCACCCCCGGTCGTCCTGCTCCAAGACTGACCATGTACGTCACATCTTTCAAATTGCGCACGCCCTCCAACACAGGCAAACTTTTCGTCGGTTTGCCGCCATAGTCGCTGGGAAAGGCCGAATAGAGATCCTGCCCCATATTGATGATCACGGCCTGCCCACCGGGACTCCAACCGAGAAAGGCGTAGTCCTTTCCATATTCTTTCCCCATCTCTTTGGCGACGTACGTCACAATCTGGTCTGCCATCCCGGTGCCGGACACCCATAAAGTCATCGTCATGACGCGTAGATTTTTCCTGAACGCATGTCGGAGCAGTGAAATCGCTTGCGGATACAGCTCCGGCTTCGAGGCTGGGTCAAAATCGATCGAGAGTAGGAACACCGACCCTTCCGGTAACGACTCGATATGGTCGTACACACCGCGCACTTCCGAAGAAATCTTGATCGGCAACCCGACCGGATAGAGTAACGGCAACAGGGTGCAGAGACCGATCATCAAGAAGATGATCCGCCGATCGATCTTGAGCATACGCTCGGAGAAAGTCATAACCACAACACCTCGTAAGGGGTGAAGGGTGAGGAGTAAGGGGCAGAACCCTTAGCCACTATCTCAGTGTCCGTCCTCGCTCGTACCCCTAACCCCTTACCCCTCACTCCTTCCCTCCCCCCAGATACGACCGTTCCACGCCGAAGATGATCTTGAATGACAGGGCGATGGCTCCAAGGCTGACCCCGATCAGAATGGCCCGACGGACGGACGAGTTCAGCACATTCAAAATCCATGAAGATACATCGCCACTGAGAGGAATCAGATACTCCCCCAGCGGTACCCGTCCCATCATGACAATCATGGCTGCCACCAAGAGCACCGCCGCTTCACGACTTCTGGCCCTGAACGAACGATAGGCGGCCGAGGCGATAAAGAAGGCCAAAATGGCGAACATGGTACCTTGCAACGGCACCATCATGAAGTTGTAGACCCAGCCGAACGCCGTCATCGTGCCATCGATGCTTTCTTTCCCATTGGCCAAAAGCCCGACCGCGATGGTGCCGAGCATGCCGACATAGAGTACGAGGCTATACCCCCAGCCTGCTTCGTAGCGTTTGATCTTGACCGCATGTTGATGGAACAGACTGGTCACTCCCAAGATCAACGCAAACCCGCCGACGATCTGCATCCACTTTGTGGCAGACGTGAGCATCTGCTCCGACGCCGGATGCGGCACATAGTACTGGGCGGCAAACAACAAGCCTGTGACCAACGTAATAAGGAGAGGAAGTTGTCGGCGCAGAAAAATCATGTCAGCTCCTTATGCAGATCGAAAACTTCCTGCGGCCAGTGCGTAGAGGTGAGCCCCTACCAAAGCCAAATGCGGCACATAGTACTGGGCGGCAAACAGCAATCCTGTGACCAGCGTGATCAACAGCGGAAGTTGCCGGCGCAAAAAGATCATTTCAGGTCCCTCATGAGATCAAGAAAGAACTGCGGCCATTGCGCGCCGGTGACCACGCCCACTGTCGCCAAGACGGTTCCCACAGCCAGCGCCGTCAGAATCACGGCCTTCCCAATATCCTGGCCGCGCAATGTGCCGATCTGGACTGACTCCTTGGAGAGGTAGGCACTGGCTGCGTAGAGCTCCTCGCCGATCAGGGTGTAGTCGCAGGTCGTCACAAAGAAGGGCAATTGGTGGTCCGCATCGGTTCCGGCGATTTGAATCGCCCCGGTACTGGCTCCTGTCTCCGTCAAGAGCAATGATTCGGCAAAGTAATGTCCCATGAAAAAATTCGCCGCAGGCTTCTTACGTAACATGATGCCGTCCACCGCCGCCGTATAGCTGAACTGATCCGACGTGATAAAAAAGTTGGCGTCCTCCTTGAAGAGGTCCGGCTTCCCTGCTTCTAAATACGCCTGTTTCGTAATCTCTTGGCAGACCGCCATCGTGATCGGCTCGCGATGAGGCACCATCAGTTCCGTTTCATAGAGCGCGGCCCGTTTCGCCACCTTCCCGAGAATGACCGCGGCGGCGATCGTCGAGGGATCATGCAGATCATGGGCACCGGTGAGATAGAGAATCGGCTTGCCCAGCTCCGTCGCCCGGCCAATGGCTTCATCAACGGCATCCAGCCCTGGAATCCGACGGAGGAAAATCTCGTGTCGCTTAGCGTAACTGATCGCAAAAAAGACCAGGCCACCGAACGATAGACCGATGACCAAATTATTGAGCTGGTTCCAGTTGAACCAATTGGCCGCCGGCGTCGCGACCTGCACCTCGCTGAAAAGGCGCTGATCGGCCTGAATGGTGGCCACCGCTACGGCATAGGGCTGGTCATCTTTGATCTCCAGACCCTTCGTACTCTTCACCATCGCTTGATGCCACGTCTTCTCCGCCGTCCTTGTCCACCAAGCCATTTTCACATCTTTGACGTACTTGGAATGGGATGGAAACTCCGAGACGACCATCAACTTCTGAGGATCTGTGATGGAGGCTTCACCAACTAAAATTTGGTAACGAATATCCGGACCATCCCATGGCATCGGCGCCCACTGAACCGAGAGGCTCTCTCCCCCGTCGTTCGGCGTATCGAAAACCCGCACCTCCTGTGGAGCAGTCAACGAAGCCTGCGCCAACGCATGAGATACCGATAGGCTCACCATACACAACATCGTGAAGAGCAACCGGCAGACTGAGCGAGCATTCCGGCGCTTCACGAGATACGCTTCACGCTTCACTCTTTATTCCTCACCTTTCACCCCTCACTTCTCTCTCACGCCCCTTCAATCACTTCGATATTCGTCCTTGGAATTACGGCGGTCTTTCCGTCAGCAAATTTGACCTCCAAGACCCGCACCTCACTCTCCGTGGGGATCTTGGTCAGCTCGGGCGGGAGCGCCGACACTTCGCCGATCCGTCCAAACATCGGATCACGGATGATCCGAACCGGATCGCCGAGTCGAATACCTTCCCGTTGCGATTGACCCGCCGTCTTCGGCTGCCCGTCCCTCTGTGGAATGATAATCTCCGGACGAATCACGCCGGCTCTGATCTGTGTCGCCCCCGAGATCGAGGCTTTTTGGCCAGCATGGGTTGAAAGGAGCGTAAAGGTTTTCGTGGCCATCGGAATGGTCCCAAACCCCTCGGTTAGAATCAACGTAAACCCCACCTGTTCAGTGCCCGTAATGGCGACACCCAGGTCATAGCCCAGCAAGGCACGGAGGTCTTCATCATGAATCCCACCGACCACCAGACCGGCCACCCCGACAGCCTTCGCCTGTTTCATCGTCTCCGCTGAAAGAAACGAGCCTCCCACTACCACCTTGCCCTTCATGGCAGACGTGAGATGATTCGCCGTCAATGGCTCATCCGGGGCTTTTACCGCGACCACAATGTCACCGGACGTCTCCCCACCAATGCCGAAAATGCCCTGAACGAGACTACAGGTCGTCTCGACCACGACACCTTGCTGTGGAACCGTGTCGGTGATTGTGCCATCCACATAGGCCAGCAGCTCCAGCACTCGCGGCGGCTCACGTAACAAGACTTGTCCCGTCACCGACGAGATGGATTCGATGGTACCGGAAACCGGCGAGCAAATTTCCGTCTTGAACCATTTGATCAGCGGGTTATTCTCCGCCAGGATCTCGTCCTTCGCGACAACATCACCTTCTCGTTTGGTCAGATACCCTTTCATCTCACCAGGCGTGACGCTGAGTTGATTAGCGAGGTTGATCGGAAAGACTTTCCCGGGTAACTCCGCTTTGGCCACCACCTGATCAGATCGCACCCGATCACCGACGGCGACTAAAACCTTCCCTGGAAGCGGCAGCATACGGCGACGGTGAATGACCGTCTGTTCCGTGACTGTGAGACCGGGAGTATAGGAGTGAGCCATTGTTCAAAACACGCCAGCTAATGGCTTATAGCCGATAGCCAAATGCTAAGAATTTTAAGATTACGATTCTGTGACTAGCTGTTCCCTGCTATTCGCTATACGCTATCCGCCATCATCTCCCATTGGATAGAGCCCAACGGCAGTAAACCATTTCGTGAGGGACGCTACACGAGCCTGTTGTTCAGCCGGAAGTTTGAGTGGCCGCCCACGTCCATCAAGCAAGAGTCCAACCACACCGCCATGCACTTCTTTGGTCACAGCCAGACCGGCTCCAGCCCCCATGCTGACGCCTTTGGCAGGCTGAACCTTGATCGTGGCCTTCTGCTCAGCTTCCAACGGAAACAACTTCAACTCGCCGAACTTCAATTGTTCCTTGGTGAGCTTCCCATCCGGCCACGTAATCTCAACATCAGCACAGACCTCACCATCTTTCCCTTGCCCAATCGGTGCCACGCAAGTCCCGAGATAGACCATGCAATCTCGCACGAAGACGTCTGTCGCCGCCTTCTCATTGATCGTCGAGAGCACACCAAGGTGCGGCATCATGAAGATGCTGTCGACCGATAACCTCGTACAGCCCATCGGCTCGTAGGCATCGACCATCATCAACATGGATTGAATCCGACGCGGAGCATGGGACAGAATTCCTCCGCTTCCGACGATCAAATCCAGCTTTAGCATATCGATCAGTGACTTGCCTGAAGCTTGCTGTTCGAACACATCGGAAATCGTCCGTTCTTGTTGGACACCCTTCAGCCCAGTGGCCAGCGACTTGTGATGGATCAAGGCCAGTCTCAAGGCTTCACGTGCAATCGCCTGTTCAATCTGCAACTCATCGAGTGTCTGTGGGATGGTCGTCGGACGGATCATTTTGTTCTTGATGCGGTTTCGCAGAGTCTGTTCATCGATCGTGAACGGCACCCACCGCATGATATTGGCGAGTCCCGCTTCAGCCAGGACGTTCGAGACGCTGTACGACATGCCGAGATTGGCACTGACCGTTCGATTGAACACCCCCTCGAACACGGAAAACACGTCGGTCGTGGCTCCACCGATATCCACGCCGATCAGGTTGAGATGTTCTCGCTTCGCGATCGCTTCCATAATGAGGCCGACGGCTGCGGGAGTCGGCATGATGGGCGCACCGGCCATTTCCATCAGCTTCTTATAGCCAGGCGCCTGCTGCATCACATGTTCGAGAAATAGGTCATGAATCTTGTTCCGCGCGGGAGCGAGATTCTCTCGTTCCAGCACCGGTCTGATATTCTCTGTGACAACGAGCGCGGATTTCTCTCCAAGAATCTTTTTGACTTGAGGTTGAGCCTCCTTGTTGCCGGCATAGATCAGCGGCAACTTGTAGGTCACACCGAACCGTGGCCGTGGTTCCGCTGCCGCCACATACTCGGCCATCTCCACCACATGATTCACTGCCCCGCCGTCCGTTCCGCCGGCCATCAGGATCATGTCCGGCCGCATGGTACGGATGCGCTCAATCTTCTCATGCGGCAACCGGCCATCATTCGCCGCCAACACATCAATGACGATCGCCCCGGCGCCCAGCGCCGCCCGTTGCGCACTCTCGCCCGTCATGTTCTGTACGACCCCGGTTACCATCATCTGCAGGCCGCCACCAGCGCTGCTGGTCGAGATGTAGATGTCGACACCCGTCTTGTCATCGCGACAAGGCGTGATGATCTGATCACCATCTAGAATCTTGCGGCCGGACAGCTCTTCAATTTCCGCAATGGCGTTCAGCACCCCGCGCGTGACGTCTTCGAACGGCGCCTCAACAGTCGTCGGCGCTTCACCCCGATAGGTCTGCCGATAGGTGTCCCCAACCTTTTCGATGAGAATGGCCTTGGTGGTAGTACTGCCACAATCCGTGGCGACGATGACGGTAAGCGAGTTGGCACCCTTAGCCGATTCGTGGTGTGCCATCAGCAACCACTCCGGCTAAAAGTGCGTCGCTCGTCGCTCGCCCTTCGATAAAACTCAGGGCCGTGAGCCTGCCGAACGGTGAAGCGTGAAGCGTTAGAAATCTGAAACGAGATTCGCTTCACGAAAGACGCTTCACGGCGGTATGTCATTGAGCCACCGCTCCCTGTGGAGCGGACTTCGCTTCAATGATGGCGATGAGACGAGCCACTGTGTCCCGGCGTTCGAGCAAGCGAGCAACCTGTTCGACTTCTTTAGTGTTGAACGCGCAATCAAGGATGGGGGTGAGGAAATGGAGCGCCTGGCTGCCCAGAAAATTCATCGGTCCCATGGATTCCAAGAACATCGTTGCCGGCGCCGCCATCCGACGATTGACAATCACGTCAGCAATCCTCTCCAGCAACTGAACATCTTCAACTGCAAGAGGTTGATTCTCGGGCTGAACGGCAAAAGCATGGCGTAGACCGGCTCGAAGTTGAGCCAGTTTTTCTGCTGTGGCTCCCGCGAAAATTGATCGCATAAATGCAGGTCTGATAAGGCAAACCCTAAACGAGCCGCATTATATGAAGGGGGTGAAAGAGAGTCAATTCGGTGGTCTTTCCATCTCAGATTCCTTGCAAGCTCGTTGCCGTTATGCAACCATGGCATTAACTGGAGCATAGTGGCTGTCATGACCTGGCGCGATCATATTACAGTAGACCCTGCTGTCTGCCACGGTAAGCCTTGCATCAAAGGAACGCGGGTGATGGTATCGGTTGTTCTGGATAATATTGCATCAGGAGAAACTGCTGATCACATCGCAACCGCCTACCACCTAACAAAAGAAGACGTTCAAGCCGCGTTGCAATATGCCGCAGAGTTGACACGTGAACGGATCGTCCATCTGGAATCCGGTGCAGCGTAGTGCGCTTCAAACTTGATGAGAATCTCCCGCCAGACGCTTCTACCCTTCTCAATAATAGTGGGCATGATGCATTGACCATCTGGGATCAAAGGCTTCAAGGCCTTCCGGATGCCCAGATCGCCGCGGTTTGCCAAGTAGAACGGAGAACGCTCATCACCCTCGACCTCGACTTCGCTGACATTCGCGCTTATCCGCCGAGTCAATACTTCGGGCTCATCGTCATGTGCCTCAGCAGTCAAAGCCGAATGCATGTCTTGCGTGTCTTACAGGGGTTATTGCCTATCCTAAAACGTGAACCGATCGAAGGCCGCTTATGGATTGTCGGCGATAGTGCGGTACGGATTCATGGGGAGGAAGATAACGCTTCGTAGGACGCTGATAAAGGAGACATCATGAACAGGATCCCTTGTGTGACTAAGGCAGAATATCGAGGCGGATACCGGATTCATGTGACCTTCGATGACAATTTGGAGAAGACTGTCGACTTCCGACGCTACCTGAAGGGACCGGTTTTTGAGCCATTGAAAGACCTGAAGTGCTTTCAGCGATTCTTTCTTGATGGCTGGACAGTCGCCTGGCCGAATGGAGCAGACATTGCCCCGGAGGAACTGTACGAGAGTGCCGATATCGGTACTGAACGTGGAGCGGCCTAACGGGACAAATGGTCTCGCATCCTGGGCAGAATCGGCAATGATGGACGGCAAATTCGATCCCGCCACTCTTTTTCAACCATTCACAACCTTGTAGCCAGAATCGGCATCTCTCACGTACGCGCATTCGGGCTCACCTGGGAAGACTGTGAGCACCTCCTCACTCAACTCCGCTATTCCGCACAAGTTAGCATCGTCGCCTGGTAGTTGCCCGTTCATACCCCTATATCCCACGATAGGTTTCCTTCATCAGGTGGTGAGGACCTGCTTAGTTCAAACAGCACTTCCGAGCAAGACTAAGATCAATTCGTCTTCTTTAAATAATCAACGATCGACCGAACATAGGCCCAGATATCGCCTTCTCTTTCACCGTGGTCCTCTATTCTCCGTGCAGCCTCGGTAGCCCAATGCGATTTGTTCACTCGTGATGCCCCTTCCATGAGCATAGGCACCCATGATTCCAACTCACCATATGGGACAAGGAACAATCCGCTTCGCTTCAAATCATCAATGAGTGAGTTTGTATCGCTTTGTAAGCTCTCAGGGATCCCCGCCAACCCTTTCAGCTTGAAATTTTGCTGGGGGCTGAATTCTCTAGACAACATACTCAGCTCACTACGCAGATCCGAAACTACTTCAAAATCGCCATGTAGGTCTTCTACTGCTCTTGCTTTGAATGATTGAATGACCTCCTCCGCTCGCTTTATCGCTCCCTCAGCGGTCAGCCCCTGAGCCTCTTTGAGAATCCTTTCCCGGACCTCATTAATTTTGTCCTTTAAAGCTGGCAACTCCGTGCAATCGAGCTTACCAACCACATCCAGCAATTCACTCTTCAATAGAAGATCAAAATCACTCGCAATAGCCACTGGAACTCCAAGTGCCCGGAACAATTTGGCTGTTTCCTTGAAACCTCCAATTCCTCCAACAGGAATAAATCGTATGTCTGGAAACGGTGGTGAAAGAGTTTGGAGTACTGATTCATAAACTATTCGATCTCCATCGGATTCACAGAGCACCACACCCTCGGTAAATAAACCGTCGAGAATGATCTCGGACCGAGAAAGAGGTTTTCGAGTGGCCTGTGTCAATATTTCAGGTGAAACATGGGTTGCGAAAAAACCATTCTCCCTACGTTTCAAGCGGATTACACTAACCTCTTTATTCTTTTCTAGAATCCCTCTCAGCACGTGACTGCTATGTGTGGCAACCAGTGTACATCCCTCTGGTTGAGCACCGTATTCTCCGATGAAACGTCCAATTGCCCGTGCCTGTGGTGGATGAAGACACATTTCTGGTTCATCAATTAGACACAGGGAGCGACGAGCTAGCAGCAGTGTAATGCATATTGCAATATACGAACGTACACCTTCTCCTTCAGCATCTAGGCTCCTCAACGTTCTCATCTTCGAAGGTGAAGCCCTGTCCTTATAGTCTGGAATATATTCATCATCTGATATCTTAATGCCCAAGCTTGCCCCGCCAGAAATATCAAGCCAGGCTCCACGACGGAACACCTTCAGAACCTCTTTAGTCAGACGTTCCTGTGCCCCGTCATTTAATCGCAGGGCTTGAAGAGCATTGCTTGCCACTCCCTGCGCTGTATCAAAGCTGCCCGTACCTTGCGTAATCACCAGCCGGCTTTCGATAAATAGCGCTGAACACTCTAGCAATCCTAGGTGTTGTAAGTAAGGCGTCGTCTTTGTTGCTTCAGTAATAGGTTCTCGGACGAAATTTTCTTGTTGCCGATATAGATTCTCTAACTCGGGGCTCTTCCAATCTCCACCAATTCCAGTTTGCGTTCCATATTGGTGCCCCAGCTTCTTATAACGCCGGACATTGCCCGGTGCGACTATCTCTTCTATATCATTGGTATCACTGAAGTGTCTGATAAACACTCCGACTGGTGGGAGCCTACGATAAGTAATCTCCTGGGCGATAAGGAGTTTTTTCTCAACGCCCGACACGGCGCTGTAAATTTCTCGAAGAAGAGTTGTCTTGCCGGATGAGTTTGGACCAACAACCACAATTAGTCCCTTTAAGCTCAATGAAGAGATGCCATGAATTGAGACCGTTTCAATAGGGGAAAAACAAAAAGCATCAGTCATGGTGAATCCTACCCCTTCCGCTCCCCTATTTTACCTTCTGTCCCATTCCGCAACCGTTCGATATTTCCCTTGTGCTTGATCGCAATCAGCCCGCTCACAGTGAGGGAGAAGAGCATGAAGGGTATGGATGGGTGGATCAGCGCCGCAATGACGGGAAAGAGTCCAAAGGCCGTCAGTGCGCCGCCGGAGGAGTAGCGCCAGATTGCGACGGCCGCAATCCAGGCCAGCAAGAGCAACAGCCCAACCAACGGCGACACACCCAGGACGGAGCCAAGTGCCGTGGCTACGCCCTTCCCGCCTTTGAATCCAAGAAACGGTGAGAACAGATGCCCCAGAAATGGAGCCAGCGCGACAACAAGAATCGCCCATTCATCTTGCAACAGGTGCATGGCCGCGAAGCCCATTGCCCACCCCTTGCCCATATCCCCTATCAATGTCAGGATGCCAGCTGGCTTGCCGGAGACACGCAACACGTTGGTAAACCCGACATTCTTACTGCCGACCGTGCGTGGATCGGGTAGCCCCATCGCTTTGGAAATGACCACTCCAAACGGCACCCCGCCCAACAGATATCCGACGATCACAAGTCCTGCGATAAGTCCCAGTTGTTCCATGCTATTCGCCTTCTCGATCGCTTCTGACCATCACAAAAACTTCTCCGGATGTGCAAAGAACTCCAGCATCACACGATTGAGATTCGGCCAGTCACGATGGCTACCCGATCCTTCGCAATAGACCGTTGCACCACCTGAGGCACAGCCTTGATACACGCGACAACCTCCCTCAACCGTCTTGGTCTTGGAAACATCACAGCCATGACACTTCGCCCACCACGCTGAGGTTTGCGCGCCCCATCCAGGAAACAGGGTGTCGTTCTTGCCGTGCATGATCATGACCGGAATGGGAGCAGGACATTGGAACTCTTCGAGATCCTTTCCGGTCCATCCCGCTGCGCTCGGGGCGATGGCTGCCGGAATTGTTTTCGTCTTGTCGAGCACGGCTAGTGCCAATGAAGCTGTACCGCCGTCCGAATGGCCGGTTGCATAGATTCGCTTCTCATCGATACACCATTCCTTGGCGACCAGTTCCGGAATCTTCCCAAGCTGCTCGACGGTCGCAATATTCAACTGTTTGTGATCGGCATAGACCACCACAAACCCAATTCTAGTCGCCTCAGTCGTGAGGCCGGTGAGCCGTTCCGATGCCCAGCGACTCATTCCCGCCGGAGCATAGACCATCAACAAGGGATGAGTAAACGTGGCGTCGTAGTTTGAGGGCGTGCGCACCATATATTTAATGCCCTCAGCCGAGACTTTTCCATCCGTTGCCCCAGCAGCACCTGGACGTGAACCGGCAAGACAATGCCCTGTCGTCGTGGGATAGGCGAAGGCTTCGAGCTGGGGAGGTGTCGTGTTCTCGCTGCAGGCGGTGCTCAGAAAGAAAAGGCTGGCACAGATAACGACCTGCTGTTGAAGCCGCGGTCGAAGACCAACTGGACGTTTCAAACCCATCTCGGGTCTACCTGAGTGACAGAGCATGCCAAGGAGAGTGGAGAATGGCGGTCGGTCCAACGTACTACAGGATGTTCAAACTAGACATCCAGCGAGGCCGCAGCGAGTGAAGAGCCGAGGCATAAACGTTCTCACCCGGCCCACCCCGAGCAGCTGGAGCAGCTCCCTCCCGATGGGGTATGTTGGGGGGTTGAACGATGCGAGAACAAAGCTGGGGGCTAGTTTCAACATCCTGACTAGAGCCCTTTCGCCACAACCTGCTTCCAAAAGCTCCACACATACTGGCCGCCGGAGATGTACCCGAGCACCAAGGACAAATACAAAGTGACGGTGCCGGCTAAATGCATATTGCCGAGTTCCGCTAGCCCTGTCCCTTCCAGAATCAGTAGGATGACCGCGATGACTTGGAGCGCCATCTTGTACTTGCCGGTGGTCTCCGCCGGAATGATCATTCCCTCTCCCGCCGCAATGGCGCGGATTCCCGTGACGGCCACTTCTCGGGCAATGATCAGTAACACGACCAGCGCACTGACGCGGTCTACGTTCATCAGTAGAATCAGTGCCGAGAGCACCAAAAGTTTGTCTGCAATGGGGTCAAGTAACTTGCCGAGCTTGGTCACCTGGCCCGTTCGCCGAGCGATGTAGCCGTCCAACATGTCCGTCACCGAGGCAATGGTGAAGACGATCGCCGCCGCCAGCGACTGATCCGGCGTGGGATTCACAAAGAGAATGATAAAGACCGGAATCAAAAGAATCCGAACGAGTGTCAGGAAATTCGGCAGATTGAGCGAGTCCTGCCCGATATCACGCCATATTTCCAAGACACGATTCATACAGTTACTTTCGCCAATGTCTACTTCGATGGCAAGTTTTGGGTTTCGGGTTTTGAGTTTCGAAGATCCTTGAATCCTTCTTACACAACCCGAAACAAGCAACCCGCAACTCGAAACTGGTCATCACAATACTCGTCATCGTCGAAGCCGTTACTTCAGCCCAAGCTAAACGATCCCGTTCTTGAGTAGGTCATGCAAATGGACGACACCTTGAATGGTGCGGCCGTCTTCGGTCACGACCAACGTCGTAATGGAAAACCGCTCCATCATCTCCACAGCCTTTGCCGCCAATTCATCAGGCCCGATGGTTTTGGGATTGGCTGTGGCCAATTCCTTCGCCGTCGTATTCACCAAGTCCGTTCCACGCTGAATAAACCGCCGCACATCGCCGTCGGTAATGACGCCGAGCAACGCGCCGTCTTGATCGACGACCGTCGTCATCCCGAGCTTTTTCGCTGTCATCTCCAGCATGGCCGCCATCCCGCCGACGGTGCTTTGAACGATTGGGATTTCCGGATCAGCATGCATGAGATCCTTCACCTTGACCAGCAACCGCCGCCCTAAGCTGCCTCCCGGATGGAACCGTGCAAAGTCTTCTGCTTTGAACTCCCGTTTCTGCAGCAACGCCACGGCCAGGGCATCACCCAGCGCGAGCGTGGCCGTCGTGCTCGCAGTCGGAGCCAACCCCATTGGACAAGCCTCCTCTGCCACCGACACATCCAACGCGACATCCGAGTTCTTCGCCAAGGTCGAGTTCATCCGCCCTGTCATGGAGATGACCGGAATCCCCAAGCGTTTCACAAATGGGAGCAACTGCAACAGCTCTTGGGTTTCGCCGCTATTGGAGATCGCCACCAAGACATCCCGACGAGCCAACATGCCGAGATCGCCATGAACCCCCTCAGCCGGGTGCAAAAAGAATGAGGAGGTTCCCGTGCTTGCCAAGGTGGCGGCAATCTTTTGCCCGATCAACCCTGATTTCCCCATGCCAGAGACTACGACCTTCCCCTTGCATCGAACGAGCACATCCACGGCTTTGACGAATCGTTCATCGAGCCGACTGACCAACGCCTCCACCGCTCGAGCCTCGATCTCAAGCACACGTTGCCCTTCGGACAGGCTCTCTTCCAGCTTGGCGGATTTTGATTCGCGACCGGCCAACTTTCCCGTCATCGTGCAGCAAGTCCTCGTCTCGCACCCATTGTCATTGCTCTGCACCCTGTACGATCATTCAGCTTGTCGGTTGTGCGGCATCCCAGATCCGCACCACCCGTTCCAATAACGCCTTCAACTGATGCAACGGCACCATATTGGGGCCATCGGACAGCGCTTCATCGGGATTCGGATGGACTTCCATAAAGAATCCGTCGACCCCTGCCCCGGCTGCCGCGCAAGCCAACGGTTCGACAAACTCCCGCTGGCCGCAGGACTTCGTCCCGCCCCCACCCGGCAATTGTACGCTGTGAGTAGCGTCGAAGACGACAGGATACCCGAACTTCCTCATGATAGGGAAGGACCGCATATCCACGACAAGGTTGTTGTAGCCGAAGGACGATCCTCGCTCGGTCAGCACGATCCGCTGACTCCCGCACTCTTCAATTTTCTTGACGGCATTTCCCATTTCGGTCGGCGAAAGAAATTGTCCTTTTTTCACATTGACGATCTTTCCGGTCTTGGCCGCCGCGATCAAGAGATCCGTCTGCCGGCAAAGAAACGCCGGGATTTGCAGAACATCCACGACTTTCCCGGCTTCCGTCGCCTGCTCTTCCGTATGCACGTCTGTCAACACGGGCAGTCCCAGTTCCTCCCTCACGTGCTTCAACACCGCCAGCCCTTTATCTAAACCTGGGCCTCGGAATGAATGGATCGATGTTCGGTTCGCCTTATCGAATGACGACTTGAAGACGTAGGGGATTCCCAAAGATTTCGTCAGCTCGGCAATTCGCTCCGCCGTCTCCATGACGAGCTGCTCGCTCTCGATTACACAAGGCCCGGCAATCAGAAACGGCCGCTGCCCCTGCCCGACCTTGAAGGAACCGATGTCGACAAGTTGCGCCATGGTCACCGCGCCTAGGTTGAGGTCAAGGTTGAATGGAGAACAGAACGCCATGACATGGAGATCATGCTCGTCACCGCAACCTCAATCTGAGCCTTGGCCTTCACCTTCATATTCAGTGCCCCAACTTCTTCCGGAGAGCTGCCCCCACGAATCCGCTGAATAGAGGATGCGGTCGATGCGGACGGGAACTATACTCGGGATGAAACTGCGTTCCCAAAAACCAGGGATGATCCTTCAGCTCGAGGATTTCGACCAGCCGTCCATCTGGTGAGAGGCCGCTCAGGACAAGTCCCTTCGCACTCAATCGCTCCCGATAGGCATTGTTGAACTCATAGCGATGGCGATGGCGTTCACGAACCTCGTTCACGCCGTACATCTTCTGGGCCAACGTCCCCTCTCCTAACTTACAGAGATAGGATCCGAGCCGCATCGTCCCGCCTTTATCGCTGATACCCTGCTGATCCGGCATGAGATGAATCACCGGATGAGGCGACTGCTCATCAAACTCCGCACTGTTGGCCCCTGACAGTCCTGCCACATTTCGCGCAAACTCGATCGCCGCACATTGCATTCCTAAGCACAGACCGAGAAACGGCACCTGACGTTCCCGTGCATATCGGATCGTGGTGATTTTCCCCTCAATTCCTCTTGTCCCAAATCCACCGGGAATCAAGATCCCATCAGCTTCTCGCAGAATGCGCTCTGTCCCTTGCCGTTCGATATCTTCGGACTCGATCCAATTGATATTGACCTTCGTTTCATGGTCGATTCCGCCGTGAATCAACGCTTCGCCCAGGCTCTTGTAACATTCCTTCAACCCTACATACTTTCCGACCAGCGCAACGGAGATTTCGTGCTTGGGCCGTTTGATCTTCTGCACCATCGCATCCCACTCGCGAAGATTCGGCTGACCGGTCTCGAGATGCAACTGACGGACGATCAATTCATCCAACCCTTCTTTTCGGAAGACGATCGGCACTTCGTAGATCGTTTCGACGTCTTTCGCCGTGATCACGGCGTCCTTGTCCACATTGCAAAACATCGCAATCTTGCCCTTGAGTTCCGGGGGAATATACCGGTCGGTTCGGCACAAGAGAATATTGGGCTGGATACCGATTTCCCGAAGCTTGTTGACCGAATGTTGCGTCGGCTTGGTCTTCAGTTCACCGGCTGTGCCGATGTAGGGCACCAAAGTCAGATGCACATACAGCACATTGTCGCGCCCGACGTCGTACGGCATCTGTCGGATGGCTTCAAGAAACGGGAGGCTTTCAATGTCTCCGACCGTCCCGCCAATTTCGATGATGGCGACATCCACTCCCTTGGAGATCCGCATGATCGCCTGTTTGATCTCATCCGTCACATGCGGCACGACCTGTACCGTCCCTCCAAGATAGTCTCCCCGTCGCTCCTTCGTAATGACCGAATGATAGATCCGGCCTGTCGTGTAATTACTTTCCTTCGTCAATGAGAGCGAAGTAAATCGCTCATAATGGCCCAGGTCCAGATCGGTCTCAGCGCCGTCGTCTGTGACGAAGACTTCGCCGTGCTGGTAGGGATTCATCGTCCCGGGATCGACATTAATATAGGGATCCAGCTTGAGAAAGGTGATCTTTAACCCGCGGCTTTCGAGGAGGTTTCCAATAGAAGCCGATGCCAGTCCCTTCCCAAGCGATGAGACCACTCCACCGGTCACAAAAATGAATTTATTCATGGCTCCTCCCTCTCCTGGACGTCAGGCTGACCCACCTCAGCTGTACACCTCATCCTTAAAAAAACATCCCGCTGCTCTTCAGCTCGCGCTTGACCGCAAGATACTCCTGAAGTCGTTCCGCAACATCAGGCACATCCTCCGGACGATCCACCCTCAGTGAGGCATGTTTGGTTTCCCATACACGGATGCGAATGCCATGGTCGAGCGCACGAAGTTGCTCAAGCTTTTCAGCGTCCTCGATGCGACTGGTCGGGAGGGAGGCGAATCGAAGCAACGTCTCTTTCGTATAGATGTACAGTCCGAGATGAATATAGTGAAGCCCTCCGACGACGTGCGGCTGTGGGTCGTCCCGAACCAACGGGATCGGAGCGCGTGAAAAATAGAGCGCGTCTCCTTTCGTATCCGTCACGACTTTCACCACGGCAGGATTGAGGAAATCTTCCGTCGAATCGATCACTCGCTTCAGCGTTCCCATCCCCACGCCACTTTCCAAAAACGGCTCGATGAGATCGGTCAAGAGGTCCGGCGTCAAGGGGATCTCGTCTCCTTGCAAGTCCACGAAGCAATCTCCTGCAAACATGCGGGCCACCGCAGCCACACGATCCGTTCCCGTCCGATAATCGCCGGCGACCATGATGACCCGCCCCCCGAACCGCTCGACCGCCTGTTTGATACGCTCATCATCGGTTGCGACGAGCACCTCCGACACGGCACGACAGGCCGCCGCCTGCTCGTACACATGCTGAATCATCGGCTTGCCGTTCAGCTCGACCAGCGGCTTCCCGGGGAAACGGGATGAGCCGTATCGCGCGGGAATCACCACGGTCACGGTGCGCGACGCTTTCGTCATGCTCCGAAAACCTCTGACAACTGTGCAGGTGACACCGTCGCAGTCCCCACCATTCCGACTACGATCCCGGCCGCATAATTAGCCATCATGGCCCCTGTCTTGATGTCGGCTCCTGCCGCGAGCGCGAGCGCCAGCGTCCCGATGACCGTATCTCCCGCACCGGTCACATCATAGACTTGCCGCGCCTTCGTCGGAAGATGCCATGATTGCCCGTCCCCTTCATAGAGACTCATGCCCTTCTCACCACGCGTGATCAGCACGGACCGACACCCAAGCCGCTGACGGATCATGGCTCCGGCTTCGTTGATCGTTTGATTGTCGTCCCCGTGCATCCCCGACGCTTGGGTCGCCTCAAGGTGATTCGGCGTGATGACCGTCACGCCTTTATAGAAATTAAAGTGTTCGACCTTCGGATCGACGACGACCGGAACCCGACGCAACGCCGCCAAACGTGTGATCTCCGCCATCAGGGTCGATGACACGACGCCTTTGGCATAATCGGATACGACGATACAGGAGAGCTCACGGAGTTTTGACTCAACAAACCGGACGATCTTCTGACGCAGCGGTGCCCTCAACTCAGTTCGGCCTTCGATGTCATACCGAACGATCTGCTGATTGTGAGCGATGACCCGACTCTTTCTGGTCGTCGGCCGCTCGCGATCGGTCACGACGCCGCCAAGGCTCGCCCTGGTGTTCCCGAGTTCCTTGAGCAGCCGCTTCCCGCTCTCATCCGCTCCGATCACCCCACAGAGATAGGCCTTCCCTCCGAGTGCCATAATATTGCTGTAGACGTTGGCTGCCCCGCCCAAACGGATCGACTCCGATTCGACATGAACGACCGGGACCGGCGCCTCAGGGGAGATCCGGCTCACCCGTCCCATCACATAATGATCAAGGATCAAATCACCGATGACGAGGACGGAAGCCTGCGGAAACCGACGCAGATACTCGCGGAGTACCGTGGGTGACGGAGGTTCGGTCTTCCCCTGTGCATCCTTCTTGGGAAGAACAACGCCCCCGCTTTTCTTTACTGAATGGCTTTGGCGAATCGTTCCCACCGAACCCACTCCGTCCAATTTCCCTGTCCATTCCAGGACCAATAGATACGGAACGCTTTGCCGCGGATTTTCTCCTCACGGACGTACCCCCAAAACCGACTGTCCAGGCTTTGGTCGCGATTGTCGCCCATGACGAAATAGGACTCCTCAGGAACCGTCACTGGACCAAAATTATCGCGAGGGTTGACCGTCCCGTCGATGATGCCGGGATCAATGCGTTGGGTAAAGGTTTTGTCATCAAGCGGCTGACCGTTCACCAGGACAACCTTGTTCCGTAACTGAACCGTGTCTCCAGGCAGTCCCACAATGCGCTTGATAAAATCCTTCTCTTCATCCTCGGGGAACCGAAAGACGATGATATCGCCACGTTGCGGCTTGCCGAACGTCACGACGGTGGTGGACGTATAACAATTGACCGGGGGAAAACTCCACTGCAGTTTGCAGTCAGCCGGCCACTGCAGACCATACGACAGCTTGCTGACCAAAATATGATCTCCGATCAGCAGCGTAGGAATCATGGATCCTGACGGAATCTTGAAGGCCTGCACGACGAATACGCGGATGGCGAACGCCAACAACATGGCGACGATGATCGCTTCTGCATACTCTCGAACGATGGACTTGCGTCCAGCCTGGTCGGCGTTATTCGCAATCTTGGCACCGGTCAGCGAGGCCGGTTCACCGGGCCTTGACCCGCTCGACAACTTGTCCGCATTGCGCTGATTCGAATCGGGGCTCATTCGTCTCCGACCTTGAGAATCGCCAGGAAGGCTTCCTGCGGAACTTCGACACTGCCGACCGCTTTCATGCGTTTCTTTCCTTCCTTTTGTTTCTCCAGCAACTTCCGTTTCCGCGTGATATCGCCGCCATAGCATTTCGCCAACACGTTCTTCTTCATCGCACCGATTGTCTCACGCGCTACGATCTTACTCCCGATGGCCGCCTGAATCGCGATCTCATACATCTGCCGAGGAATCAATTCCTTCATTTTTTCAGCAAGCTGACGCCCGCGCTGCACGGAACGATCCTTATGCGTAATAAAGGACAAGGCATCGACCGCCTCGCCGTTCAGCAAGATGTCGAGCCGCACCAGATCGGATTCGCGATAGCCGAGCAACTCGTAATCCAGCGACGCATACCCCTGCGTGCGGGACTTGAGTTTATCGTAAAAATCAAGAATGACCTCATTGAGCGGCAATTCATAACTGATCATCACCCGCGTCGGATCCAGAAAGTGGATGCTCCGTTGAATGCCTCGACGCTCCTGACACAGCTGAAGAATGGCACCCATATACCGTTCCGGTGTAATGACCGATGCGAGAATGAACGGCTCTTCGAACGACTCAATGCTGCTGGGCGGCGGAAGCTGCGACGGATTCATGACCTCCGACACCTCGCCTTTGGTCGTCATCACGCGATACACGACGGTTGGAGCCGTGGTGAGGAGCGTCAAGTTATACTCCCGCTCAAGGCGTTCTTGAATGATCTCCATATGGAGCAGACCCAAGAACCCGCACCGAAACCCAAACCCCAAGGCCAAGGACGTTTCCGGTTCGTAGACGAACGACGAATCGTTCAGCCGGAGCTTGACCAGCGCATCCCGCAAATCTTCATACCTGGCCGTGTCGGTAGGATACAGCCCGCAGAACACCAACGGTTTGACGTCTTTATACCCTGGAAACGGCTCACGCGTAGGCGACACCGCATCCGTGAGCGTATCCCCAATTTTGACGTCCGCCACTTCACGCATATTGGCGCAGAGATATCCCACCTCGCCGGTCAGCAGCTCCGTCTTCTTCGTGCGCTTGGGAGCAAAGTACCCGACTTCCATGACTTCGAACGTCCGATCGTTCGACATGACCTTGATCTTCATACCAGGCCGTATGGAGCCATCGACCACGCGCGTCAATACAATCACACCCTGATAGTTATCGAACCATGAATCGAAGATCAGCGCTTTGAGAGGCGCCTGTGGATCCCCTGACGGAGGCGGCACCCGAGCGATGATCGCTTCCAAAACCTCCGGCACACCCTTGCCTTCCTTGGCACTAATGGGAAGGGCATGGTCGGCTTCGAGTTGCAACACGTCTGCAATCGACTGCTTGGTCCCATCGACATCCGCGCTCGCGAGATCAATTTTATTGATCACGGGAATAATGGTTAGGTTGTTCGCCATCGCCAAATTCACGTTGGCAATCGTCTGGGCCTGCACGCCTTGCGTCGCGTCGACCAGCAAGAGCGCCCCCTCGCAAGCCGCAAGGCTCCGCGAGACCTCATAGGTAAAATCGACATGCCCCGGCGTATCGATCAAATGCAACGCATAGGTCTTCCCGTCCTTGGCCTTGTACCGGATGGCCACTGCGTGAGCCTTGATCGTAATGCCACGTTCCCGTTCAAGGTCCATGGCATCGAGAATCTGATCTTTGGCCTCTCGGGCAGTGACTGCGCCAGTAGCTTCTAGGAACCGGTCCGCGAGGGTTGATTTGCCGTGATCGATATGAGCGATTATGGAAAAGTTGCGTATAAGACTTTGCAAATCCTAACTCATTGGTAAAAAATCGGTTCATTATAGTAACTGCCTCCTGGGTTGTCAAAGAGATCACCCCCACTTATAATCACGCGCTGCCCGCAGCGGCGCCGAGTGGAGCAGATGGCATATAGCGTATTGCAACAGCACACAATGACATGCACATGTCTTCGTCTCTGCTATACGCCATAAGCCATACGCTCCACAACTAATGTGTTCCACACATGGCACGCAAGCCGACCACTCAACAACTCGCAAAATGGGATCGCCGCTATCTCTGGCATCCGTTTACCCAGATGCAGGAGTGGGAGCAAGAGGAACCACTCATCATCGAGCGTGGGAAAGGCTCCTACCTGATCGATACGGAGGGCAACAAATACCTCGACGGCACCTCCTCGATTTGGGTCAATCTCCACGGCCATCGCCACCCGATCCTTGACCGCGCCGTCAAGAAGCAGCTCGACAAGATCGCCCACTCGACATTTCTCGGGCTCTCGAACCCACCGGCGATTGAGCTCGCCCGTGAGTTGATCCGCATCGCGCCTAAAGGGCTCACCCGCGTCTTCTATTCAGACAACGGCTCAACGGCGGTGGAGATTGCCCTGAAGATGGCCGTTCAGTACTGGCAACAGCGCCATCCCGAAGCGGGCCCGAAGAATACCTTCCTCCATCTGAAACTCGCCTACCATGGAGATACGATTGGAGCCGTCAGCGTCGGCAACATCGCGCTGTTCCATTCCCGCTTCAAGCCGCTCCTGTTCCCAACCCTGGAAGCCGAGCCGCCCCATTGCTATCGCTGCCCGCTGAACCTGACCTACCCCTCATGCCAGATGGCCTGTCTCGACCCCATCGAACAACTTGTTGAACGCCGCCATAAGGATTTGGCCGGTTTCATTATCGAACCGGTGATGCAAGCTGCCGCCGGGATGCTCCCCCAACCGCCCGGCTATCTCAAGCGAATCCGTGAGCTTTGCACGAAATATCACGTGTTGCTGATCGCCGATGAAGTGGCAACTGGCTTCGGACGTACCGGCAAGATGTTCGCCTGCGAGCAGGAAGGGGTCACGCCGGATCTGATGGCCATCAGCAAAGGACTCACCGGCGGCTATATGCCGCTGGCGGCAACTCTGACAACAGATGAGATCTATCAGGGCTTTCTCGGCAGCTACGATGAGTTCAAGACCTTCTTCCATGGCCACAGTTTTACCGGCAACCCTCTGGGCTGTTCCGTAGCGCTCGCCAATCTTAAGGTATTTCGCCAGGGAAAGACGCTCGCTCGACTCTCTTCCACAATCAAGCTGTTCAGCCGATGGCTCGCACCCCTCGCGGCGCTCCCTCAGGTCGGCGACCTTCGTCAGCGGGGACTGATGGTGGGAGTTGAATTGGTCATGGATAAACGGATCAAGACCCCCTACCCACTCAGCGCCAAGGCCGGCCACCGTGTGGCAGCCATCGCCCGATCAAAGGGATTGATCTTGAGACCGATCGGGAATGTCCTCGTACTCATCCCACCACTCTCCATCTCCAAAGATGAATTGAAGAAAACGGTGGAAATTCTCAAGCAATCCATAGAGACTCTGCAAATGGATTTCTCCTCAACCCAGGGTACGCCCAACAACCGGTAGCACGACATGCCTTCCATGAAGACCTGTGATTTTCTCATCATCGGCGGCGGAGTCATCGGCCTCAGTATCGCACGTGAACTCCGAACACGGCGCGGAGATGCCAGCATCCTCTTGATCGAAAAGGAGCCCTCCTGTGGAGCCCATGCCAGCGGGCGCAACAGCGGGGTACTCCACGCCGGGTTCTACTACTCACCCGACAGCCTGAAAGCCAAATTTACACGCCTTGGGAATGAGCGACTCACGGCGTACTGTGAAGAGAAACAGATCTCCCTCAATAAATGCGGGAAGCTTGTGGTCGCTAAAGATGCAGCGGACTTACCCTCACTTGACGAGTTATTCCGTCGAGGCCGAATCAACGGCATTGAACTCCAACCGCTCACAGAAACAGAGGCTAAATCGATCGAACCTCGAATCAAAACGTATCAACGAGCACTGTTCTCCCCCCGCACGTCGACCGTCAACCCTCTCCATGTCGTCAATGCGATGCAACAAGATGCGCTTCGTGAGGGTATTCAGATTCACTGCGGCACAGCCTATCGAGGGCGAGACAACGGGACCGTTCGAACAAACCAGGACCGCATTGCCGCCGGCTATGTCGTGAATGCCGCAGGTCTTTACGCCGATAAGATTGCCATGGAGTATGGCTTTTCTGAAAAATATCGCATCCTCCCGTTCAAGGGACTCTATCTGTACTCTGATGAACCTCCCGGTTCGATTCGCACGAATATTTATCCTGTCCCCGATCTCAGAAACCCGTTCCTTGGTGTTCACTTCACGATCACGGCGGATGGGAAAGCCAAGATCGGCCCGACCGCCATCCCAGCCATGTGGCGTGAAAACTACGACGGGTTTGGGAATTTTGATCTCGGCGAGCTGGTTGAAGTCGCGAGCCGAGGACTCGGGTTGCTGACCGGAGCGGGATTCGACTTCAGACGGTTGGCGCTGGAGGAGATGGCCAAATATTCCAGGAGCAAAATGGTGTCGTTGGCCTCTGTCCTCGCCGAGGGAGTAGACGAACGTAATTATCACAAATGGGGGCGACCGGGCATCCGCGCGCAACTCCTCGACATCACCAAAAAGAAACTCGAAATGGATTTTGTCCTCGAAGGCGACCATCGTTCGATGCACGTGCTGAACGCCGTTTCTCCCGCCTTTACCTGTTCACTCCCCTTCGCCAGCTACGTCTGCGACCATATCGACAAGGCGATCCGCTGACACTGCAGGTTGTTGAAAAATCACTCCAGCTGCGTTCTCGCATCGCTCAGAGGCTCAACGTACAACAAACAGTGCGCCTCGCCTCTTCGCTCGCTGTGGCCTTGTTCGGTGAAGGCCGCGTCTCGGCGCGACGGGGTGGGTGGGTGAGAACGAGGCTCTTTGAACAACCTGCGACTCAGCTAGGACGATCTGGTCAGCACAGACGGACTTCTTCGCCCACGCCAAACTGAAAACAACGTGCCGCACTCTCTTCCTGCAGAAAAATCTCCAAGTTCCCGCCGCTATTGATCAGCGCAGACAGACTCTGACGATGGCCTTGGCTGTAACTTCCGACCAAATCATTGATGATATAGGTTCCGATGTGAATCTCGACAGGTTGTCCCGTCACACCTCGAAATTCTCGAATCTGCCTCGCGGTGATGTTGGAAATAAGATTCCCAAATCGATCGACAGACGCGATCTTTCCAATCAGTACATCCTCGTGCCAGACCGGCATCGCGACGGAACGCCGAATTGGATCCTGGACGGTCGGTCCAAAAAACGACGGCGGGACACCTTTACTCAACCAGGCGGCAGCCGGAGCAAACACATCTCGACCATCAAAGGTCGATCCGGCCGTTTCCAAGCGATACTGTGGGTCGGTGATCTGCCAGACCTTGGCTCCGACCTCCTGTTCCAAAATTTCCGTGAATAACCCGTTATCCGGACCGACGAACAAGAACCCCGCAGCAGACACGAGCAATGCCCGACGTTCGGTCCCGACTCCGGGATCAACGACGGCGACAAAAATCGTTCCTGCCGGAAAGTACCGATAACAGGACTTCAGGAAATACCCGGCTTCCTGAATCTGATGCGACGTGATCTGATGAGAGAGGTCGACAAGCAGCGCGGACGAATTGATCGAGAAAATCACCCCCTTCATGCTGGCGACAAAGCTGTCACGTTCTCCAAAATCCGTCAGCAAGGCGATGAGGGGTCGTGCCTCAGGCACGTCAACATTCCTCGAATTTGATCTCCACGACTTCGTATTCAACCATCTTGACGGGAGTCTTCACCTCGACAAAATCGCCGACACGTTTCCCGATCAAGGCACGACCGACGGGCGACTGCACTGAGATCTTGTTGAACTTCATATCGGCTTCATCTTGCCCGACCAACGTATACTGTTTCTTGGATTGCGATTCCTGCTCAACCACCAATACCGTCGCCCCAAAGACGATGGTCTCGCTGGTGCGCCCGGTGATTTCCACAATGCGCGCGTCGGCGATCTTTCCCTCGAGTTCGGAGATCCGTGACTCAATGAAACCCTGACGCTCTTTGGCGGCATCGTATTCGGCATTTTCACTGAGATCGCCGTGCGCTCTCGCCTCCGCAATCGCCTCGATTACCTTCGGACGCTCGATTTTGCGCAGTCGGACGAGTTCAGCCTGTAACGCTTCAAAGCCTTTCTTGGTGATTGGTGTCGGCATGCTCCGGTTGCTCCTCAACTGGGTTAGGCCTGATGATACTCCTGCAATGTCCGGATCGATAGATCTTTTTTCAGGATCGCCTCGATCGCCATCGCCGCGGCGTGGGCCCCTCGCATGGTCGTGAAATAGGGGATCCCCCGATGGAGTGCTTCTCGTCTGATGGCGAGCGAATCGACATGCGCCGAGGCCGTCCGTACCGTATTGACGACAATGGCCACCGAGCCGTTCTTAATGTGATCAACGATATGCGGTCTGCCTTCGGCCACTTTATTCACGATCTCCACGGGAAGTCCATGCTCTCGGAGATAGCCGGCAGTCCCGCTCGTTCCCTGAATTCGCATCCCCAGTTGACTCAACGCCCTTCCTACTTCGAGCGCAGCAGGACGATCCGATGCTTTCACGCTAATGAACGCCGTTCCCGACGTCGGCAACACAGCCCCGGCCCCCGCCTGGGATTTTGCAAATGCCCATCCAAAATCCTCGTCCAGGCCCATCACCTCTCCAGTCGATTTCATCTCCGGCCCGAGCAGCACATCGACCCCTGGAAATTTATTGAAGGGGAATACCGCCTCTTTGACCGAGAAATGCTCAGGCACCGGAGCCTGTGTAAATCCAAGCTCCTTGAGCGAGCGTCCCATCATCACCTTCATCGCCAGCTTCGCAAGCGGCACGCCGATCGCTTTGCTCACGAACGGAACGGTCCGGGATCCGCGTGGATTGACCTCTAGCACATAAATCGTCTCTCCCTTGACGGCAAATTGGGCATTCATCAACCCGATAACCCCCAACTCCTTGGCCAACCTTCCCATCTGACGCTCGATCTCAATGACAATGGGCTTCTCGAGGGTATAGGGAGGAAGCGAGCAGGCTGAATCACCCGAATGGACCCCAGCCTCTTCAATATGCTCCATAATGCCTGCGACTACCACGGTTTCCCCATCCGATATCGCATCGGCATCGACTTCGATCGCATCGGCCAGGTACTTATCGATCAACACTGGATGATGAGGCGATGCCTTGACCGCCGACCGCATGTATTCCAACAGACCGGTTTCGTCATAGACAATCTGCATGGACCGTCCGCCCAAGACATACGACGGACGCACCATGACCGGATAGCTGATCTGCCCGGCAATCCGCACGGCTTCCTCGACGGATCGAGCGGTCCCGCTCTCCGCCTGACGCAGACCGAGCCTATTCAGCAGTTCACGGAACCGTTCACGATCCTCCGCCAGATCGATGGCGTCAGGACTGGTGCCGAGAATCTTGACACCGGCCTTTGAGAGCGGCAGCGCGAGCTTCAAAGGTGTCTGTCCCCCGAATTGCAACACCACACCAAGCGGCTGTTCCCGATGCACGATATTCAGCACATCCTCATGGGTGAGCGGCTCAAAGTAGAGGCGATCAGAGGTGTCATAATCCGTACTCACGGTTTCTGGATTGCAGTTCACCATGATCGTATCGATCGCTTCTTCCCGAAGCGCCATGGCCGCATGGACACAGCAGTAGTCGAACTCGATGCCCTGTCCGATACGATTAGGTCCTCCACCAAGGATGACGACCTTCTTTCGATCAGACGGCCTTGCTTCGCACTCGTGACCATAGGTGGAATAGAGATACGGCGTCTGAGCCTCGAACTCTGCGGCACAGGTATCGACTCGTTTATAGGTCACACGCCGTTCCCGATGTTCCATGCGTGCCTTCGCAACTATCCCGGCTTCACAGCCCAGCAGGTGAGCAATGCGATCATCCGAAAAGCCGAGTTCCTTGGCGTCCCAGAGGAGTCCTCCGCTCAAACACTCAACCGGGTTGGTCGCATGGCCGACAAGAGCTCGTTCAAAATCTACTAACTGTCTCACCTGATCCAAGAACCAGGGATCGACTTTCGTCGTTGCGCTCAATTCCTCGTCGGTCAACCCCAGACGCATGGCGTCGGCCAGATACCACAGTCGCTCGGGTAATGGCGTGCGTAGTACTCCCTCAAGTTTCTCGATGGCCTCCGAACGATTGAAGCCCGTCGGCACACCGCGATCCAGGCCAAACCGCGATACCAGCCCGTTCAGCTCCAATTCCAACGAACGAATAGCCTTCTGCAACGACTCTTTAAAAGTACGCCCTATCGCCATCACCTCACCGACCGACTTCATTTGGGTCGTCAGGGTTGGATCGGCCCCCTTGAACTTCTGGAAAGCAAATCGAGGAATCTTCACCACGACGTAATCGATGGCCGGCTCAAAGGACGCCTTTGTCACTCCGGTAATATCGTTGGTAATCTCATCCAGCGTGTATCCGACGGCAAGTTTGGCGGCGATCTTCGCAATTGGAAACCCGGTCGCCTTCGATGCCAACGCCGAACTTCGGGATACCCGAGGATTCATTTCAATGACGACCATCTCACCATTGGCCGGGTTGATACCGAACTGGATATTCGATCCGCCCGTGTCGACCCCAATCTCACGAATGATGCGCAGAGCCGCATCCCGCATGTGTTGGTATTCTTTGTCGGTCAAGGTCATGGCCGGCGCCACGGTGATGCTGTCCCCGGTGTGGACCCCCATCGGATCGAAATTTTCAATGGAGCACACGATGACGACATTGTCTTTCAGGTCACGCATGACCTCCAATTCATACTCTTTCCAACCGATCACCGATTCCTCGATCAAGACCTGGCTCACCGGACTCATGGCCAGTGCCCACTCAATCAACCGCTCAAATTCTTCACGATTGTAGGCAATGTTTCCACCGGTACCTCCCATCGTAAAGGAAGGGCGAATGATCGCGGGAAACCCGACGGTCTCCACAATCGCAACGGCCTCCTGCCGATTATGCGCCGTCCCGCTCTTCGGCACACGCAGCCCGATCCGCTGCATGGCCTGCTTAAATGCCTCTCGATCCTCTGCCTTATGGATCGCCTCCGCCGACGCGCCCACAAGGGTGACTCCATATTTCTCGAGCACGCCTCGCTTGACTAAGCCCATCGTGGTGTTTAAAGCCGTTTGTCCACCCATGGTCGGCAGCAAGGCGTCAGGCCGTTCTCGTTCGATGACCTTTTCGACTACCTCCAACGTAATCGGTTCCACATAGGTCCGATCAGCCAGCTCTGGATCGGTCATGATCGTGGCCGGATTACTATTGATGAGAATGACCTTGTAGCCCTCGGCCTTGAGGGCTTTACAGGCTTGAGTACCGGAGTAATCAAATTCACAGGCTTGCCCGATCACGATTGGGCCTGAGCCGATCATCAGAATTGATTGGATATCCGTGCGTTTTGGCATGGTGATCTGCTGACAGTCGTTAACTGGATGGAAGTTCTGGACCAATGACGGGGTGATAGGGAGCCGGAACTGGTCCCTGATTCTCCTGAGTGGCATGATAGTACTTCATAGCCTCAGGGAGCCAGGCTTCGATCTGATTGATACGCGCCAGATCAGACGGATGTGTGGACAAAAACTCTGGAATCGTGTGTTGAGATCGGAAACACACTTTATCGATCATCTGTCTGGGACATCCACTCATTCGCTCCCAAAACGGAACCGCTTCTCGAGGATCGTACCCGGCCTGCGCCATCAGCTTGAGCCCAATGTAGTCGGCTTCTGATTCTTGTTTTCGTCCGAATGGTAACGACACCCCGACACCATAGGCGCTCATCGCCGCAATGGCTGCATCCGGTCTGCCGGCTGCAGCTCCGGCAGCCAACGCACCGACCTGACCAATCGTTTCCAGAATACTCCGGCTATATCGTTCTGCACCATGTCGTTGAAGAGCATGTGCCACTTCATGACCGATCACGGTGGCTAAGCCATTTTCGTTCTTCGTAATCTTCAAAATTCCCGTAAAAACCGCAACCTTTCCACCGGGAAGGGCGAAGGCATTGATCGTGCGATCGTCTCGAATGATGGCAAATTCCCATTGATATTCCGGTTTCTTCGCGACAGCCGCAATTCGATTCCCCACCCTATTGACCAACTCATTCAACTCAGGATCGTCGCTCACCGGTGCTTTTCGAAGCAATTCCCGATAGGCACCGACCCCCATCGCAATTTCTTTTTCCTCGGAAATATAAATGAACTGATCCCGCGCAGTCCCTGGGGCCCTGACACATCCGTTCATTGCCGCGACCAGAGTTCCCACGGACCCCATTGTCAGGAGACTCGAGAGCCCCAGCGCTCTGCGAACACCCCCGAGTAGCAACGTCCGACGACCAACGGGCGTTGCGAGCAATCGGTCGATCTCGTGGTCCGACGGCTGCACCATCTGTCACTCCTACCGCACTCTCCCACTTCATTCTAACACCAGCCACGCCATCGGCATCTTTCTTTTTCCTAAGGCATCCACAGGTACATAAACTGAGGAGTTCCCCCACGCACGACTGTCGCGAGATCGAACTCAGCAAGACTGGCGAGTCCGCTCGGTGCCATCAGCTTCGAATACACGTTGTTCGAGTACTCACCTGGTCGCTGGTACGTCACGACGCGGGCTTCCGTCAGGCCGGCTCGTTTCTTCGCAACCTCAACGGCGTCTTCCAGATAGCCGATCTCATCGACCAAACCGGCCTCCTTCGCTTGCTCCCCCGTATAGATACGACCATCAGCCAGCCGCTTGATCTGTTCCATCTGCAAATTGGAACGGCCCTCCTGCACGATGGTCAAGAATCGCTGATAAAACGAGTCGATCAGCCCTTGGAAGATGGCACGCTCTTCGGTCGTCATGGTCCGAAACGGCGATCCCATATCCTTGCGAGGGCCTGACGTGACAGCCGTTGCATCGACTCCGATTTTCTCGAGCAACCCTTTGGCATTCACCGTGAGCATGATGACCCCGATACTCCCGGTAACGGATGACGGATGTGCCAATACCCGGTCGGCAGCGGCTGCAATGTAGTAGCCCCCCGAGGTCCCAAGATCCATGATGGAGGCAACAATGGGAACCTTGCGATTGGCTTTGAATGTCTGTAACTCGTGATAAATGATATCCGAGGCCGTGACCGTTCCTCCAGGCGTGTTGATGCGCAACACGACGGCCTTGATCTGTTCATCCTTCGCAGCCCTGGTCAGTTGCTCCTTCACGCTTGCAATCATACTGGAGGTCGGTCTGAATCCGTCTTTTTCCTGCGAGCTGATCATTCCCGATATCTCAACCAACAGCACCTTGGCCTTTCCGCTTCCGTCGACCTGCATTTCCTGTAACGGTCCAGGGCCGGGGAACAACGGAAAATTGAAGGTACAGCCGGACAACAGAAGTCCAATCATCCCCACCACAATAGGATTACGCATAATGGTTCTCCATACGCCGCACAAATTCACCGAACAAGTAGGCAGCATCGTGCGGTCCCGGTGCTGCCTCCGGATGGTATTGGACCGAAAAGACCGGATGCTCAAGTGAAGCCATACCTTCAACCGAGCAGTCATTCAAACTGACATGCGTCACGGCAAGTTGTCCATATCGCGTATCGATCACAGGCGACACCTTGGGTATGTCAACGAGCACCGGTTCAGCCTGCACGGCGAAATTATGGTTCTGTGAGGTGATTTCCACTTTTCTTGTTCGAAGATCCATCACGGGGTGATTCGCTCCATGATGGCCGAACTTCAACTTGTAGGTCTTGAGTCCAAACGCGAGGCCAAGGATCTGATGCCCCAAGCAGATCCCGAAGATGGGGTAGCGACCAATCAGTTGTTCCACCGCCTTCGCCGCATACGGAACGCCCTCCGGGTCTCCCGGACCATTCGAAAGAAATACTCCATGAGGCTTGAGAGCCTCAATTGCTTGGGCAGACGTGGCGGCAGGAACGACGGTCACATCACATCCAACATCGACCAATCGTCTTAGGATGTTGTATTTGATGCCAAAATCATAGGCAACAACCCGCCAGCGTGCACCGCTTCCTGCTTCTTCACCGTTTGGCCATGGTGCCCAATCACCGGTCCCGGTCGTCCAATCGTAGGAATGCGCACAGGTCACTTCAGCAGCAAGATCTCGCCCGACGATACCGGGTGCCTGTCTGGCTCGCCCAATCGCCCGTTCATGGTCGAGGTCAAGATGCGTGATACAGCCTTGTTGCGACCCATGCTCGCGCAAATGCCTTGTCAACGCCCTGGTATCGATCCCCTCAATGGCGACAACGTGAGTCTCTACCAACGATTCGTGAAGGGTCTGCTTGCCTCGCCAGTTACTGACCAATCGGCTCGCTTCACGCACGACAAACCCTTCGGCCCAGGCTCGACGGGACTCCACATCTTCCGGCGTCACGCCATAGTTTCCGATCTGTGGACAGGTCATCGTGATGATCTGTCCCTTATAGGACGGATCACTCAGTATTTCCTGGTAGCCGGTCATGGCCGTGTTAAACACGACTTCACCGACCGTTTCACCCTCATAACCAAGAGCACGGCCTTCAAACACCGTCCCGTCTGCCAATGCCAAGACTGCTTTTTTCACGATTGTCTTCCGTCGTAGTCCATCACGTGTTTTGCTCTGATCCCAACAAGCAGAAGGCCCAATGCCAAGTTGACCATGTACAGCGATCGGATCGGTAACAGCACGCGGAAGAATGCCTCGAACGCGGCTTTCTTGACTCCCTCATCCTTTGTTGCAAATGCCTGCGCTTGAAGCGCCGCTGCATCAGGATGCAACACCAGAATGATCACCCCCGCGATCACCACCATCATGGCCAACACAATGATCTCGCTCGCACGAACCATCACACGAGGCTCACCGCTCCACCATCGGCCTAACAATGCCACAGTGAGAATGCCGCTGGCCCCTATGATGAACCGATGATACCCTTCAAACGCACGCGTCAAAAACAGCCCTCCGGAGTCTTGTCCTCCGAACGTATTGAATACCGCCGGAATCACCGCACCGCTCAGCACAATCATCCCCCCGACCCACACCGCGAGGGCTACCCCCTCGAGCGTAAGACAACAGATCATCCCCCAACGTGGCATGCGCCGCACGGCACTACCGCTCCACGGGGCTGGCCTCGAATACCACACGGCCGCCTACGATCGTAGTCTGTACTAGCCCTTTCACTTTCCATCCGACAAACGGCGTGTTTCGGCTCTTGGATCGGAATTTTGCCGGATCGACCTCCCACTGTTCATGCTGATCCACAATGGCGACATCGGCGTCCGCACCCACCGCCAATGTGCCTTTTTTGAGTCCGAACGCAGCGGCCGGAGCGGAAGTGAGCTTCTGAACGGCTTGTTCGAGTGATAAGACCCCTTCTTCCACCAATCCCAACGTGAGCGAAAGCGCGGTCTCAAGTCCGACAATTCCAAACGGAGCCTCAGTAAAATCTTGCTGTTTTTCCTGAGTCGCATGGGGAGCATGATCCGTTGCGATCACATCAATCGTCCCGTCACGCAGCCCTTCCTTGATCGCCTGGACATCGGTCCAGGTCCGCAAGGGCGGATTCATTTTGGCATGGGTATTGTAGCCGCGCACGAGCTCTTCGGTCAGCGTAAAATGGTGTGGACAGGCCTCCGCTGTCACACGAATCCCGCGGGCTTTTGCCTCCCGAACCATTCGCGCCGACCCAGCGGTGCTGATATGTGCCAGATGCAAACGAGCCCCCGTCAACTCAGACAGCGACAGATTGCGCGCCACCATCACATCTTCGGCTGCTGCAGGGATACCGGGCAATCCAAGCTCGGTGGAAATCAACCCCTCGTTCATGCAACCGCCTTCGGCGAGATGGAGATCCTCGCAGTGATCAACCACGGTCAGGTCAAACGCCGACGCATATTCCATCGCACGACGCATTACCAAACTGTTCATCACAGGTTTCCCATCATCGGAGATCGCCACACAACCGGAACGCCGCAAGTCACCGATTTCGGCCAGTTCCTTCCCTTCAGATCCTTTGGTGATCGCCCCGATCGGCAACACATTCGCGAGACCAGCCAGCCGAGCCCGTTCCAAAATAAACTCAGTCACGGCTTGATTGTCGTTCACCGGACTTGTATTGGGCATGCAGCAGACGGTCGTAAATCCACCGGCCACTGCCGCTGCGCTACCGCTTTGAATGGTTTCTTTGTATTCAAATCCCGGCTCCCGAAAATGCACGTGCAGATCGACAAATCCCGGCACAACAAGTTTTCCCTCCGCCTGAATCGTGCGACTGCCGGCGGGAGCAGACAGCTGGGGAGCCACAGCCGTAATCTTCCCCCCATCGATGAGCACGTCGGCCATTCCGACAAATCGACCTGGATCGATGACCCGACCACCTTTAATCAAAATCGACACGATACGCCCTTTCTACGATTTTTCAGAATCTGCTGCTCTCATGATCCGTCACGTCACCCTCTGTGTTCAAGCTCCGCTAATCGTTCACCCACTCGACCGATCGCCGGATCATCAGCTTCACGAACTGGTTCCGGACATGAGGTACAAAATCCCCATCCGCACCGCCACCCCATTCGCGACTTGGTCTAAAATCACGGACGATAAACTATCGGCTACATCCGGAGCGATCTCTACCCCTCGATTAATGGGGCCGGGGTGCATCACGATGGCAGCGGAGTCAGCGAGCCGCACACGCTCAGCGGTGAGCCCGTAGAGTCTCGAATATTCTCGGATTGAAGGAAACTGTGCGCGACCCTGCCGCTCTAGTTGAAGCCGCAGCATCATGATGACATTCACGTCGCGCAGACCTTCATCCATATTGTGGCATACCTTCACTCCCAGCTTTTCGACACCCCATGGCATCATCGTCGGAGGCCCCACCACTCTGACCTCGGCGCCGAGTTTGACGAGCGCATAGATATTCGAACGAGCCACACGACTATGCGACACATCGCCGACAATCGCCACGCGCAACCCTCGAAAATTCATCCCACGTTGCCGAATCGTATAGAGATCGAGCAACGCTTGCGTGGGATGCTCATGCCATCCATCGCCTGCATTGATGACAGATGATTTCACTCCCTGAGCCAACGCTTCGGCGGCGCCCGCCGAGGAATGACGCAATACGATAATGTCCGCCTGCATCGCTTCGATATTTCTCGCCGTATCAAGCAGCGTTTCTCCCTTCACCACACTACTGGAGGAAGGTGCAAAGTTAATCACATCGGCGCTCAGCCGCTTGGCGGCCAATTCAAAGGACGTCCGCGTCCTCGTGCTTGGCTCAAAGAAGAGATTGACGACAGTCTTCCCTCTCAGCGCCGGCACTTTCTTGATTTCACGCCCCGTCACTTCCTTAAAGGAATCGGCGGTATCGAGGATGAGCGTGATCTCATCGACCGCCAGCGGGGCGAGGCTCAACAGATCTTTGCGCTTCAAGCTCATGGAACCCTCCATTCCATGACCATCATCCTGCCTTCAAAATGACCACCCGATCATGCTCTCCATCCTCTTCCAACAACACCTGAACCTGTTCATCTCGAGAAGTCGGCAGATTTTTCCCGATGTAATTGGCCTTGATCGGTAACTGCCGATGCCCTCGATCAACCAACACCGCCAACTGAATCTCCTCCGGACGCCCTAAATCCATGAGCCCATCCATCGCGGCTCGTATCGTTCTTCCCGTAAACAGGACGTCATCAACGAGCACAACGATCTTGTTCGCCATATCGAACGGCACCGACGTTTTTCTCAGAATCGGCTGGTTCTTCCGGAGCGCCAAGTCATCTCGATACAACGTAATATCTAATTCCCCGATGGGAATCTGAACGCTTTCGATGCCGTGAACACGTTTGGCAAGCCGGTGCGCAAGATAGACACCGCCGGTTCGAATCCCGACCAGCGCAAGGTTTGTCACACCCTTGTTCCGCTCCAGGATTTCGTGCGCAATGCGGGTCAAGGCTCGGGCAATATCCCCGGTATCCATGATGAGCTTTTCATCTTTCCGTTCGAGGGGCTTGTCCATATCAGCGGTCATAGCAACAACAAGCTGTCAGTCTGCAGCGCTTGGCCATCAGCCATCAACTCGGAAGAGAACTACCGGCTGACCGCCGAATGCTGAGAGCGAGCCCTGTTTTTAGACATAAAAAAACCTCCTCACCAGGAATAGCGAGAAGGTCGATTGAAAACCAACTTGAGTCTGAAAACGATCCACTGCGCAATTCCTTGCTCGCCTCACTGGATGAGCATTAAAGGTTTCGCCATCCTACTGAGTCAGTGGCGCTCTGTCAAGATTCTAGGAATGGTGCCTTTCGCCTGTCCGGCTCACAAAATAAGAATGACGACGAAGATCCCCTCACGCAAGAGGCTATCTGGTCAGGAGCATGCATGTATTGTCGGTAGGCACCTGCGCTAATTATGAGAACTCAAACAAGCGAGTCCTGTTCGATGAATCGTTTGTCTCGTCGATGCTTCCAGATTGGATTTCTATACCTAAGCCCACAATCAGTGCTAGCCTCTCACGATGTCGTCGCACGTGGCTTGGTCCTGATACTCGCGGCGCTTCTTAAGGGCGGCAAAATCATGCTCGATGGGATTGAGGTCGGGAGAATAGGGCGCGAGAAACAGTAGGGTCGCGCCCGTCGCTGCGATGAGGTGCACCGTTTCGGGTGAGGTATGAAACGCGGCGTTGTCCATGATCACAAGGTGGTGGGCATTCAGCCGAGGGCACACGCCTCGTCTTCAGCCAGGCGTTGAAGATACTCGCATCGCACATCCCATCAAACAGCAAGGGTTCTGCCAGTCGCCCCTCCATGCAAGCGGCAAGGAGCGACGTGCGGGCCGGCGATGTCCCGAGACCAGACCACCCACTTGGTAGGAGGTAACCTTGTTTCACCATGACGAATCCAGCGAAGGCCTCCTTGCCGAATGAAACAAGACCACCAGCTTCTCCGACTATCATTCGCGGGAAATAGTTCTTGGAGCCTGGAGCACACTAATGCCGTCCGACCAAAGCGTCTCAGGATCTTTATTGAAGATATCGAACGTGCTGGATGACAACACACCCCATGAGCCTTGTCGCATCTCATAGTCGAGTTGCCCCGGGGCCCATGCGGCAAAACCAGCAAAGGCACGGAAAGCTTCATTCGGCTTGAGACTAGCGATGACCCGTTCTAGCACCATCGGTGTCCCCACATAAATTCCATTCGCAATATGCCGCGCATCGGGCAAGATCTGCCTGAGTCGGAACAGCAACACCAATTGTGTGCGCTCGACCGGTCCTCCTCCAAATAATCGGTGGTTGGTCTGCTTCAACACCGGAAGATCCTGCAACACTTCTGCTAACAGTACATTCGTAGGACGGTTCAAAATGAGGCCGATGGTCCCACGAGGCCCATGTTCAACAATGAGCAGAACGGTGTGGGTGAAGTTGGGATCCTCCAATGATGGGCTTGCGACCAAGAGCGCCCCTTTGTGAACCGGCAAGGGCATCAATTCCTGCTGAGCCATGACCGAGAGCGATGGCAGGACCAGCATGCCCCCTAGACATAAAACAGCCCACAGGATTTGTTTCATGGAAGCGCTCACATCGTTCCACAGTGTCGGAGTACGTCATCACCATGGAGATACAACTATCGCACCACAAAAGGCTACGACCCTCGATACGGCGTGTCAACTGCAAGTGGAACGCAACGGGCGGTTATAGAAACAGGCAACCGCCCGAGGAATGAGTCCTCACACTGGTCTCAAAGGAACAGGTCGGACATGAATAACCCGTCTGCCACTACTATGAGCCGAGTTAGGAGTGATCCAGACCGAGAGAGAACATCCGTACTCAGCGTGGACTTGATACACTATCGGCGATTCAACACGTCTGCGAGCACAGAAAAGTGAGCCTGACCATTCCGCACCACAGGATCGGATAGATACCCTTCCATCTCAGGGATGCACAGCCTGTTCCCACATCATACGACCTGTCATCCTCGGCATGGTTCAACACCATCGCATGGTCCAGTTATCGTGTGTACGTGACTCAGGTGAGTATGCTGGATCACCAACCAGTGAATCGCGTATGCTAGATGAGGTCACTCTGCTGTGCTATAACACAACCGACTGCCGTTTGTGAGCCACTATTGGGATTGCGAAAAGGAATCTTACTTATGACCACCGGCTTGCGCTATATTCTCGCCGCCACCATCATCGGAAGTCTACAAGGATGCATCGATCCACCCAAATCTCCTTATGTTGATGTGCGAGATACCACATCACGAATCGATGAGTCCCGGTCGGCTGCAGAACAAGGGAGCGCCGAAGCGCAATACAATCTTGGCATACGATATGAGAATGCTCGTCCGGCAGACCATCGGGAAGCCGTACGGTGGTACCGCATGGCGGCTACTCAGCGGCACGTTGGAGCATTTTATCGGCTTTGCGTGCTATCGGACATCGGCCGGGGGATACCTCAGGATTATCAGGAAGCGCTCCGGTGGTGCCGTCTTGCTGCAGACCAAGGACATGGAGCCGCGATGTTTCTCATCGCCACCCACTATGAACAAGCACGAGGCGTTCCTAAGGACCTCGTACAAGCCTACCTGTGGTATAACCTCGCCGCAGCCAATGGCCATGAAGCCGGCGCAAAATGGCGGAATCGACTAGGGCACGACATGACACCGGCTCAGATTGCTCACGCACAATTTCTCACACGGAATTGGAAACCGAAAGGGCAAGAACCGCCTCAAGAGTAATCATCAGAGAGCCGTTCAATCAGACTCCTGCTTGACTCATGGATCGAATACTCTGTCCCTCCGTTCATCCAACGACCAAGTTTACGGTCAACCGAGCTCAAATTTCCTCAATACGCCTCCACTCATTCCATCCTTGAACTCCAAGGCATGCGCTGAGTAGGATACATCTCGTAGGGTTCACTGCACCAACGATGTCAGTACAGTCACACCATCACAGGAGCTCTTTATCGACCAGCATGTTGCTTCCGCTGATCGGTCTACTCACGCTGTACGGATTTTCATCAAGTTGTATCTCTCCTCCCCAACCTCCGTCTCAATCACTTTCGAGTGGGCCAGCAGTGAATGAGCTCCTCACGCGCGCGCAGAGGGGCGAGGCGGAAGCCCAAAACCAGTTGGGCATCCACTACAGTGAAGGCCAAGGGCTTCCACAAAACTATCAGGAAGCAAAGTATTGGTTTAAGAAAGCGGCAGACCAGGGCCATGCCGGGGCACAGGTCAATCTTGGCACACTCTACTCGTTAGGACAGGGGGCTCCGTTCAGCGACCCAATGGCCTTATTTTGGTTTCAGAAAGCAGCAGACCAGCGCAATGCGTTGGCCTTCGCTAAACTTGGCATGATGTACGAACGAGGACGAGGGGTCTCACAAAATCTTGTGGAAGCTCACATGTGGTACAATCTCTCGGCGGCCTACGGTGAGAAACGAGCCGCTGAGTCCCGCAACACCTTAGCCAAACACATGACGGCTGAACAAATCGCTGAAGCTGAAGCACGAGCCAAAAAATGGATGCCGGCTCGACGATAACCTCTTCATTACACGGTACATCGCACCGATGGGCCGCACTCGACTGAGTTAAAAAATTCCGGCTTGTTTCTGCAGCCAACGAACATATTTTACGATCTCGTCCACCTCTTCAGGCTTGACGGCGTCGATCTTTGGCATGTCGCCAAATTGCCAATGATGAGCCTTGACCCCATTGGCTGCCGCCCGTTGGAAGGCCACATCTCCGTGATGGTTCGGCTCATAGACCTTATGAAGGAACGCTGGACCTTGGTTCGTTCCGACTCCGCCAACTCCATGACATCGGGAACAGTGTGCCGTGAACTTCTGCTCTCCCTCACGAAACTCGACCGGAGCTGTAGAGCCGGTTCCCGGTGCGTTTGGTTCCACTCCGCTCTGGCTGCACGCCGGGGCAATCCCAAGCATCAAGATTACTGAACTGAGTAACGCCACTTGTAACGACCTCATAGAAATTCTCCACCTGTTTCCAGAAAATTATCCCTCAAGATACCGCATAGGGAATTGGATCCACAACTCCCGCCTCCGCAAACCCTCGCCGTCGAATGAGACAGCTGTCACACCGTCCGCAAGCCACTGCACCCGCGGGATCATAGCAACTGTGCGTGAGGTGAAGTGGCGCATGGAGATCCAGGCCAAGCCGTATGATCTCTGCCTTGGTCATTCGCAAGAGAGGTGCTCGAATTTCAAAGCGCCCACCCATCATCCCCAGCTTGGTTCCGATTTGTAACGTTGCTTCCACGGCCTTGATGAACTCCGGACGGCAGTCAGGGTAACCAGAGTAGTCCACCACATTAGCCCCGAAATAAATCACTGAGGCACCCACCACCTCCGCCTGCGCGGCTGCGATGGAGAGGAAAATCAAATTTCGACCGGGCACATAGGTCACCGGCACATCGCGGCTACGGTCGGAGTCACAACGATCTTTGGGAACCGGGAAATCCCCCGTGAGAGCGGACCCACCGATTGCCTGCAAATCAACAGGCACCACCAAATGATGTTCAGCCTCCAGAGCACAGGCCACCTGCTTCGCCCGCTCAATCTCCACAGCATGGCGTTGCTGGTAGGCAAGGGTCAACAAATACAACTCATAACCGGCTTGTCGGGCAACAGCCGCCGTCACGGTGGAATCCAGACCACCACTGGCAAGTACAACAGCTCGTTTCAGAAGCTGCCCAGTCATAGGCAGAAGACGGTGCGGGAGGATGCGGCAGGAGACAGAATTAGAAACCTAGTCGCGATCTTCTTCTCGTTCGATTTTCTCCAGCAACTCGGCACGTGATTGGCACTCCACGCACAGTTTGGCAAAAGGGACCGCTTGGAGCCGCCTCTCGCTGATTTCGATTCCACACTCCGCACAAATTCCATAGGTCCCCTCGTGCAGACGCGTGAGAGCTTCATCAATTGACTGCCGACGGCGATTGCGCATCTCCATCAAGGAAATACCCAGCTCACGCTCAAGATCCATCAGTGCCTGGTCTCCGACATCGCGCGCCGACTCCAAGCGTCGCTGCTGATCTTCAGTCAGCGATTGCCCCAGACTCCCTTCGATCTCCTTGATAATTTCTTGGCGCTTACCAAGGAGCATTTTATGAAGCACTTCCTGTCGCTGTTCACGTGCTTCTCGCTCTTTTACGGTTTCTTTCGGCCGCACAGGTCCTTCATCGACTTCGACCGATGGTTTCGCCGTAGCTGCCATACCAGCCGCTGCCGGTTGAAGCTTCTTGGTGATCGGCTCAACCGACTTCGGTTTCAGCTCGCCCTTCTTCTTCACCTGTCCCTTCGTCACCATAGTGATGCATGCTCCACAGTTAGGTCGTTTAGAAGGCTAAAACCTGGCTTCTCACTCATGGCCCGCGTTCCCTTTAACAAGAGGAGATTGAACGATACACCCCATTCCTCTTCACGGATACGTGATAGTCGAATGCACGTCGTACCCACCGAGTTTCTCGCGCCCATTCAGGCTCTTCAGTTCAACCAAGAAATCAAGTCCGACAATCGTTCCTCCCAGCTGCCGGACGAGATTCACCGTCGCTTCCGCTGTCCCTCCCGTTGCCAGAAGATCGTCGACGATCAGTACATGCTCTCCGAGCTCAATCGCGTCGCGGTGGATTGCAAGACTGCTGTTGCCATACTCAAGGTTATATTTGACCTCATAACAATCAGCAGGAAGTTTTCCGGGTTTACGAACCGGAACGAATCCGGCTCCAAGCCTTGCCGCAAGAATACCGCCGAAGATGAACCCTCGAGACTCAATACCGACGACCTTCCGGATCCCTCGATCTTGGTACCGAGCCGTCAATTGATCGGACAGACTTCGAACAGCGGCAGGATGCTTCAACAAAGTCGTGATGTCATAGAAGAGAATACCGGGCTTTGGAAAGTCCGGCACTTCGCGGATAAGCGCTTGATAGTTGACAGTGGTCACGAAATCTAGAGCAGATCTGCCTGTGTCATGGTTTTTCGCTCAATGGTATGACGAAGACGTGCAAGCGCGGCCATTTCGATCTGACGAACACGCTCTCGAGTCAACCCCATGGTCCGCCCAATCTCTTCCAACGTCTTCGCTTCTCCTCCATCAAGCCCGAACCTCGACACAATAACAGTTTGCTCTTTTTCTGGCAACTCCCTCACCCAAGCCATAAGTTCCGCTCGGCGCCGAACCCCATCGGCGGTTTCGTCAGGGGACAGCCCCGTCGGATCCTCGATCACATCACGAAGAAACGTATCCGTGCGATCATTGAGCGGACTATCGAGTGAACAAGTCGTGCGGACCAACTGCTTCAGATCCAAGACCTCCTCTTCCGAGGTCTTCATCTTGATCGCAACTTCCGCAGCTCTCGGTTCGCGCCCGAGGGCCTGTACCAATTGCTCAGTGCGATTTAAATAGCGATTCAGCCGTTCCACTACATGGACAGGGAGTCGAACCAGTTTTCCTTGATTGATAATCGCACGTTCAATGTACTGCCTGATCCACCAGGATGCATAGGTGCTAAACCGAAACCCTCGCTTATAGTTGAATTTCTCGACTGCTTTAATCAGCCCGAGATTTCCTTCCTCGACGATATCCGAAAACGGAAATCCTCGATGCATATACCGCTTCCCGATGCTGATCACCAGGCGCAGATTGGATTCGATCATGTGTTGACGAGCTCGCTCATCGCCGGCCATGACGCGTTTTCCAAGTTGCTGCTCTTCTTTGAATGTCAGCAATGTCGATCGACGGACTTCGCGCAAATAACTCTTGAGCGTATCAAGGCCTTCCGCTCGACCTGTTTCTCGCTCACTCTCCTCTGGAAAACTTCCAGACTCAGAGGCACCCGTCTCATCCTCCAGATGTCTTCGCGCCTCACTCGTCTCGAATTCCTCGTTATGTTGCCGACTCATAGCTCCTCAGCAAGGCCTAATACCAAATCTCAAACACGGAATACCGCCCAGTCGCTGTTCCCCACTCCGTCTCAATCTTCATCACTCGAGCAGCGGCAGGACCGATCCGTAGCTGACGCTCAAGCATTTCGATCCCAGCCTTCTGGCCCTCAACCTCGAGCTCGACTCGACCATCGGGAAGATTACGCACGCCGCCGAACAGTCGAAGATCTGAGGCGACTCGTGCCGCAAAGGCACGAAACCCCACCCCTTGTACACGACCATGCACAAGGACACGGGCCCACACCGACAACTCATCGGCAGGTTGATTCATCTGCCTCCAGCCAAACCCTACATCCGACGAGGCCCTACGGCTCCGCTCTGCGGATACTCTCACACCTCTTCAGGGGCGTCACGCGTTTTACAAAATCTACTCCCAGACTATGTCGTCATAATGCCGAGACTTCTTGAGGTTTTCATTTCCACCAAAGACAACAGAACGGACCAAGAACGGGAACGGACGACCTAAAAAAGAGGTTCTCTCGACTACTCCACCAACAAACCAGTGCCAGATGGTATGTAGAGAAGTAACCCTTTGATTTGAATGTAGGATCATTATGACAGACGATAACTATCCGGCACCCCACTGACAGGGACACTGATGCACGTCGCATGGAGTTTCCTCTCAATCGTCGAACGATCAAAAAGAGAGATGTTCAGCCGACTGTGGCCCGAATAGCGCCATTAACAGACAACTGACGCGAATGATCCTGGCGCTGGTTGTGAGTGAATGAGGAGAGAAGAACCGACCGTACACGGGGCACTGTGATAGTTGAAGAGGATGCCCCTGATCAAGGATGCTTGGTTTGGTCGGGGCGAGAGGATTTGAACCTCCGACCCCTGCGTCCCGAACGCAGTGCGCTACCGGGCTGCGCTACGCCCCGACAAGACCGAGCACTCAACCGAGGGTGTGATTGTCTTACAAGAGAGGGGTAAAAGGCAACCCATGCGATTCCGCCACACCTGAATGTGTCACTTTTCCCTCTTTCAAGTTGACCCCCTTAGCCAAACCGGGGTCGGAGCGAATAGCCCGCTCCACCCCTTCGGAGGCAAGGCGGAACAGATACGGCATAGTCGCATTGGCGAGAGCATAGGTGGATGTGCGAGGAACAATTCCGGGCATGTTGGCTACACAATAATGGATCACCCCCTTCAGTAAATACACTGGGTCAGAATGGGTCGTTGGTCGAGTTGTCTCGATACAGCCGCCCTGATCGACTGCGACATCGACGATCACGGAACCTGGCCTCATCTGTGAAACCAGCACACGCGACACCAGCTTGGGGGCCTTGGCGCCTGGAACAAGCACCGCGCCAATCACCAGATCTGCCGAACAGACGGCTTCTTCAATGGCAGCAGGACTCGCAGCACGGGTGACAATGCGCCCGTGATACTGATCATCAAGGACACGCAACCGCTCAATATCGAGATTGATCACCGTCACCTGCGCTCCTAACCCCACAGCCATCCGCACGGCAGAAGCTCCGACAATTCCAGCTCCTAGGACCACCACTCGGCCCGGTTCCACACCTGGAACCCCTCCCAACAAGACTCCGCGTCCCCCATGAGTTTTCTCAAGATAGTGCGCGCCGATCTGGATCGACATCCGACCCGCAATTTCACTCATCGGCCTGAGCATAGGAAGACTCCCATCCTTGGCCTCAGTTGTCTCATAGGCAATCGCAGTAACTTTTCGGCCGAGTAACTCTTTCGTGACATCCGGATCAGCAGCGAGATGCAAGTACGTGAACAAGACGTGACCGGGACGAAATAGGGCACATTCAGACAGCATCGGCTCCTTGACCTTCAGAATCAGCTCCGCCTTTTCGAATACCTCAGCCTTTGAATTCGCGATCGTGGCGCCGACCTTACGGTACTCATCATCCGTAAACCCACTCCCCACACCAGCTGATGGTTCGATCCAAACTTCGTGTCCCTTTTCGCACAAGCTCGCAGCACTATCTGGCGTTAGGCTGACTCGATACTCATGATCTTTGATTTCCTTTGGAACGCCGATCACCATGCTGACTTCCCCTCCCCTTGACTAGGCACCGCGACACCCATCACTCATTATACCTCAGACCTCTGGGCCTCATCCCGATCAGATACTGTTTTTGAAATCTCCATGATCCACAGACCATGGACAGTCGGAAAGTCATGTTGTAAGATGCGTTCGCCGTTGTGAGGAGGCAGACATGGACGCCTGGAATCACTCCTGTCAGTCCTGTGGATCCCCTAGTAGCCCACTGACTAAGTTGTCGCTGGGGAAAGATTTTTTTGGACGCCCTTATGATCGTTTGTCGCCATCGTCAGATCAAAACCCACGGTGGTACTGTACATCCTGTTCCTTGCACAAAGACTTCCAGCGAGATTTTCGCGACATCCTTTCTGAATTCGATAAATTGCGATCCGGGTTTGTTTCTGAACTGTCCAAAGCTGACGAATTTCGACGAGCCTCGTTGCGATTACATGAAATCATGACGATTCTAAACGCACCTCAACAAACATCTCAGTTCCTCAATAACCGAGACGTCACCGTCCTGATGGAACGGCTCAATACCTTGACGATGCCTGTCTAGCGAACACGTCTATGCCACCGTTTCAACGACATATTTTCGTATGCACCAACCAGCGTCCGAAGGATGATCCGCGTGGTTGTTGTGCCAATTTAGGATCTGAAAAGCTTCACGCCTATTTCAAGAGCGAAGCCAAACGACTCAATCTAAAAGGTGTCGTCCGAGCCAACAAAGCAGGCTGCCTGGATCATTGTGAACTCGGTCCGAGCGTGGTGATCTACCCTGAAGGCGTCTGGTATTGGGTCGGATCAGAAGCTGACGTGACTGAGATCATGGAACGCCATGTTCTCCGAGGGGAGATCGTGACCCGCTTGCTCATGCCAGACCATCCGGTTCCTCAGCAGCTCATTCCGCTCAAGCAGCCGTAGACGGTCCCCATCACCCCTTATGCCCACTGAAGACAAATGGAAGGCCAATATGGAAAAGGTGGCCTTCACTAAACACTTTCCAGGGCTCACACTGAACTGGACACTCTGTGAAGGTAAGACCATCGAGCACGTGATCCCGTTGAGTGGGAAACCGGACGCTTCGGTGATAGTGTTTACGGACGGTTCGTTTACCATCGCTCCGCCATTGGCACCGGAGCCATGGGAGTTGGGCCAGGCCTTGCTCGATGCGAGGCAACACCTAGAACCCAAACACCAAGCAGCGTATCAGGAGTATGACCGGCTGGTAATGCAAGACAGGGAAGCGCTTCGCTCGGCTCGGCTGGAAAAAATCATCGGCGCCATTCAAAATAATTTGGAGCAAATTCCGGAGCTCAAGAATCGGTTGAAAGAACTTGTCAAGGAATGGAAGTGAGTAGTCTACCCAATAAGAATATGTTCGAGATCTTCTCGCAAGGTCTCTTTGAAGGAGTGAAGCCCATGTTGGTCATTCGTGATCATCTCGTCCGGCATCCGGACCGTTGTACCCACCAGGCCGTCTGTGTTCCGATCTGCCCGACCAGCGCCTGGCTCTCGACACCTCCCTATAAGTTCGATCCCTCCCGCTGCCTTGAAAGCTGTCGGCTCTGCCTCGACGCTTGCCCATCACAGGCGATCTACGCTGTGTTCAAGAAAGGCGACAAACTATTGGAACCGCAAAAAAAGTAGGATGGAGAGTAGACTGGAAGATCAGACGATCTGCTTGCGCAAATGCCCCCAATAGGCGGTCCCGGCGTATCCGCAGGCAACAGTTCCCGTGGTCATGGCCATAATTTGATAGACCTTGCTGCGTGGAATCTTCACCTTCACCGCATGACTCAAAAGGTCCGGAGAACTCATGACAAGCTTGAGCGATTCTCCAGCGGAGAGGATCGGCCACATACAGGCCAGCCGTAACCGCGTTTCATGGCGTGGTATCGCCATCGTATAGGCCCACCCCTGATCCAGGTGTTCCAGTGCGAGACGAACAAGCTTGCTCAACACAGGTCTGAAGTGAGGGAGGTTATCCTGATGCAAAAGATCGTGGGGTTTGAGTCCGACTTCGGTCAGCATCGTTTCAGGAATGTAGCATCGCCCCTTCTGAAGATCGTGAGCGATATCTTTGACGATGTTCGTCAGCTGCAGCCCCTTCCCGAACCGCACCCCTCGCTCAGACATCTGTTGCACATCCCAATCCGCGAGGGCCTTGCGATGGGCACACATCACGGCTGTCCAGAACTCGCCGACACAGCCGGCCACCGAGTAGGTATAGCGGTCTAGATCATCAACGGTCTTGAGCGCAGTCAGTTCGTCAGGAGCGGCACCGGGAAACGTATTGAGATCCATCTCCATTCCCTGCGTCAGCGTGACTATCACGCGCCGAATCCGATGCTGGTCGTCCAATGAGCAGGACAGAAATAGTTGGAAACACTCATCCAACCGTTCCAGCAGGATCCGCTCCGCCGAATCGTGTTGCACCGACCCAACAGCCTGTTGAATAGACCGAATCTGCTCCCAGTCGAGATGCTCGCTGACAAATTGCTCCCTGAGGCGGTGAAGAAAACCAAGTCGACGCGGTCTATCGATGAGTTCGGTATCGGCAATGGTATCGGCAGCCCGGGCAAAGAGATACGCGAGCCCTACCTGATCACGCACATTTGCAGGCACCACTACTAACGTCGTGTAAAACAAGCGTGAGACCTGTTTCAGAAGGTCACGGAGCAACGTTTCCTTTTTGGACGAGTCGATCGCCTGGAGGTGAGCCATCACGTGATTCCCGGTATGCCTTCCATGCCGGTGAGCCCAAAAGACATTTCACTGAAGATCATGAGCAATTTCTAACAGGAACCACCGGAAAGGGTCAACTTTCCATTGTACTTTCATCGACTTCCAGCACCTTGACTTTCATCAAGACATTCTTATTTGTTGAAAACAACGGCCTTTGAATACTGCGACTCTATAAAATGGTTTGTGTATAATGTTGGCTGTTCCATGTTCAGGTTTTGAAATGACTGCATAGGCGAAAGCTTATTGCGAAGGAGGATATCCATGAAGTGGCTCAAAGGTATTGGCCTGTTTCTGATTGCAAACTTTCTCATCTTTATCACGCTGTCATTCACCGCCAATCTCTTAATCAATACCGTATTGCCGGCATTTGGGATTGACGTCCGTGGAGTATTCAACCAGCAACTGCTGGTTTTCTCATTGGTCATCGGGTTCGGCGGGGCATTCATCAGCTTGGCCTTTTCTAAGCAGATGGCTCGCGCCATGCTGAGCTGTCAACAGATCACCCAACCCCGATCGCATGCCGAACTCGTCATCTTTGGGTCGGTTCAAGAGATTGCGCAACGGCTCCACATTACCATGCCGGAAGTGTGGGTCTATGACTCACCAGACCCCAACGCCTTCGCGACTGGTCCAAGCAAGAATAACTCGATGGTCGCTGTATCCACGGGTCTCTTACAAAACCTAAAAGAAGAGGAAGTCAAAGCCGTGCTCGCCCACGAGATGGGACATGTCTACAACGGAGATATGTTTACCACGACCGTTCTCGCCGGTCTGATGAATACCTTCGTCTATTACATCAGTAACTTTATTTCTCACCTGATTGCGCAACCCAGTCAAGATCGTGAGGAGGGATCCGCAGGCAACCCCTTCTTGGCGATGATCGTCTACTTCTTCCTGCAAGTCGTGTTGACAATTCTTGCATCAATCGTCATCGGGTGGCATTCCCGCCGCCGCGAGTTTGCCGCTGATGCATTCGCAGCCAAGGTGTACGGGAAAGACGCCATGATCAATGCCCTCCGAGGCATCGACCGCTGGGTCAACCGTGCGCAATTTGAATACTCGAATCAAGACGCCTTAGCCACGATGAAGATCTCAGGAAACTCTTCCGGCTTCATGCACTTGTTCGCGACACATCCACCCATCGATGCACGTATTGCGGCGTTAGAGCAGTTATAACGGAAATAACAACCCAGCCGTAGTTCGTCTGACGCCCGCCAAACCTGGCGGGCGTCACATGTTCCGATAAAACATGATGTGATGCCGGTACTCCTGGATCGCCGCCCCCAGGGCGACCGATCCCAGTACGATATTGTCATCAAGCGCGGCCTCGACGGTAGGATCATCAATCTCAACTTCATAACGGTCTTGAATGTTCGTCCGCACCGGCCCCTGCGAGATATCTCGAGGCATAAAAATCTCTTTCCAAATCTCTTTCTCAACCAGACAAACGTCCCGGAATCGCTCATAGAGTAATGCCAGTTTTTCAGGATCTGTAATCTTTAGACGCTCTCCCATATGTCTCCTGTTGTGAGGAACCTACCTCATCGAGGCTTATTCAGAGGATAAGACACGAAATCGCATCGTTCCGACCTGATTCACCGCATGAAACGGTTGCTGTCCAATCGGCGCGATATAAATCTTGACAACGTAGTTGCCCACAATCCATCGGTCGCCTGATCGTGTCATTTCCAGATATCCATACCGTTCATGGCCAGGCAGTTCCAACACGTCCTTGCCCAACTGTTCCTGACGCATCTGACTGTTTGGTTCCTCTCGATACCATTGCACTCCAAACTGGGTCGGGTCTTCCAGAGGGGCCACTTCAAACACGATATAAATGGTTGGAGTCTCTGGCTTGAATACGGAACCAGGTCCAATCGGTTTTAAACGTGGATCTTGGGTATACCACCCTTTTCGGCCAAAGGTATCCCATTCCACGTCAAACCCCTTGGCCATTTGAATCCATGTAAAGAGCGACTGCGGGATACCGGTCTGTTGATCATCAAATGACGGACTCTGGGTTGATCCAACCTCGGTCGACTCCTGTTCCTTCAGTGGTAGGAGCTCCTTCGCTTCGCCTACCTGCTGACAGCAAAGAGTGACGGTCAGCAGACCTGCAACTATACATCCTGCGGGCATTCGCCATGCAGTGGCCTCAGAGCGCATAGGGGTTATCGTACTGACCTCGATCCCAGGGGTCAATTCCATGCGGCAATCATCGATGAAACCTTGTACCAGGTCAGTGCTATGGTAGAGTGATTGCGGTGTTATCGCATGACTGAACAGCCCGTGCCCTCTTCAGATGTACTCGAACGACCTCACCCTAGCGTATCAGACCCACATGAATCTGGACGGCGCTTCGGCATTCGTGATGGGATGTTCCAAGCCGTCGCCCAAGGAGGAGGTGAACACTATCTTTCGGCCTTCGCCATTCTCCTCTCCGCAACACCATTCCAATTAAGCATCCTCTCGGCCATTCCCCAACTTCTCGGCACATGGGCCCAACTGATTTCTGTCAAGGTCTCACACTGGTTCCCAAGCCAATCCTCCCAAGTCTACTGGGGTATTATCGGCCAATCCGTTTCCTGGATTCCAATCCTGGCATTGCCCTTACTCTGGCCGGAACATGGACCCTGGCTTCTCATTGCAGGAGTTGCAGTATATTTCACCTGCGCCCATTTCACGTCTCCTGCCTGGAATAGTCTCATCACCGAATTACTGGACCCCAATGAGCGGGGAGCATATTTCGCCAAACGATCTCGAGTCGTTGCCATCACAAGCCTTCTGGTGCTCTGTTTAGCAGGGGTCTTATTGAGTCTCTTTGAAAAACTAAATCAATTATGGATAGGCTTCACGATCATCTTTCTGACGGCAGGGCTCTGTCGGAGCGCCTCGGCGCTTCTGCTCCATACAGTCACCGGCTTCCCCCAGCATGACCTCAGTCAGGCTCCAACAGGGTTTCTGCACTTTCTTCGCACCGGCGTCTCTCATAACTTCCGCCATTTTTTACTCTTTTCAGGGTTCATGCATGCCGCGGTGCTGATCGCCGGTCCCTTCTTCGTCCTCTACATCATTCAGGATCTCCATCTGGCCCATTGGCAATATGGGACCTGGCTCGCGGCAGGCATTCTCGGTCAGTTTCTGACCTTACCAGGTTGGGGGCAATTCGGTGATCGTTTTGGCAACAAAGCGTTGCTCACGTTCACCGGACTCCTCGTCGCATTCCTCCCGATGCTGTATCTGTTCAGCAGCGCCTGGCTCTTTCTTGTCAGCATCAATTTCTTCGGAGGAGTGGTCTGGGCAGGATTAGGCCTTGGATTGAACAATTACGTCTATGATGCGGTACAGGCCACGGATCGTGCGAAGGCGGTCGCCGTCTCAAGTATCGTGAACGCCATCGGGTGGGCCATGGGAACCGTAGCCGGAAGCCTCTTGATCAAGACGATACCGAACAGGTTTTATCTTGGAACCTTCCTGCTCGAACCTGTCTCCAATATTCCGTTTATCTTCTTTCTCTCCGGTCTGCTTCGCTTGATCGTTTCAGCAACACTCCTTCGGACGTTTCACGAACCTCGCCACGTGGAACAGCGTGCCCACAGCCGCCTACTGTGGGAACTCCCGCTCTTGAAACCTTTACGACAATTCTCGCGGCGGCCGACCGGTCTCAATCAGTAAGGAGCAGCCTCGGAACCGACGGCGCGATTTTTCTCTTCTTGTTTGAGTCGTTCAAACGATTTGTCGGCATTGCTCTTGACCTGTTCCGGCGTCATGGCCGGGGCTGGCTTGGGTGATTCCGTCGCACACCCCGTCGCGATTGCCACTCCGATCCCCATCGCAACCACCACACACCATCTGTCTCCTACCCTCTCCATGAGTTCTGCAAGCATTCTCTTCCTCCTTGACCACGATCTACGATCCACCCTGTGCATCATACCACCTCTTTCCTCTGAATGCCGTTGAGAATCCAGCTCGTTGACTCACTCGAACAAGGCAGGTATGCTCCGCAGCACATACGGTGTCACCACAAAGAGGCTCCTCATGTCGCTCTATGACCGCCTAACCGAAGACCTCAAATTCGCCACGAAATCACGCAATCAACTCCGCATGGATGTGATCCGAATGATCAAAGCTGCGGTATTGAATAAAGAGGTGGAGCTGAAGCGCGATCTTGATGATGCAGAAATGAGTCGAGTCATGACTACGCTCGTCAAGCAACGCAGAGAGTCGATTGAACAGTTTGAGAAAGCACAACGTCAGGAGTTGGCCGCCAAGGAGCGTCAAGAAATCGAGATCATTGAATCCTATCTTCCTAAACCGATTTCACCGGAAGAGCTTGAGACCTTGATCACGTCAGTCATTGCCGACACAGGATCTCAGTCGATGAAGGATATGGGAGCGGTGATGAAGGCCGTCATGACGCGTCTTGGGGGACAGACTGTCGACGGCAAGCACGTCAGCGAGCTCGTGAAGCGTAAACTGTCCTGACCCCTCCGCAGGCGGTTTGCTCCAGCAAGTCTTATCTCGACTTCAGTTTCATTAGGTTTCAGCCGTAGAGTAAGAGCTATGGCCATTCTCATCGTCGACGATTCAACGGATCACTATGCGCTTCTCCGATCCATCCTGACCAAAGCAGGCCACCGTCAAATCCTGGGTGCAGAGTCTGCCCAGGCAGCCTTTTCAATGTTGGATTTGGATGGAATACAGTCGGCAACCGACATCGACCTGATCTTGATGGACGTGCTCATGCCGGAAATCGACGGAGTGCAGGCTTGCCGTCGAATCAAACAGCAGACCCATCTTCGCGACATTCCCATCATCATGGTCACAGCCAAGAACGACCTGGAGAACCTGCATGAAGCCTTTTCTGCCGGCGCCATGGACTATATCAACAAGCCCGTCAAAAGCGTCGAGCTCCTCGCCCGAGTCGCCTCCGCCATCACACTGAAGAAAGAAATGGACTGCCGCAAGTTGCGTGAATCGGAGCTCCGTCGCACGAACGAAGAGTTACAGCAGGCCCTACGGGAAGTCAAAGTCCTACGGGGCTTGATTCCAATCTGTGCCTCCTGCAAAAAAATCCGTAACGATGGAGGGTTCTGGCAACAAATCGAAGAGTATATCGGTGAACACTCGGAAGCCGAGTTCAGTCATGGCATCTGTCAACCTTGCCTCAAAAAGCTTTATCCTGGTGTTTACCAAGACTAGCTGTTAGGATTCTTCCAGTTCGCATCTGTCTCAGTACCAGTGCACCTATGAGCATCCTCCTCATTGATGATTCGCCGGATGACCGCCTCCTGCTCCAGGCCATCTTATCTGCGGCAGGCTATGAGCATATCATCGCAACGGACTGCGCAGCGGCCGCTTTCAAACAGCTCGGGCTGGATGGGGGTAAACAAGGCCTCGCACGTGTTGATCTGATTCTCATGGATATGCTCATGCCGCAAATGAACGGCATTGAAGCCTGCCGCCAGATAAAGGCGGTCGACCGTTTCCGTGACACCCCGGTCATCATGGTGACCGTAAAAACGGACCCTGTGGATCTTCAACTGGCATTCGCCGCAGGAGCAATGGACTACGTCGCCAAACCGATCAACAAGATCGAGCTCCTCACGCGAGTCCGATCGGTGCTCCGACTCGTCCACGAGATCGACCGCCGCCGCGCACGAGAGCACGAGCTCCTTGAGGTCATGCGTCAACTCCAGGAAGCGAATCAAATGTTGCTTCGGCTCTCCTGCTTAGACGGGTTGACCGGCATCACCAACCGACGCCAATTCGATGATTTCCTCGATCAGGAATGGCGAAGAGCCTTGCGTGAATCGACTCCGCTATCTCTGATCATGTTCGATATCGATCGATTCAAAGCCTATAACGATTCCAAAGGACACACTGCTGGGGACGAATGTTTGAAGCAAGTCTGCGCGGCAATTTCTAGTGCCGTGAATCGTCCCGGCGATTTGGTCGCTCGCTATGGCGGAGATGAGTTCGTCACGGTCCTCCCCGGGACCGGGATAGACGGTGCAGCACAAGTCGCCGAGAGCCTTCGCCGCCGAGTTGAGGCCCTCGACATTCAACAAACCGATGGGGAGCCCGTCACCATCAGCGTCGGCTACGCCTGCGTTGTCCCGAGCAGACACTCTTCTCCTACCGAGCTTGTGAAGGCTGCAGACCAAGCGCTCTATCAAGCCAAACAAGAAGGGCGAAATAGAGCCCGATCGGCCAGCATTTTATCGTTGGTCCAAGATTCACCGAACGCATAGCCGACCGTTGGCACACAATTGTATTGCCCCGCGGCACTCGGGATTGCTTGAAAGTGGCACACCGAATCGACGGTGTCCTCGGAATAGACAGACACAACCACCAGCGGGCCTACCTATTCCCTGAAGTATGCATGGGCTCATGCCACGACATCCACGGGTAGAATCTCATAAACGGGTTTTGAAACCCGCTCAGCGCTCTCGACGGACTCGTACCACTCCCAATCAAGCGAGCGCCGAACGGAAGTCCACAACTCCCCGTTCAGCTCCACAGTCGCCGAAACGCAACTCAACTGGCGTTCTGAAGCAGTACCAGAACGTGCTCCAGCAACTAGCGCAAAGCGAGGCCTTGAGCAGTGGTGACATGGTCCAAGCGTTCCGGGCAATTTCTCACACCTGCGCCAAACTCCTCCGAGTCAACCGCACAAGTATATGGCTGTTGTCTGAAGACCAGAATGAACTCATATTCCTCGACCTGTCTGAACCCAGGCAAGGGCACCCGCATCCAGGACTCATCTTCAAATACAACGACTGTCCTGCTTATCTTCACTCACTACGCCGTGAACGTCGCGCCGTCGCGATAGAGCAGGCTTCCCGGGATCCGCGAACCCGCGACCTGGCACAGATCTACTTCGCTCGATTTAAGATTCAATCCACACTGAGTGCGCCAATCAGGCGGAAAGGAGAGCTTGTCGGGATACTCTGCGCTGAATCTGTCGGAAAACCTCGACAGTGGAGTCAACAAGACGTGTACCTCTGCTGCATGCTCGCGACTCTGGCGACGCTCGCACTTGAAGCAACCGAACGACATCACGTGGAGCAGGTGCTTCGAGTCGCCAAAGAAGTCGCCGAGGTGGCCAATCGCGCCAAGAGCGAATTTCTCGCCAGTATGAGTCATGAAATTCGAACTCCGATGAATGCGATCATCGGCATGGCCGACCTGCTCTGGGAGACGCCACTGACCCCTGATCAACGAAAGTACCTGCGTATTTTTAGACGTGCGGGGGGGACACTCCTCAACCTGATCAACGATATCCTCGATCTCTCTAAAGTTGAGGCTGGGCATCTTGAATTGGAGACCATTGAATTTGACCTCAATGAAATCCTTGACAAAGCCATCGACATATTGGCCATGCGAGCCAATGAAAAGGGTCTCGAGCTGACATCCCATATCGACCGACCGGTCCCGTGCGACTTGATCGGCGACCCAACACGTCTGACCCAAATCGTCATCAACCTTATCGGCAATGCCATCAAATTTACCGAGACAGGGAACGTTGAGGTTCGCATCATCAACGACCCAGATCGGAATACCGCCGGTGCGATTCGAATTTCGGTCAGCGACACAGGAGTTGGAATTCCGGCCGATAAACTCACCGCCATTTTTGAAAGTTTTACCCAGGCACATGCGTCAACAACCAGGCAGTATGGAGGGACAGGTCTTGGCCTTGCGATTACCAAACGGCTTGTGGAACAGATGCAGGGTCGGATCTGGGCGGAGAGTACCCTGGGAAAAGGTAGTACACTTCACTGTTCCCTCTGTCTTCAGGTTCAACCGGAACCTCTCATTCAGAAAGCCTCTCTACCAATCACTCTTGCCGGAGTGAATGTCTTGGTCGTGGACGACCATCCGACTAATCGCCTTATCCTTCGTGAAATATTGAGTACATGGGGAGCTCAAGTGACGGATGCACCGGACGGGAAGGCTGCCTTAGACCTACTCCTCGGTGCACGAGAGCATCGCCAGAAGTATGACCTTATGCTGCTTGATTGCCGAATGCCCGAGATGAATGGGTTTCAGGTCGTTGACCAGCTCAACCAGTCGCCAGATAGGAATGACCTTACAGTGGTCATGATGACCTCAAACCACTGGGCTGACGATATCGCCCGCACCTATGACCTGGGCCTCGGGGGCTACCTTATCAAACCGATTCGACGCGCGGATCTCCTCCAATCAATCAGCATTGCCTTGAGCCGAAAGAAGGGAATCTCTCCGCCAACGATGCCCCCTGAAACCATGAAAGCATCGTCGAGTGCTTCAACCAGCCCCTTTCAAGTCCTTCTCGTCGAGGATTCACCTGACAACCAGCTGTTGATTCGGTCTTACCTGAAGGAGACCGACTATCTCCTCGACGTCGCAGACCATGGCGGCGTTGCCGTCGAGAAATTTAAGATCACCCATTATGATCTGGTCTTGATGGACATTCAGATGCCCGTGATGGATGGCTATACGGCAACCATGGCGATCCGAGCATGGGAACGAGACCACGACCTTCCCCCAACACCGATTATTGCCTTGACGGCACTAGCCCTAAGGGAAGAAGGAACTCGCATACTGGAGGCCGGGTGTAACACTCACGTCACCAAACCCGTCAAGAAATCTACATTACTAGAGATCCTGCATGCCTACAAGGAGCACGCTATCTCATGACACCTCCTGGATCACCGGGCACTCACACGCCAATACATGTGGAGATCAGTCGTGACCTTGAAGATATTGCGCCGATCTTCCTGGAAAATAAGAGGAAGGATTTGCAGACCCTTCGCATCGCAGTGGGTGCTCAAGACTTCGCAACACTTCAGACACTGGGCCACCGCATGAAAGGCGATGGCGGAGGATATGGATTTGATCACATTTCAGAAATCGGTGCGAGGTTAGAGCATACGGCAAAACAGCACGATCTGCCAACCATCGAACTCTGTATCGTTGAGCTGGAAGACTTTCTCAATCGAGTCACCGTGCTCTATCGTTGAGCATCCTATCCGTTCTCTGCAGCCCTTCATTCCAGCGACACCTGAGATCGGAAAGGGTTTACGGTTTGGCCCGTCCATTTTTCAGAAAGCTGAGCATATCTACCATCGCCAAGAGTTCAGACTGAAGTGTACGCGGTCGGATACAATTTACTGGAGAACATCAACTTCGGCATACAAAGCCTGCAAATCCAGCTTCTGTGGCTCACTGTGTTTCACGCATCTCTATCCCGAGTGGATTACATGCGTGTTGGAGAGATACCAGTTCCGAACGAAGCGTACCTCAGATCTGAGTCAAGCCCAAAGTTAGTTGAAATTCTCCGTGGCTCCCACGTTGATGTTAGGCAGCCTCGTTCGTGGCTGCCGACCGGATCTTCAACTCTCGTTGCAGGGCTGCCCGCAACGTAGGCAGATGCTG